>TARA_R100000501_G_scaffold14680_2_pt1 | contig 26746 bp, 25 predicted proteins | sample TARA_R100000501 | Tara Oceans TARA_R100000501 (sample SAMEA2620120) | marine metagenome | biome: marine biome (ENVO:00000447); feature: mesopelagic zone (ENVO:00000213) & marine oxygen minimum zone (ENVO:01000065); material: "saline water (ENVO:00002010), including plankton... | reverse complement strand
CGGTAACGGCGTTGGACATCAGTAAGGCTTCCTCAGTTCAGGCTTTTGGGCTGCGTCGCAGCGATCAGTTCGTCCGTCAGCACCAGCTTGGCACTGTGTATATCAGAAAGCGGGAAGGTCATCACGGCGTCGGAGCCATCATCCAGCTTTATTTTGGCGGCATCCTCGCCCCCTTCCTGCGTCAGGCCGAGAAGGGTGCCGACAAATTTCTTGCGGCCATCGATCCCCTCGATCAGCGCCACCTTCGTCTTGTGGCCGGCCCATAGGGTGAAATCCTTGGGGCGCGTCAGCGGGCGGTCGATGCCCGGCGACGAAACCTCCAGATTATATTCTTCCTCGATGGGGTCGACCTCGTCGAACAGTTCGGAAATGTCGCGGGACAGGGCGGCGCACTGATCGACGACCAGCTGTCCCGTTGCCGGATCCTCCGCCATGATCTGCAGGGTCCGGCCCATTTCGCCGGTGGTCATCTTGACGCGCACGAGTTCCCAGCCGCGCTTCGTTATCAGCGGCTCGATCAGATTTTCAATGGCGGACAGGTCGGCCAGCGTCGTATGTTCCCGTCAAATTCGGCAAAGCCCTCTCGCGGCCGGTCCCGCGGGGCGGAGCCAGCTTCCAAAGGCTAACCATGTGGAAGATGGACCCGGATATAGGCTGCCGCGTTGGGTGGTGCAAGAGACATCCCGTCCGACAAAGGAGCATGCCATGATTCGCCTGTTTGCCGCCACATCCATTCTCGCCCTGGTTGCCTGTAACGGGGCCGACGACGTGACGGCCCAGGAGAACACGGTGCCCGCCCCGGCGCCTGACGCCGCGCAGGAGGCAGGCACCGGCGAGATGCCGTTTACGAGCGAGGCACTGGGCCAGTTCGATGAGCCCTGGGCAATGACGTTCCTGCCCGATGGCCGACTGCTGGTGACGGAACAGGCGGGAGAGATGAAGACCGTTACCCTGTCCGACGGCGCGGAGCCGCAGGTGGCGGATGTGTCCGGCATTCCAGAGGTCGATTATGGCGGTCAGGGCGGGCTGGGCGATGTCGTCGCCCATCCCGATTTCGCCGATAACCGCATGCTCTATATTTCCTTCGCCGAGGCCGGGCAGAACGATACGCGCGGCGCAGCGGTCGCGAGAGGCACGCTGAACTGTGCCGATGCGGGACCCTGCGCGCTGGAGGGCGCGGAGGTGATCTGGCGCCAGAGCGAAAAGGTCGAAGGGCGGGGGCATTTCGGCCACCGCATCGCCTTCGGCCCCGACGGCATGCTGTATATCAGTTCGGGCGAGCGGCAGAAATTCGACCCTGCGCAGGATATGAGCAACGATCTGGGTTCCATCGTGCGCCTGAACGCTGATGGCAGCGTGCCGTCGGACAATCCCTTTGCGGATCGCGGCGGCGCGACGGCAAACATATGGAGTTATGGCCATCGCAATCCGCTGGGCATCGCCTTTGCACCCGATGGGACCCTGTGGGAACATGAAATGGGTCCGAAGGGCGGCGATGAGCTGAACATCATCGTCAAGGGCGACAATTATGGCTATCCAGAGGTGTCGAACGGCATCCATTATGACGGTCGCAATATTCCCGATCACAGCGCGGGAGACGGATTCAACGCGCCGGAAGTATCGTGGACGCCTGTCATCTCCCCCGCCGGATTCGTCATCTACACCGGAGACAAGTTTCCGGCCTGGCAGGGCACCGGCCTGATCGGCGGCCTGTCATCGCAGGCGATCATCCAGGTTTCGCTAGACGGCGAAAATGCCCGCGAAGTCGGGCGTTACGACATGGGAGAACGCATCCGCGAGATCGAACAGGGCCCGGACGGCTATGTCTATGTGCTGGAAGACATGGACGACGGTTCGGGCGGGAGGCTGTTGCGACTTACGCCGCGGGGGTGAGGCCAACCAATTGATCTGACAGTCGGTAAGCGCTCATCCACTCACGTAAGCGCTTTGGCATTCGCGCCACGCTATATCCACCTTTCTGCCAAGATGTGGTGTTCGTGTAGCCCATCTTTCCAGCCATGGTCACCAAATCTGCATGGGGAGCAAGATACCAATCTCCTCCTGCGCCGTCTGGGAACGCCATATAAATATCGCGAGCCAAATATTTTCGACCGATCGTCCAGCGTGATTTGAGCTGCACTCGAATGATGTGACTTGCATCTGTTCTGGTAGCCAGCAAGTCGATGCCGTCGTCATACACCGGTAAATATATCGACCAGCCTGAAGCCATCATCTTGGCAGTTAGGAAATGCCGGTTCATCTGCTCGGTAGCCTGTGCGCTGAGAGTCACTCGCGTACTTTCCGGTACTGAAAAAACCACAGTTCCCGGCCTTCGCGCAGGGCCTTTTCGGCGTAGCGGGTGAGCGGCCAGCCGGAGGGCGGGTTGCGGAAATCGCTGGCAGATTTTGCCATCCATTCGAAATCGCCGCCGGGGGCGATGCGCGGGGCCATCTGCATCATGGCCCAACGGCAATAGACCGGATGATCGGTGGCCATGCGAAAGACGCCGCCCGGACGCAGCTTTGCGGCGATCAGGTCCAGCGGGCCGGGGTTCATCATGCGGCGTTTTGAATGTCGCGCCTTTGGCCAGGGGTCGGGGTGCAGAAGGTACACCATGGCGAGTGTGCCATCCGGAACGCGCGCAAGCGCCTCCAGCGCGTCGCCGAGATAAAGACGGATATTGCCGAGCCTCTGATCGCGCACATGCTGTAGCGCGCCGACCATACCGTTCACGAACGGTTCGGCGCCGATAAAGCCGTGATCGGGCAGCAGGTCGGCGCGATAGGCAAGGTGCTCGCCGGCGCCGAACCCAATCTCGAAATGCAGGGGCCGCTCGCGTCCGGGCGGATCGTCGAACAGTGTCTGCGACGTAATCGGCCCCTCCGCCGGTACGGCGAGCGCCGGATAGACATGATCGAGCAACGCCTGCTGCGATGGACGCAGGCGATGCCCCTTGGACCGGCCGTAAAGCCGGTTGAGGGTGGTCGGATCGCCCTGTTTGTGCGCTGTCATGAAGACGGCGGCTTACCGAGCCTGCGCTGTCGCGCAACCAGCTTTGCATTGCGTCTGGCGGCAGCGGATCAAGAGAGGCGGAACATGCAGGGAGGGCAAGCTACCCCGGAAGGATAGCCAAGAGTTACCCGGCGATATGCGCGACAATAATATAGGCAAGAGGGGCAGGTTCGCAGGAATATCCATATCGACAGTGGTAATAACCATTTCAGACAAGACAAATATTAACCATTTAAGACGGGATTAACGAAGTACTAGATAACGGGAAAGCGCGGATAAGCCTATTTTGGTTATAATGACTGCTGCCATCTTTGCCAGGAATAGTATCCCAATATCGCAAGTGCGTCGAAAATTCTTACACCCTAAGATTTTCATTGGCGGTCCCTGACTGGAAGCACCGGACGAGTTTGTAAATATCTGAAAATTATAGCCCTTATTTCAAGGAGCCTGAGGGGGTCCGCTGTTACCTGTGACGAAATGTCCGAGCCTTACGCGCGCCTAAGTGTCGATGGACTTTACAAATTAATGACATACTAAAGTGACCTGAGCTAAACCCCCTAGGGAAGACAGTGTTGGCACGCTCTATGCTAGTGAAGGATCACCACACGAGTATAGGGAGAGAGTAAAGTGACCAACAGGATATCGACTATATTGATCGCCGTTAGCACCATCTCGGTGCCATCTACATCAGCAATGGCGGCATTTATGTCCACCAGTGCGGGATCGGATGTCGACATTAACTTGGCAGTCGGTCAAATGATATTTGCCGATATTGGCCCATTCGTCTCTGCATCTGGTACAGCGCCACCGTCTTATGATGAGAGCCAAACGCTGGTAAATGTCGGCGCCGATGCCGAAGTCAGCGGGCTTGGTTTGCTGACAACGGGGCTGGATGTGTCGGCCGGTGCCACCACGGCAGCCGCCGAGGGCGCCGCGGCCGGAAGCGGCACCATGGCCACCGGCTCCTCGGAGATTGCCGGGCTGAATTTCAGCTTTAGCCAGTCCTTGGCGGGAACGATCGGGACGACCTTATTGTCGTTCGACGCGGATGCGATCACGTCGACGTCGTCTGCCTCCGCAGGCGGTGTGTCCGGGTCCAGCTTCATCGAAAATGCGTCGTTGGGAGGCACGCTGCTCGATACACTGTCCATCGACCTGGGCCTCTTCACGGCGGCCGGGCCGAACACCGTCCTGCTGGACCTGCTGGGTATTTCGATCATTCTGAACGAGCAGATCGAAACTGGTGACGGCGTTAATACCCTCGGTATCGAGACCAATGCCGTCCACGTGTCGCTAAGCGATTTCCTTCTCGGCACGCAATTGCTGACTGGCGATATCTATATCGGCCGTTCCAGCGCTTTCGTGGAATTGGGCGACGAGGTTGCCGAGGTGCCGGCCCCGGCGGCCATCGGCCTGCTTGGTCTTGGCCTGGCAGGACTGGCATTCGCGCGCCGCCGCCGCGCCTGACCACTACCTCAGGTGAGCGCGCGCCGCGTTTGTGTGGTGCGGCGTGCGCAGACAAAGCCCCGGAGTCCGAGCGGATTCCGGGGCTTTGTCTGCGCGAAGGCCTCTGCCTTCTTGCGAGAACGGCGTTGTTTAGAATTCCTTCTTCAGCGTGTCGACCAGATCGGTGCGTTCCCACGGGAACAGGTCGCCCTCCGCATCGCGGCCGAAATGGCCATAGGCGGCGGTGGGGCGATAGATCGGCTTGTTGAGGCCAAGATGGGTGCGGATGCCCTTCGGCGTCAGTCTGACGATCTCCGGCAGCAGCAGCTCCAGCTTCATCGGATCGACCTCGCCTGTGTCGTGCAGGTCGACATAGAGCGACAGCGGCTCCGCAACGCCAATGGCATAGGAAAGCTGGATCGTGCAGCGGCTGGCGATTCCCGCCGCGACGATGTTCTTAGCAAGGTAGCGCGTAACATAGGCGGCGGAGCGGTCGACCTTCGTCGGGTCCTTACCGGAAAAGGCGCCGCCGCCATGCGGCGCCGCACCGCCATAGGTATCGACGATGATCTTGCGCCCGGTCAGGCCGGCATCGCCGTCGGGGCCGCCGATTTCGAACTTGCCGGTCGGGTTGATGTGCATGATCGTCGCGTCGGAGATGAAGTCCTCCGGCAGCACTTTCTTGAAAACGGAGCGGACATAATCTGCCAGCTCCGTTCCCTTGGCGCCTTCATGATAGCCGGGCGCATGCTGCGTCGAGACGACAAGCGCCGTGGCGGCGACTGGCTTTCTATCGACGTAGCGCAGCGTTACCTGGCTTTTTGAATCGGGTTCCAGGAACGGGGCACGGCCGGAATGGCGATCGTCGGACATCGTCTTCAATATGCGGTGCGACCAGTCGAGAGTGGCCGGCATCAGCGCGTCGGTTTCATCGCAGGCATAGCCGAACATGATGCCCTGATCGCCCGCGCCCTCGTCCTTGTTGGAACCGTCAGAGCCGGCGTCCACGCCCTGCGCGATGTCACTGGATTGGCCATGGAGGTGATTGGTGAAGGCCGCCGTTTCCCAGTGAAACCCTTCCTGCTCATAACCGATCTTCTTTACGGCTTCGCGCGCGGCGGCCTCGATCTCGGCATTTGCCTCGTCGGTGATATTGTCATTGGCGTCGACCATACCCGGACAGCGGATCTCGCCACCCAGCGTGATCTGGTTGGTGGTCACAAGCGTTTCGCAGGCCACCCGTGCCTCGGGCGCCTTGCTGATCATCAAATCGACGATGGCGTCGGAAATCTGGTCCGACACCTTGTCGGGATGTCCCTCGGAAACGCTCTCGCTGGTGAACAGATAGTCGTTGCGGGCCATGACAGGGGCTCTTTCGGTCGGGAAATAGGAATTTGGACCGGGTCTAACTGTCGCAAGGGTCGGGTGCAAGAGAGGATATAAAGATATCCTTATATGCTATGCCGCTTGTCGCTCCAACTGGCGAGGCGCCTTGCGGGCGTGCGACGAAAGCCAGAAGGCTGCCGCGATGAGGAAGAAGGCGATGCCCATGGGGAGCGGCGTGCCGACGCGCGAGAAAATGGTTGGCGCGCGCGGCTCCGGCAGCATGGCGATCACGCGGCCCTTCACATGGCGGCCAAGCGCCGCCGTCACGCGGCCCCAGGGATCGATCACCGCGCTGATCCCCGTCGGGGTGGAGCGGGCCATGGGCAGGCCCTGCTCAATGCTTCGCATGCGTGCCTGGGCCAAATGCATCTCCGCGCCCTCATTGGTGAACCAGGCATCGTTGGAGAGATTGAGAAGCCAGCGCGGCCGGGGCTGGGAGGAAGCCGCCTCAGGGTACACAACCTCGTAACAGATGAGCGCGCCTACATCGGGGTAGCCGGGCAGGGTGAGGGTACGGGGACCCGTGCCGGGAATGAAATCTATCGCCCCAGGCGCCAGGCGGGCGAGGCCGATCGCCTCCAGCAGCGGACGGGCCGGCAGATACTCGCCATAGGGAACCAAAACAGTCTTGTCATAGCGATCGCGAATGCCCCCCTCCGGCCCCAGAACGAACATGCTGTTATGGGCGGCGGTGGTGTAGCCCTCCTCGTTCCTCAGCGCCTTCAGCCCGCCCAGAATGAACATGTCGTTGGGGCCGACCAGATGCCGCGCCAGCCGCACGCGCATGCCCGGCAGCTCGTCGAGGACGTCCGGGATTGCCGCCTCTGGCCAGATGAGGAGGCGCGGGCTGTTCGACGGGGGCGGGGACAATGCAGAGTAGCGGCGGATGGCCCCCTCTATGGCGCCAGGGCCGTACTTCTCGTCCTGACCGATATTGGCCTGCACGATGTCGAGGCGGACATCCGTCAGGCGTGTCGGCTGTATGAAAGGAAGCGGCGCGACCATGCCCACCAGGATGGGGCAAATCAGCAGCATCGCCATGCGTGTCCGCCGAAGGGCGAGAAGGGCGAGACCGTAGCAGGTCAGTGCAATCAGGCCAGAGAGGCCGAGTGTGCCGATGAGGGCCGAAAGCTGCGATAGCTCGCCCAGCGGAAGGGATACAACGCCGAGCGGGTTCCAGCCGAAACCGGAGAGAAGATAGCCGCGCAGCCATTCCGTCAGCATCCAGGCGCCGGCAAAGGCGAGCACGCGGGGACCGGGGCCCGTCTTGAAGCGGGAGGCGATGGCGGCGCTGACGCCCGGATAGCAGGCCATGATGGCGCTGAGCAGAAGGACGGCGAACCAGCCGAGCGCGGCGGGCATCTTTGCCTGGAAGTTGAAGGCCTCCGCGATCCAGAACTGCCCGACAAGGAAATTGCCGAGGCCCCACCACCAGCCAAGCGCGAAGGCATGTTTTCGGGTCGCGCCGCGTTCTACCGCCCGTTCGAGAAGGTAGAGCATCGCCGCCAGCGAAATCAGCATGGCGGGCGCTATGTTCCACGGGGCGAAGGCGAAACCGCCCAGCACACCCAGAACGAAGACGATGAGGAAGCCGATCGCGGGGCGCGGCGAGAGAAGCGAAGGAGAGGGGGGCGGTGACATCGTCCCGCCCCTTACGTCATTCCCGCGCAGGCGGGAATGACGTGGATGGCCAATCAGCCCTCTAAAACCTTCTTCAGGGTGGTGCCGAGTTCCGAAGGGGAATCGACGACGGTGATGCCGGCATCCTGCATCGCCGCGATCTTTGATTCGGCGCCGCCCTTGCCGCCGGACACGATGGCGCCGGCATGGCCCATGGTACGACCCTTGGGAGCGGTGCGGCCGGCGATGAAGCCCACCATCGGCTTTTTCACCGGGTGGGATTTCAGGAATTCGGCGGCCTCTTCCTCGGCGCTGCCGCCGATTTCACCGATCATGATGATGGATTCGGTTTCGTCGTCGGCCAGGAACATTTCCAGGACGTCGATGAAGTTCGTGCCGTTGACGGGGTCGCCGCCAATGCCGACCGCCGTGGTCTGGCCAAGGCCGACTGCCGTCGTCTGCGCCACCGCCTCATAGGTCAGCGTGCCGGAACGGGACAGAACGCCCACGGAGCCATCCATGAAGATGTTGCCGGGCATGATGCCGATCTTGCATTCGCCGGGGGTTAGAACGCCGGGACAGTTCGGGCCGATCAGGCGCGATTTCGAACCGCACAGGGCGCGCTTCACCTTGACCATGTCGAGGACGGGGATGCCCTCGGTAATGGCGATGATCAGCGGCACTTCCGCCTCGATCGCCTCCATGATGGAATCGGCGGCGAAGGGGGGCGGCACATAGACGACGCTGGCGTCGGCCTTCGTTTCCTTCATGGCCTCTTGCATGGTCGAAAAAACCGGCAGACCAAGATGTTCCTGGCCGCCCTTGCCGGGGACGACGCCGCCGACCATTTTCGTGCCATAGGCGATTGCTGCTTCGGTGTGGAAGGTGGCGGTATTGCCGGTCAGGCCCTGACAGAGAACCTTCGTGTCTTTGTTGATGAGAATGGACATGGGGTTCAGCCTGCCTTCTTGACTTCAGCTACGATTTTCTTTGCCGCGTCGCCGAGATTGTCGGCGCTGACGATGGGGAGACCGCTGTCGGCGAGGATCTGCTTGCCCTTGTCGACATTCGTGCCTTCAAGCCGCACGACCAGCGGGACGGAGAGGTTTACCTCCTTCGCTGCTGCGACGATGCCGTCGGCGATGATGTCGCAGCGCATGATGCCGCCAAAGATGTTGACCAGAATGCCCTGCACTGCGGGGTCCGAAAGGATGATCTTGAACGCCGCAGTCACCTTTTCCGTGGTGGCACCGCCGCCCACGTCTAGGAAGTTGGCGGGTTCCGCGCCATTCAGCTTGATGATGTCCATCGTCGCCATGGCGAGGCCTGCGCCGTTCACCATGCAGCCGATATTGCCGTCCAGCTTGACGTAGGCGAGGTCGTACTTGCCGGCTTCCAGCTCGGCTTCGTCCTCTTCGGTCTCGTCCTGCAGTTCGGCGATGTCGGGATGGCGATAGAGGGAGTTGCCGTCGAAGCCCATCTTTGCATCGAGAACGAGAAGGTCGCCCGAGCCGGTTTCGACCAGCGGATTCACCTCCAGCATGGCGGAATCGGTGGCGAGAAACGCATCATACAGCGTCTTGCCGAGCTTCGCGGCCTTCTTTGCCGTTTCGCCGTTCAGCTTCAGTGCGCCCGCGATCGCGCGACCGTGGTGGGGCTGATAGCCGGTGGCCGGGTCGACGGTGATGGTGATGATCTTTTCAGGCGTCTTTTCCGCGACGTCCTCAATGTCCATGCCGCCCTCCGTCGAGACGACGAAAGCGGGCATGCCGGACGCGCGATCCACCAGCAGCGACAGGTAATATTCCTTCGCGATGTCGGCGCCGTCTTCGATGTAAAGGCGGTTGACCTGCTTGCCCTGCGGGCCGGTCTGGTGCGTGACAAGGACGCGACCGAGCATTTCCTCGGCATTGGTCTTGACGTCTTCCACCGATTTCACGACGCGGACGCCGCCTGCCGCATCGGCGCCAAGCCCTTCGAACTTGCCCTTGCCGCGTCCGCCAGCGTGGATCTGCGATTTCACCACATAGACGGGACCGGGGAGTTTCTTTGCCGCCTCAACAGCTTCCTCGGCTGTAAAGGCAGGGAAACCCTGTGAAATGGGCGCGCCATGCTTGGCGAGCAATTGCTTCGCCTGATATTCGTGAATGTTCATGTTTGTTGTCTCTCCGCCAATCCGTCATCCCGGCGAAGGCCGGGATCCATCTCCTAAAATCCGTGCAGGGACAGATCGTCCCAGACCGGGTTACGCTCCTCAATCAGGCGCACCTTCCAGGTACGCTTCCATTCCTTCATGCGCTTTTCCATACGGATCGCGTCTTCGATCCTGTCGAACTGCTCGCACCAGACAAGCCGAGAGCAGCCATATTTCTTGGTAAAACCAGAGATTCGCTTTTCTTTGTGTTCCAAAACACGACGGGCGAGATCATTGGTAACACCGATGTAGATTGCTCCATTTTTACGGTTTGCGACGATATAAACCCAGCCTCCGTTCGCCATTTCTGCCCAATGCCATGCAGCGGGAGATGGATCCCGGCCTTCGCCGGGATGACGGGAGGGAAGGGACTTCGGTCAGCCCAGCGAGCCGTCCAGGCCCTTGCAGGCTTCCATCAGTTCCTTCACCGCGTCGACGGAGACCTGGAAGCCCTTTTTCGCTTCGTCGCCAAGGTCGATTTCGACGATCTTCTCGACACCTTCTTCGCCGATGATGACCGGGACGCCGACATACATGCCGTCGCAGCCATATTCACCGTCAAGCCAGGCAGCGCAGGGCATCAGGCGGCGTTTGTCCTTCAGATAGGAATCGGCCATTGCGATGGCCGAGCTGGCCGGCGCGTAATAGGCGCTGCCATTGCCCAGCAGGCCGACAATCTCTCCGCCGCCCCTGCGCGTGCGGTCGACGATGGCGTTCATCTTTTCCTGCGTCGACCAGCCCATCTTGATGAGGTCGGGAACGGGAATGCCGGCAACCGTCGAATATTCGAGGACCGGAACCATCGTGTCGCCATGGCCGCCGAGAACGAAGGCAGTCACGTCTTCAACGGAAACGTCGAATTCTTCTGCCAGGAACAGGCGGAAGCGCGCACTGTCGAGGACACCGGCCATGCCGACGACCTTGTTGGTGGGAAGGCCGGAGAATTTCTGCAGCGCCCATACCATCGCGTCGAGTGGGTTGGTGATGCAGATGACAAATGCGTCGGGGGCGTGCTGCTTGATGCCCTCGCCGACGGCCTTCATGACCTTCAGGTTGATCTCCAGCAGGTCATCGCGGCTCATGCCCGGCTTGCGCGGCACACCGGCGGTGACGATGCAAACATCGGCCCCGGCAATATCGGCATAATCGCTGGTGCCCTTCAAGACGGCGTCGAAGCCCTCCACAGTACCCGACTGGGCGAGATCGAGCGCCTTCCCCTTCGGCATGCCCTCGGCAATGTCGAACAGCACGGCATCGCCCAATTCCTTCAGACCCACGAGGTGGGCGAGCGTTCCGCCGATCATGCCGGAACCGATAAGGGCGATCTTGTTACGTGCCATGGAGGGATGTCCTTAGATTACGAGTCGGGAAGAGTTTCCCGCGGTCGTTATCGTGGACCCCGAGTCCCCGCAACCTGTCTGACGCAAGGTGTGGAAAAGAGGAAGGCGGAAAGCAGCAGGGGCGTGGACGGCGGTATCCGCCATCCACGCCCCTGCCATGCAATTCTATCAGGGACTAGGCCACCGGGTCCGGCGGCAGCAGCGCGTCCACCTGGAACACGACGTCCTGGAAATCATCGTCGCTGTTGGCCGTGCGGACGAGATCCTCGAAACCCATGGCGAGCGCGCCAGAGCCATCCTCCGCAGCGCCGCTGACAACGTGTTCGGAATTGTCGACGTTGAGGTCGGCGTCGTGACTTAGGAAGATGGTCAGGTCGGATTCCGCGCCGTCCACCTCCAGAACGGCGTCGCCGCTGCTGACGTCGATGTCGAGAACTGCGCCGTCCGTCAGGGAAGCGGCACCGTCCTGCACGATGAAGAAGCCCAGCGTGCTGCCATCGTCAAGATCCTGGACATTGAACGTGCCGCCATCCTTTACGTTCAGGGAGAGCAGGCGAACATCGGCAATGGTGCCATCGCCGCGAACCTCATAAACGCCAAGGCTATTGTCGAAATCGGCGGTGATATCCGCCTCTCTCAGGCTCACCCTGAAATCCGTGGCCGTATCGCTGGACAGATATTCGTCAACCGCAACGCCGTTTACCTGTGCATCCGCAAGGGCGACACCCTCGTCGAGGTCGGCCAGATCCGCGATGATCCGGGATGAAGTTTCCCCGGCAGCCTGACCGGTGGTGATGAAGCCTGCCGAACTGAGATCGGAATCAATGGTAAGGCTGAAGTCATCATCGTCGTCGTTTGTGACGAAAGTGGCGGTCTGCGGCGTATTTGACTCACGCAGATAATACACGCCGGAAATGTCCAGGCTGTCCTCCGAACTAAGGTCAGTGATGGTGTCACCATCGAACGATTCCAAAGTACCCCGGAAAATGTCTGCGCCCGCGCCGCCGGTCAGCGTGTCGGCACCGGCGCCGCCCACGAGAACATCATTGCCAACGCCGCCGTTAAGCGTCGCGCCGCTTTCCGTTTCGCTGGTAAGCGTATCATTCCCGGCGCCGCCGAGGACTGTACCGTGCGTGCTGCCGGCTGCTGCCGTGAAGCTGTCGTTACCGCCGCCGAGATCGATGTCGCCTACGGTTGAGTTTTTAGCCAAAGAGACAGAATTATCACCCTCGTCGCCTGTCACGCTGGTGCCGAGTAATTCAATTCCACGTAGAACCGCCGTTACGCCTGCTAATACTTCGATCTTGGCGATCTCGTTGGTTATAAGATCTCCATCTCGGTCAGTATAAAAAAAATCGCTAGATGACGCATCTATAATGGTAGTGACCGCGCCATTAGATGCTTTAAGTTCGAGTGTTTCAAATTCCCCCACCTGAAAATACTGAAAGGTCCCGTCGAGGTTATCGACCGTGAAAATATCTTCTCCCTCGCCGCCGAACACGCCGATCCGTGTCTCCGCAGTCGATTGGGCGCCACCGCGGAAGTCGAATTCGAAGGTCGAATAGTCGACCGTCATCCGGTCATCGCCGCCGGATAGACCAACGGCGGTGAGTCCCTCAATGATTGTTCCATCCGGATTCAGGGGGACGCCCCACGTTCCGGCCTGCAAATATGAGTCATCGCCGGTGCTTAGGATGACGCGGCCACTGATTTCACCGAAATTGCGAAGTGTCACGCCGGCGGCGTCTCCGGTCGAGTCAATGATCGGCTCGCTCGTTTCCGATTCAAAAAGGCCGCCGAGGCGATTCTCGATGGTCGCGTTGGCGCCGCGTGCCTGAACGCCCTCGCCCTGAACGGCGCGAACAATGCCACCGTCTAAATTGATAAAGTTGACGTTGTCGCCGTTAATGCCGACAGCACTGGTGCCAGCGTCGACACTTTCCAAGGTGTCATCGTTGTTGGTGGTCGTGTCGTTCGTGTTGAGGGTAATGGTCGCCATAGGTTAAGCCACTTTAATCAGGGGTTGTCGACAAGGCCGCATATGTGGCCGGTGGGGTCGGTGCAGCATTCTGCCGGGGCACCGCGAAATCAGTCATGGACCTTCACCCCCCGTTTTAAATTACGCACCACTGTTCTAGGAGCCCATCCAACGTACATAGGGGAGGGCGGTTCCTGAGAACTTGAATGTTATCAGGGACCCGACATGAACGCATGATGAGTTGGATCGGTCTGGTCGGCGGATTGGCATTGCTGATCTGGATGACGGTGCGGGGCGTTAATATCCTGATTGCAGGTCCGGTGGCGGCGCTGGTGGTGGCCGTGACAGCGGGCCTGCCGCTATTGCCGCCCTTTGTCGACGCCGGGGCGGATGCTGCCGATGCGGTGGATTTCGCGACCAGCTATATGGCCGGGTTCACGGCATTTTTTGCCGACTGGTTCTTCATGTTCCTGCTGGGCGCGATCTTTGGCGAGGTAATGGCCGCATCGGGTGCGGCGGCATCGGTCGCGCGCTGGATTACGCAAAAGCTGGGCAGCCGCTATGCGCTGCTGGCCACCGTGCTTGCCTGCGCGGTGCTGACCTATGGCGGGGTGTCGGTGTTCATCGTGGCGTTCAGCGTCTACGGTCTGGCGGTCGCGCTGTTCCGGGAGGCGGACCTGCCGCGGCGCTTCATCCCCGGGGCGCTGGCGTTCGGATCGGTGACCTTCACGATGACGAGCGCGGGGTCGCCGGAAATTCAGAACCTGATCCCCATGCCCTTTCTGGGCACCACCGCCTATGCCGGGTGGGAGGTCAGCCTGGTCGTCGCGATCATGATGGCGATCATGGGCTATGCGTGGATTTCGCGCATGGTGCGCCGCGCCGTTGCCGCCGGGGAGGGGTTCGTTAGCCGGGCGGGCGATGATGAGCCCGCCGGGTTCGGTAGCCTGCCAGCACCTTTGCTGGCGCTGTTGCCGCTCGCCGCGGTCCTGGGCGTGTTTCTCGTCTCGCAAGATCTGGGCAAATGGGCGTTGATCGCGGCGCTGGGCAGCGGCCTGATTGCGGCCGTCGCCGTCGGCTGGCCCAAGATCGCCGCCATGCCGGGCGCCTTTTCCCGGGGTGCGACGGGTGCCGTCGTCGCGATTACCAATACCTGCGCCGTTGTCGGCTTTGGTTCGGTGGCGCAGCTGACGCCGGCATTCCAGGAAGCCTTGAACGCCGTGCAAAGCCTGCCCGGCAGCCCGTTGATCGGCGCGGCCATCGCGGTGACGGTCATTGCCAGCCTGACGGGAAGCGCCTCTGGCGGGCAGACGATCGCCCTGCCGCTGATCGCGCCGCATTATCTGGCGGAAGGCGCCAACCCAGAGGAGCTGCACAGGGTTGTCGCCATCGCATCGGGCGCGCTCGATAGCCTGCCGCATAACGGCTATGTCGTAACAACGATCCGCGCGGTGTGCGGAGAAACACACAAGGATGCCTATGCCGCCGTCGGTGCGACGACGGTGGTGGTGCCGGTCATCGGGCTGGGCGTGGCGCTGCTGCTGTTTTCGATTTTCTAGGGCGTTACGCGCATGTCCCGGCGGGAGGACTAGTTTCTCCCGCGTTTCACCCGCCGCGTCGCCGCTCCCGGTCTGCCCGGCGGCGTTCCAGCATCCCCTTGGCTTCAAGGCGCATTTGCTCGTGAAGCTGCGGCGTTGCCGCGACGATCAGATTGCGTTCGCGGGCGATCGGTTTGTTGAAATGCGGCTTCAGCCCCTCCGTATCAGAGGTAACGCCGCCCGCCTCCGTCACGATCAGCACAGCCGCCGCGATGTCCAGTTCGCGACTTTCGCGGCCGTCGAACATGGCGTCCGCCGTTCCGTCCGCAATCATCGCCATTCTGAGCGCGATGGAGTTGGGCTTGGCAACCGCCACACATTGCGGCCCCTGCCAATGTTTGGAGCGAAGCACATCGGCGTCGACAGGCAGGCGGGCGCCCGCAAGATCACGTCGTTCCGAGACGTGGATCGGCTCCCCGTTGCGAAAGGCGCCGCCGCCGCGGCTGGCGGTATAGAGAATGTCTGCCGGCGGCTGATAGATCGCCGCGGCGATCGGCTCCCCCGCTTCCACGACGGCGATGGATACGCACCAGCCGGGGCGACCGCGGGTGAAATCGCGAGTACCGTCTATCGGATCGACCAGAAAGGCGCGGTCGCAGTCCAGGCGCGCGCGGTCATCCTCCCGCTCCTCCGACAGCCAGCCATAGGCGGGTCGTTCCGCCCGCAAATGGTCGGAGAGCAGGCGGTCCAGCTCCATATCGGCATCCGTCACCGGATTGCCGGGGGACTTTTCCCATTTGCGGTATCCCGACGCGGCGAGTTCCAGGCCACGTTGCCCTGCACGCCGGGCGGCAGCGGCAATAAGGTCAAGATCCTGGGCGGCGGTGGTCATTGATAGGGGCCGCGCTGATCGCTTGTGGCACTTGCCCGCGTAAAGGGGGGAAGGCTGGAGACCTGCCGACTATTCACCCGCCACCGTCATACCCTCTATAAGGACGGTGGGGGCGTTGGTGGCGTGACGGAATTCCAGATCGTCCGCCGGGATCATGCGGGCGAACATGTCCTTCAGATTGCCGGCGATGGTAATGCCGTTGACGGCGCGCGTGATTTCGCCCTTCTCGATCAGGAAACCGCCCGCGCCGCGCGAATAATCGCCGGTCACGAGGCTGACGCCCTGCCCGATCAGTTCGGTAATCAGAACGCCCCTGTCGATACCGGCAATCATGTCGGAAACGCGTGTCGATCCCGCCTGCAGGTGGACGTTCGACATGCCGATTCCCGGGGGTCCGCCGGTACCGCGCGCAGCATGGCCGGTGGGAGCGAGGTCAAGCTGGCGCGCCGCCGACGCATTCATCAACCAGCCCGTCAGGCGCCCATCGGCGACGATGTCGCGCACACTGGTGGCAACACCCTCTCCGTCGAAGGCGCGGCTGCGCTGGCCGCGCGGGCGGTGCGGATCCTCGACGATGCGGATACCGGGGGCGAACAGCTGCGCCTCGGGATCATCGAGGAAACTGGTGCCGCGCGCGATGGCGGTGCCGTTGATGGCACCGGCAAGATGACCGATCAGGCCGGGCGAGACGCGCTTGTCGAAGAGGACAGGTAGCGCGCCGCTTTTCGGCTTCACGGGGTCCAGCCGGGCGACAGTACGTTCACCGGCGCGGGTTCCGATGATTTCCGCGCTCTCGACATCTTCCAGATGGCGGGCACTCGACTGGGCATAGTCGCGCTGCATGCGTTCACCCACGCCAGCAATGACGCTGGCATAAATGCTGTGCGACGTGCCGGTGCGTGCAGCTGCAAATCCGTGGCTCGTCGCAAGCGCAAAGGTGGAGCGGCTGGCGCTGGCACCGCCGCCGCCGGAATTGGTGATTCCCTCTACCGCGCGGGCCGCGTCCTCACAGGATAGTGCGCGCGCCTCCAGCCTGGCCAGGTCGATCTCGCCGCCATCGTCGGTGTCGAAGTCCCGCGGCGGATCGCGCAGCAGAAGATCCCGGTCGACGAGGCCGGCATATTCATCGGCGGTCGTTGCGCGCGCCATGGCGACGGCGCGCGCGGCAGCCTCCTCGATAGCGGCGGGGGCGAAATCCGACAAAGCAACGCTTGCCGATTGGCGTCCGACGAAGGCGCGCAAGCCGATTTCCGCATCTTCCGAGCGGCTGATGTCCTCCACCTGTCCCAGACGGACGGAGACGGAGACGCTGTCGCCGCCGACATAGGCGGCGTCCGCATCGGTCGCGCCTGCGCGCTTCAGTGCGGTAAGGACGGTTTCGAGATGGGTGAGGGCTTCGGCTTCTGAAATCACCGGCAGCACATAGGGAAGGGGGCGCTATTTCGCCAGCATGAAAGCCGCGACAATCCCCAGCGTCACCAGCAGGCCGGTCCAGGTGCTGGCGCGGAAAAGGGCAAGAGCCGGGGCGGAAGCAAGAACGGAAAGCTGCCGCACGTGCATGAGCGATATGATGCCGCCAAGCGTCGCGCCGATCAACGCCGCCACTATATTGCCGGTCGCGATCCAAAGCGCCGCGAATAGAAAAATTTCCATGGCGGCATAAAAGGCGCCGACACCCATCTGCGTATTTGCGCCAAGACGGCGGGCGCTGGACTTGATGCCGACGAACGCATCATCCTCCATATCCTGAAGAGCGTAGATGGTGTCGTAACCGAGGGTCCAGAAAATGCCAGCCAGATAGAGAAGGCCCGCCGCCCAGTTCAGCGTGCCGGTCGCGGCGGCATAACCCACGAGGGCGCCCCAATTGAAGGTGAGACCCAGCCAGGCCTGCGGCCACCAGGTGATGCGCTTCATGAAGGGATAGGCGGCGACGAGTCCCAGGCTGCCAAGGGCAATCAGGGCGGCGAAGAGATTCAGTTGAACAAGGACTAAAAGGCCGATCAGGCACAGTAGGACAAGGAAAATCCATGCGCCGCGCACCGAAATTGCCCCGCTGGCCAGCGGTCGGTCGCGCGTCCGCTCTACCCGGGCGTCGAGATCGCGGTCGACGATATCATTATAGACACAGCCTGCGGAACGCATGACGAGGGCGCCAACGAAGAACAGCGGCACGAGATAAATGTCGCGCACCGGCTCCCCCGCCAGAAATACCCCCCAGACGCAGGGCCAGAACAGCAGCCAGGTACCGATGGGCCGGTCGAGTCGCGCAAGACGCGCCCAGGGCTGTAGCCCGGTTGGAAGAATGTCGACGACGGAGCGGCGGACGGCGTCGGGGGTGGCGGGCGAGGACATAATATGCGCGTCCTAGCCGGGTGCGCGGCTGACACAAAGCGTCCCGGTCATTATGCAGCGAATGCATGTCGTCCCGCCACGTGCCTCGCCTGTTTGTCGCCGCGCCCTTGTCGGCGGGTGTCGCGGTGGCCGTCGATGCGGATCAGGCCCGTTATCTGGGCAGCGTCATGCGGCTGGCCGTCGGCGATCGCGTCCTGTTGTTCGACGATGCGACGGGCGAATGGGACGCCCGAATAGAGGTACTGTCGAAAAAAAGCGCGGTTCTGATTCCGGAAAACCAGCTGCGCCCGCGGGAGGCTGTGCCGGACATCTGGTTATGTGCGGCGCCGATCAAGCGCGCCCGCTATGAATGGATCGCCGAGAAGGCATGCGAACTGGGCGCTGCGCGCCTGCTGCCCCTGTTGACCGAGCGCACCGGCGGCGTGGAAGCACAGCAGGCGAAGCCCGAGCGCCTGCGCGCGCACATGATCGAAGCGGCGGAACAATGTGGCCGTACCGCGCTGCCAGAACTGGCGAACGCCGTGAAGCTGGCGTCCCTGCTGGACGAGTGGCCTGCGGATCGGGCGCTGATTTTTTGCGATGAAGACGGTGGCGACGATGCATTGGCGGTTCTGGGGGATTGTCCGGCACCGGCCGCCATATTGATCGGTCCCGAGGGCGGTTTTTCAGATGCGGAGCGGCAGAGGCTGGCTGCCATTCCAGTGGCGCGCCGCATTAGTCTCGGCCAGCGTATCCTGCGCGCCGACACGGCGGCGGTGGCGGCCCTGTCCCTGTGGCAGGCCGCCATTGGCGGCTCTGCGTAAATTCGAGGATGACTCAGGGCTTTCGTCGCGGGTAAGCGGCGGCCATGAGCACGCGCGAAGACAAGGGCGAGATCGCCGCCCCCATTGAGACCCGGGCCGACGTGCTCCGCGTCTTTGAAACCGGCTGCAAGCCGAAAGACCGCTGGCGGATCGGCACGGAGCATGAAAAGTTCGTGTATCGCCTGTCGGATCATCGCGCGCCCTCCTACGACGAGAAGGGCGGCATCCGTGACGTCCTGAAAGAGCTGGAACGCTTTGGCTGGCAGCCCATTCGCGAGAATGGGAAGGTCATCGCGCTGAAGGGTGCGGACGGCAATGTCAGCCTGGAGCCGGCGGGGCAGTTGGAATTGTCCGGCGCGGCGCTGGAAAGCCTGCACGATACCTGTTCCGAGACCGGACGCCATCTGGAGCAGGCGAAGGCCGTCGGCGATGAACTGGGACTAGGCTTTCTGGGGCTGGGCATGTGGCCAGACAAGGCGCGTGCCGACCTGCCCGTCATGCCCAAGGGCCGCTATGAAATCATGCTGAACTACATGCCGAAGGTCGGCTCCCTCGGCCTCGACATGATGTTGCGGACCTGCACCATTCAGACCAACCTCGATTATGCGTCGGAAGCGGACATGGTGAAGAAATTCCGCGTGTCGCTGGCCCTGCAGCCGCTGGCCACGGCGCTGTTCGCCAATTCACCCTTCACCGAGGGAAAGCCGAACGGCTATCTGAGCTATCGCAGCCATATCTGGACCGATACCGACCCCGATCGCACGGGCATGCTGCCCTTCGTCTTTGATGAAGGGTTCGGGTTCGAACGCTGGGCGGACTATATGCTGGACGTTCCGATGTACTTCGCCGTTCGCGATGGCAAATATGTCGATCTGGCGGGGCAGTCGTTTCAGCGCTTTATCGACGGCAGGCTGGATGCCTTGCCGGGTGAGCGGGCGACCGCCGACGATTGGGTCGACCATCTGTCGACCGCTTTTCCAGAGGTGCGGTTGAAAAGCTTTATGGAAATGCGCGGGGCCGATGGCGGACCGTGGAACCGCATCTGCGCCCTGCCAGCCTTGTGGGTCGGTCTGCTGTATGACGACACGGCGCTGGATGCGGCGTGGGACATGGTGAAGGACTGGACGCTGCACGACATGGCGGCGCTGCGCGATAATGTCCCCAAAGAGGGGCTGAAGACCATCGCGCCGGGCGGTACATTGCTGGAAATCGGACGCGAGGCGCTGAAAATCGCCGAGGCCAGCCTTACGGCACGCGGACGGTTGAACGCCGCGGGCGATAATGAGGCAGGGTTCCTGTCGCCCTTGTTCGAGATCGTCGAGAGCGGCAAGACGCCGGCGGAGCGATTGCTGGAGGCCTATCATGGCCGCTGGAATGGCGACGTTTCGAAGGTTTACGAAGAAGAGAGCTTCTAAGGGCCATCGCTGAATCGCCTTAGGGAGGAAAGGCGGCGACTGCCGAGGCAGCCGCAGCCCTTCCCGGGAAAAGGAGTCCGGCCGGTGACCGGTTAGATCCTATGCAAAATAAGGCGTGGAGCCGTAATAGCCGTACATCCGCGTTTCATAATCGCGATCGAACGCCTGGCGTGAATTGTCCTCGCGGAAGGTGGGGCCACCACGAAGCTGTTCTTCGGTCACGTCAAGATTATAGCCGTTCAGATCGGTGTCATAGGTGAACTTGTCCCAAGGCAAGGCGTGATATTCGCCGCCCATGCCCAGAAAAGAGCCAATGTCGGCAACCACATGGGCCACCTGGCCGGAGCGTTTGTTGATCATCACGGTTTTAACGTGGCCCATCTTGTCGCCGTTCGCACCGTAAATGGCGGTACCGTCCACCTTTTCAGCTGAGATCAGGTCATGGGATTCATCGGTTTCGATACGCATATGCGAGGTACTCCTTAAAGTTTTGCCCACTGTCCCCCACGAACGGACGAACCTGCTTTTCGTTGCAAAGACAAAAACTTAACATATGTGTAGATCGTGCGTGAAGCGAATGATCAGGGTCCGGTGGTTCCTTACAGCACGCGGATCAGGGTGCGGGCGACCGCGATCCAGGGAACGTCGACCAAAACCATCTGCCGTGCGCCATGCTGGGGCGGTAACAGGCTGAGGCGGGCACCAAACATGTCGACCAGCCGTCCAAATGCGAAACGACCCGCTGGGCGTGGAGCGAGAATGTCCCGATTGGTCGCCTCCCGGAACCGCTCCGGCGGCAGACGTTCCAGCCATATCTGATCGCGCGGGCGGTAATCGCCAAATGGAAACTCGATCTCCAGGCCGACCAGATCGCCGCTTAGCTGCGGCGGGGCAAAGTTTCTACGCGCTGCCAGGGGCTGGGCACCCTCGGCCGTCAGGCGGGCAGCGATCGGAATATCGGGCCGGTCCTGCAGCTTGACGAGATCCCCCGGCAGGGTGTCGAGCGCGGCGGCGATCCGGTTCAGCCAATCGACGCTGACGGTGCGTGCGCCGGTTTCCAGCCGGCCGATGGTCTGGGGTGTCGTCGGCGGCTGACAGGCCGCCGCCACATCGGCGAGCGTCATGCCCTTGCCCTTCCGAATCTCCCTAATTCTGGTTATCATAATATCGCGTCCCTCGCCTATTTGGTTCTTTCCTACACCTGACGGCTCGTGGCAAACTGTTTCTTCATGTGAGAAAGCAAGGAGCGTGGCGATGCAGGTACGACTTACGGGCGGTGAGGCGAAATTGCTGAGGCAGATGGCCCTTGGCGTGCCGATGCAGGTGGATGCCCGGGGTGGATGGCGTGTGGGATCGAAGCGTTGCGGCGGCGATGTGCTGGAACGGCTGCAGCGGCACGATCTGATCGAAGCATCCGGGGCGGCATTCCGCATAAGTGGCCCGGGCATGGCGCACGTCCAGCGGCGCGAGGCTCCAGAATATCCGAACCGCCTGATCGCCAATGCTACCGATGTAAAGCGGACGCGCGCCGCAGCAGTTGCGGGCGCGCGCGTTGTCAACCGCGCGGAGGAGCCGCTTGCCTGGCTGCATACTCGGGGCAAAATCACGGATCGCCAATTCGAAGCCGGCGCCCGCCTGCGGGCCGACTTCATGGCCGCGGGACAGTCGCCGCGCGTCACGATGGCGTGGGATGCGGGGCCGGTCGAAAAAAGTCGGCGCGGCGCGCCCGATGGCCTGTCGCCGACTGAGCGGCAGGTTGCGGCGAAAAGGCGGCTGGAGGGCGCCTTGTCCGCCGCGGGAATGGGCCTGTCGGATATATTGAATCGTATCGTCTGCGCCGGTGAAGGGCTGGAGACGGCGGAGCGGGCCATGGGTTGGCCGGCCCGCGCGGGAAAAGTCGTTCTCTGCCTGGGGCTGGATCGTGTGGCCGACTATTACCGGCTGGGCGGTGCCGAGGGGATCAGCGATTGATTCACCAGGCGGCCGCTGGACGTCAGCAATACGTTCATGACCATGGGCGTTTCCGCCATTTGCTGTTCCATGGCGGGTGCGTCGGATTCGGAAAGATAGAAAATGCCGGAAACGTCGAGGCGGGCTGGCTGGCCCGCCTCATCCGCAGTGCCGCTTGTCGCGGGCACCGCATAGAGCGTCAGGCCGCTTGCTTGCCAGTCGATTTCTTTAGGACATGGTGCCGACGGCAGGTCGCGGATTTCGACGCGGCTGCCGTCGGGGGCGTCGCCCGCAAGGCAGATTCGGCAGGCCCCATCCCGGCACCATAGGGGGTCGCCCGATACCTGCCAGTCGTAACGATAGCGGATGTAATGGCCGCGCAGCACGTCACGCGGATCGAAGCCGGTGACGGGCATGACATATTGTTCTGCACGCGACAGCTCGCTTTCCCTGATGCCGACACTGGCGGCGAGTCCGGCGAGCGGCAGCAGCAGCGCGGCGATCAGCAGGCTGCGATTCATGGCGCGTTCCTGCGGAAGGTTTGGAATATCCGCCGCCAGCCGAGCGCCAGCCCGATCAGCAGCACGCCCGCGAAGATCAGGCCGGCGCCCGTCATGGCAAGCGACCCGAAAAGTTCGAAATAGACGATGAACAGCCTGATCGCGAGCGCGCCGATGGCAATGCCGAACAGGCTGCGCCAGCCGAGGCGGGCAGCGGCCCAAGCGATCCATCCCCACATGCCGGCGAAAACAAGCGCGCCGAAGAAGCGCGGCAGCGGGCCGTCGCCATGGGGCAGGGCGGTAGCGAGGAACAGCGCGACGAACGGCACGGCAACCATCGGAAGGTGCAGCGGCTGTGGCAGAGGGCCGCGTCGCCGCTGTGCCCAAAGCGCGGCCATTGCAACCACCGCCACCAAGGCCATCCTGACGCGCATGTCGCTGGCGGCGGCACCTGTGACGGGATCGGCCCATGCCATGTGGGCAAGGCTGACGCCGATCAGAAGGACGATCAGCGCAACCTCCACAAGGCCATGGATAAAGCGGCGGCGTTCGCGAATAAGGGCTGGGATTGCCAGCAGCAGCCAGGGCACGGCCATCGCCAGCCCCTCGACCAAATGCGCGGAAAGCGTTTCGCCGACCTGCGCGCTGGCCCAGCCGATCGTTGCCCAGAGCGTCATGCCGGCCAGGGCATAGGCGGTCAGACGCGTGCGCCCGGCAAGCAGCAGGACCGGCGCCGAAAGGGCCAGCCAGGTCATCAGCAATTTCCAGATGTCGCCGCTGAGCTGGTAAATCTGGCTGTGGAGGGCAAGGCCAGTCAGTATCAGCGCCGCCAGGAGGAACAGCGCCCCCTCAGCAAACCAGCGGGCGTCACGCCGCACGCCGAACCAGACGGCGAGCGCGGCGGCGGCACTGAGCGTAAAATGCACGACGAGTTTCAGAACGTCGGGAATGTCCGTCCAATTCGCCGCGACAACACTGATCAGACCGAGAGCGAGGGCAAGACACCCAAGGCCGATGACAGCCCAGAGCGCAAACGGGCGGGCACTCGCATCCTCGTGCGCGGCAATGCGCGCGGCGGTCTCTGCATCGATGATACCGGCCTGCTGCCAGGCGGCGAGCTTGTCCGCGAGTGCCATTATGTCTGGGCTTTGGCGCGATTTGCCATTCGTGTCGAGAGCGCGCCATCCCACGGTTTTCCACAGGCTAGTCCCCCGACTTACCAATAGCGCGCCTGGGCGACGGCTGTGCTAGAAAGTGCGCATGGCCACGAACCCAAATGTCGCTTCGATCGTCCCCGGCGTCGGACAAGGACAGGAACTCCCGCAGAATCTGGACGCCGAATCGGCGCTGCTGGGCGCGCTGATGCTGGACAATAATCTGGCTGGCGACATTCAGATGAAGTTGAAGCCGGATCATTTTTTCGAGCCGCTGCACGCCCGACTGTACGAGAAGATCCTGCACCTGATCGACAAGGGGATGCTGGCCAATCCGGTCACGCTGCGCCCGCTGTTTTCGGACGATCCGGCGCTGAAGGACCTGGGCGGTCCCGCCTATCTGGCGCAGATGACGGAGGGCACTGCCGGCCTGATCGCGGCGCGGGATTTCGCCAATCAAATCTATGATCTGGCGCTGCTTCGTGCGTTGGTTACCGTTGGCCGCGACCTCGTCACCAGTGCCACGGACACCAGTGAGGATGTCGATCCGCAGGCCAAGATCGGCGAAGCGGAAATGGCGCTGTACAAGGTGGCGGAGCAGGGCGAGACGGGCGGTACGGCGCGCAGCTTTACCCAGGCGGCCACCGAAGCGGTGAACATGGTCGCTGCGGCGCTGAAGACCGGCGGGAACTTATCCGGTCTGACCACCGGCCTGAAGGGGATCGATGCGAAGACCGGTGGCATGCACCGGTCCGATCTGGTCATCCTGGCGGGACGACCCGCCATGGGCAAAACCGCACTGGCCACCAATATGGCGTTTTCCTGTGCAAAACGGTTCATGGACGATGCCAAGAACCGCTCGGATGGCGAAACGGCGGGCGCGGGCGTCGGGTTCTTCAGCCTGGAAATGTCCGCCGACCAGTTGGCGACGCGTATTCTGGCGGAACAGGCGCGCATCAATTCCGAAGATCTGCGCATGGGGCGCATCAACCAGTCGCAGTTCCGTGATCTGTCGCGCGCAGCGGCGGAGTTGACCGAGCTGCCGCTGCATATCGACGACACGCCGGGCCTGACCATCGCCGCGCTGCGCAGCCGCGCACGCCGCATGAAGCGGCAGAAGGGCGTCGGCATGTTCGTCATCGACTATCTGCAGCTGTTGCAGGGTACGAGCCGGAAATCGGCGGAAAACCGCGTGCAGGAGATTTCGGAGATCACGCGCGGCCTGAAGACGCTGGCAAAGGAACTGAACGTGCCGGTGCTGGCGCTGTCGCAGCTGTCGCGGCAGGTGGAGCAGCGAGAGGATAAGCGTCCACAGCTGTCCGATTTGCGCGAATCGGGCACCATCGAGCAGGATTCCGACATCGTGATGTTCGTCTATCGCGAGGAATATTACCACGCGCAGAAGAAGCCGGAGGACGGTAGCGAAAAGTTCGTCCAGTGGCAGGAAAAGGGGGCGGAGCTGCGCGGTCTGGCCGAGGTCATCATCGCGAAGCAGCGCCATGGTGCCACGGGGATCGTGCCCCTGACCTTTGAAGCGCAATATACCCGCTTTGGCGACCGACACGACGATTATGTCGCCGCCGGCGGGCATTAAGGTAAGATTTTGCCTCCGCCGGGGATCACCGGCTGTCAGTCATCAAAGGGGCAGGTGTCTCGCAGGGCCGCGTCGAAATCGGCCATCGTCGCGTCGGTGCCGAGCGCCGCGAGGCTGGTGACAGGATAATCCGGCAAGCCGCAGGGGACGATGCCGCCATAGTGGGAAAGGTCGGGCGCGACGTTCACGGCCATACCGTGCAGGGTGACCCACTTTCGGACGCGCACACCGATGGCGGCCACTTTTGCTTCCCCTGCCGGAGTGTCGACCCAGACGCCAACCCGCTCTGGTATGGCGCGGCCGACAATATCGAACCGGGAAAGTGCCGCGATGATCCAGTTTTCCAGATCGGTGACATAGGCGCGCACGTCGCGGTTGCGCCTGGTCAGGTCGATGGCGGGGTAGACGGTGCGCTGGCCCGGCCCGTGATAAGTATATTGGCCGCCGCGCCCCGTCTGGAATACGGGAAAGCGGCCAGGATCGGTCAGATCCTCCACCTTTGCGCTGGTGCCAGCAGTGTAAAGCGGCGGATGTTCCACGAGGAGGACGCGCTCTGCCTGCGTTCCTTCGTGAATGGCGGCTGCGCGTACCTCCATGTCCAGAAGCGCGTCGTCATAGGGCGTCAGACCGGGCCGGACCTGCCATTCCATGTTTACGCGCTCCTAACCAAAGGTCGGGCAGAAAACGTCATCTGGTTCCCATGGAGGCCAAGGCGCGTGAGTAAGGAAATCGAGGTCGACATATCGGTGGTCATCGGTGCCACGCCCATGCCCATCGGGCAACTGTTGAAGGTTGAAGCCGGTGCCATATTCGACCTGACCGACGGTCTGTCGGAGAGGCCCGTCGCCATTTACGCCGACGATGAACTGATCGCCCACGGGCAGGTTGTGCGCCGGGGTGACACTGTCGGGGTGGAAGTCACCGAGCGTGTGAATCGACCCCGACCGGTTCCCGTCGATCTGCGCGCCAGTCCGCCGGCATGGATGAAGCTCACCTCAAACTAGCCGGCGGCGGCGCGTGGTCCTTACGCAGGAAGCGCGATGACCTGATGCCCTGCGCTTTCAAGCGCCTTTTCCCGGTGGTCGGGACCCAGAAGCATGCCCTCCGCGATGACGAATTCCGGCTCTATGCCGATGAAGTTGAAAACGACCTTCAAATAGGTTTCCAGATGCTCATTGGGGGCGGACGGCGTGTCCGCACCATAATAGCCACCCCGGGCCAGGGCGAGAATGACGCGCTTGTCGCCAACGAGGCCGACCGGCCCATCCTCCGTATATTTGAAAGTGCGACCGGCAATCAGAACGCGGTCGAGCCATGACTTCAGCTGGCTGGAAATGGTGAAATTATACATAGGCGCACCGATCACGACCGTATCGGCGGCCAGAAATTCGTCGAGAACCTCCGTGCTATCCCCCTCTGCGGGCAGATCCCCGAGAGTAAGGTGATCGAGCGGCTGCGCGGCCAGGTCGCGATAGGTCTTGGTAAGATCCGCATTTTCCGCGCGCAACCGCGCCACGATATCCGCCGAAAGCTGGCGGCTGATGGAATTTTCGCCGGTAATGCTGCTGTCGA
>TARA_R100000501_G_scaffold18540_1_pt1 | contig 27847 bp, 30 predicted proteins | sample TARA_R100000501 | Tara Oceans TARA_R100000501 (sample SAMEA2620120) | marine metagenome | biome: marine biome (ENVO:00000447); feature: mesopelagic zone (ENVO:00000213) & marine oxygen minimum zone (ENVO:01000065); material: "saline water (ENVO:00002010), including plankton... | reverse complement strand
CTATCCCAACGCCATCATGCAAGGTGGCTTCCACGCCACGCTTACAATGCAGCAGCGTGTCAGCGTAATGCAGCCTCAATATCTCGACGTCGGTTACCCAGAGCCCGTTTCCTTCGACCGCAGCCACGGCTTCCGAGAGTGCCGGAACGTAGCCGCCGGGAAAGATATATTTGGAAATCCAGGGATCATCGGCGCCGGGTGGCGACCGACGTCCAATCGAGTGAATAACCGCGACACCATCGGGCGCGAGGCAGCGGGCAATCGTCGAAAAGAAAGTATCATAATCGGGTGGACCGACATGTTCGAACATACCGACTGAAACGATACGATCGAACCGCTCGTCCATGTCGCGGTAGTCGAGCAGGTCGAACTGGACCCGATCGGTGAGATTCTTTTGTTCCGCCCGCTCGCGGGCCACGTCGAGCTGTTCGCGGGACAACGTGATACCGAGCGCCGATATGCCGTGCTCCTGCGCGAGTTCGAGAGCGAGTCCACCCCACCCACATCCGATATCGAGCAAGCGTTGGCCTGGGCCGAGCAGAAGCTTCGAGGCGATGTGCCTCTTCTTCGCCGCCTGCGCCTCTTCGAGCGTTTCCGTTCCTTGCGGGAAATAGCCGCATGAATATTGGCGATCGGAGTCGAGGAAGAGGTCGTAGAGCGTGCGTGAGAGGTCGTAATGATGAGCGACGTTTCTGCGGGATCGAGATCTGTGATTACGCCCGACGCGAAAGGGTTTTAGCGTCGCGAACTTCGAGCGGATCGCCTGTACAGGATAATCATCGAGCGCTTGCATGTTCGAGCCGGCGATCCTTAGGAGATCGCGGATCGAGCCGCGCTCGATAGTGACCCGACCCTCCATGTAAGCTTCCCCAAGAGCGAGCGTTGGCGACATTGCAAGTTTCATCGGCAGCGCCCTGTCACGGAAACGTACGGTCACGTGTTCATCCGCATCCTCGCTACCGAAGTGATGATGATGGCCAGAAGCGTCGATGATGGTGAGATGGCCTTGGACCAACTTGTGCAGAAGGCCGGATATCAGGGGCAGCTTCCGGCTCACGCTTGCGGATGTCTTTTGCAGCATTCGTTCGTTCCGATTTCGGCAGATGCTTCTAATGACGAACCAGGGTGGCGAAGCTTACAGCCATCCCGCAGAGTTCTTCCTGCTGAAGTCGATCAAGCGAGGAGGTGTAGTCCGCTATCGACTGGGATCACGGTCCCTGTGATCCGGCGCGCGGCGTCGCTGACGAGAAAGGCAGCGAGCGCGCCGACATCGTCAATCGTAACGAGCTGCCGCTCGGGCACGGCGGCGGCGGAACGGTCAAGCATCTCATCGAAACGCTCGATCCCACTCGCGGCCCGTGTCGCGATCGGGCCGGGCGATATCGCATGCGCGCGGATGCCCTTGGGACCGAGTTCTGCAGCGACGTAGCGAGTGGCACTTTCCAGCGCCGCCTTGACCGGCCCCATCAGATTGTAGTGCTCGACCACACGCTCCGAGCCGTAGAAGGTCACCGTAAGTAGGCAGCCGCCATTGCGCATCAGCGGCTCCGCGCGTCGCGCCATTTCGAGGAAGGAGTGGCAGGAGACATCCATTGCCGTAGCGAAACCCGCTGACGAACTGTCGATAACGCGTCCTTGCAGATCATCCTTGGGAGCGAAGGCGATCGAGTGGAGCAGGAAATCGAGCCCGCCCCATTGGCGCTTCGCCTCCTCGAACAGCGCTTCCGTCTGGCCAGGCTCGCGCACGTCGCAGGGCATCAGCCATTCGACGCCGAGTTTATCCGCAACCGGTTCGACGAACGGGCGAGCCTTCTCATTGAGATAGGTTGCACCCAGGCGGGCGCCGCAGTCGCGGAATGCCTGTGCGCAGCCGGTGGCGATGCTGTGCTCATTAGCAATGCCGACAATCAGGCCCTGCTTGCCAGACAGATCGACCAGTGTCCTCATGATCGCTCCGCTTCGAGAAGATCCTGGGTGTCGATAGCGATCATGCGTTCCTCATCGGTAGCGATGACGATCAGCTGCACTTGGCTGTCCGCCGTGTGGATATGGACATCGCCGCGTTCATTGGCTTCGGGGTCGAGTCGCGCACCCAACCAGTGCAGCCCCGCTGCCACGCGCGTTCGGATTTCCGCCGCATTCTCGCCAATGCCGCCGGTGAACACGAATGCGTCGAGGCCGCCAAGCGCGGCGGCCAGCGCGCCCGCCTGCGTCACGATGCGATAGACGAACAGTTCGACGGCCTCGGCCGCCGCTTCTTCATTGCTGGCGAGGAGCGTGCGCATGTCGCTCGACAGGCCCGAGACGCCGAGCAGCCCCGATTCCGAATAGAGCAGATGCTCCAGCGCCGCGACGCTCATGCCCTGCTGCATCAGATAGATGAGGATGCCGGGATCGATGCTGCCGCAGCGCGTGCCCATCACCAGCCCGTCCAGCGCGGTAAAGCCCATGGTGGATTCAATACTGCGCCCGCCCGTCATCGCGCACAGACTGGCGCCGTTGCCGAGATGCGCGGCGATCACCCGCCCCGCCGCCGCCTCCGGATCCTGCTCCGCCAGACGGCGCGCGATATAAGCGTAAGAAATGCCGTGGAAGCCGTAGCGGCGGACACCCTCCGCCTCCAGTTTGTGCGGAAGCGCCACGCGGCGTGCCACATCGGGCTGTCCATAATGGAAGGCGGTGTCGAAACAGGCGATCTGCGGCAGGTCGGGCCGCTGCCGCGCGATGGCACGCACCGCCGCGAGATTATGAGGCTGGTGCAGCGGAGCGAGAGGGGAGAGCGCGTCGAGCGCCGCCAGCACCGCGTCATCGATGCGTACGGGCGCGGTGAACCGGCCCCCGCCGTGCACGATGCGATGGCCCACGGCCTGAAGGCCGATGCCGCTCTCCAGAGCCTCCAGCAACTCCCCAAGCAGCGCTTCGTGGGTAAGCGCTGCATCGTCCCACCGGTGCTCCAAGGTTACGGCTCCGTCGGCACCCCATACGGTCAGGGAAGGCGCGATTCCGATTTGCCCGATCTTGCCGTGTCCAACGCGCAGAGGCTCGCCATTGACGGTTGAAAACAGCGCGAACTTGATGCTCGACGACCCAGCATTGAGGGACAGGATCGTCATGTCGGCCGGTCTGCAAGCGTGCCGGGTGCCGCCTTGGTTGCCGCGCGCGCAAGCAGCAGCGCGACGGCGCAGGAAGCGAGACGAGTGCGTACGCTGTCCGCCCGGCTGGTGAGGATGATCGGCACGCGCGCGCCGAGTACCACACCGGCCGCGTCTGCCCCGCCGAGAAAGGTGAGCTGCTTGGCCAGCATGTTGCCCGCCTCCAGATTCGGCACCATGAGGATATCGGCCTGCCCGGCGACGTGTGAGACGATGCCCTTTTCGCGTGCCGCCTCCTCGCTGATCGCATTGTCGAAGGCGAGCGGCCCGTCGACGATGGCACCGGCGATCTGCCCGCGATCCGCCATCTTGCACAGCGCCGCTGCCTCTAGCGTGGTGCGCATCTTCGGGTTGACCGTCTCGACCGCCGCGAGAATCGCCGCCCTCGGCCGCTCGATGCCGATGACATGGGCGAGATCGATGGCATTGCGCAGGATATCCGCCTTGTCCTCCAACGTCGGCTCGATGTTGATGGCGGCATCGGTGATGATGACGGGGCGGGCATGGCCGGGCACGTCCATGATATAGGCATGGCTGATCCGCCGCTCCGTGCGCAGGCCGGAACCGGGCGCAAGCACCGCGCTCATCAATTCATCAGTATGGAGCGAGCCCTTCATCAGCAGTGCCGCCTCGCCACCGCTCACGAGCGCCACAGCCTCAGCCGCGGCCGCATGGCTATGCGGCGCATCCACGATCCGGAAGCCGTCCATGCTTCGCCCCGCCTCCTCAGCATTGTGACGGATTCGCGCTTCCGGGCCGACGAGGATGGGCGTGATCAGCCCGCCTTCCGCCGCGTCGGCGACAGCGACGATGGCTTCCACGCTGCACGGATGTGCCACCGCCGTCACCACCGGCCCCTGCTTGCCCACATGGTCGAGCAGACGCCGATGACCCTCATGCCCGATCACGCGCACCTCGGGCAGCGGCACGCGCGGTCGGACCACCTTTTCAGCGGGCGCAATGACCTCGGCGTGTCCTGTGATTACGTCGCGCCCCTCATCGTTGACGCAACGGCAATCGAACATGACAACGTGATCTTGTTCGCTTTTGTCGGTGACGGTGACGCTGGCGGTGATCGTGTCTCCGACGCTGACGGGCGCCAGGAACCGCAGTGACTGAGCGCGATAAATCGTACCCGGGCCTGGCAGCTCCGTGCCGAGCACGGCGGAGATCAGGCCAGCACTCCACATGCCGTGAGCGATAACATGCCGAAACATGTCGGTTTCCGCATAGTCCGGGTCCATATGCGCGGGGTTTACGTCGCCGGAAACGGCCGCGAACAGCCGGATGTCGTCGGGCGTGAGGGTGCGAGCGATGCTGGCGGTATCTCCGACCCGGATAGCGTCGAAGGTGCGGTTCTCGATCGTCAGGCCGGCCATGTCAGCGTTCCATCACATAGCTTCCGGGCGCATCGCCCAGAGGTGCATAACCACGGTCCGTCGACCCCAGGGGCGGCGGCGCGGCAGGTGCGCCGGAGCGCTCGTCCAGCCACTCCTTCCAGGCGAGCCACCATGACCCTTCGCGCTGCTCGGCGCGCGTGTGCCATTCGTCGGGATCGAGCGCGGCGTCGTCCTCGGCCCGGGTTGCAACGCGGTAATGCCGGCGCGGATGGCCAGGTTCGGAAACGATGCCGGCATTGTGTCCGCCGGTGGTGAGCACGAAGCGTATCTCGGCGCCGCTCAACATGTGCAGTTTGTAGACAGAGCGCCATGGCGCGATGTGGTCACGCTCGGTGCCCACGACGAATATCGGCGTGCGCAGGCCGGAGAGCGAGACAGTCCGCTCGCCTATGCGATAGCGCCCGCCAGCCAAGTCGTTGTCGAGGAACAACCGCCGAAGATATTGCGAATGCATGGCGTAGGGCATGCGGGTGCCGTCGCTGTTCCAGGCCACGAGGTCGTTCACCGGCGGCCTTTCGCCCATCAGATAGGTGGTGAGGATGCGCGACCAGATGAGGTCATTGGAGCGCAGGAGCTGGAAGGCGCCGCCCATCTGCTGCGTGCCCAGATAGCCCTGGCTCCACATGGCTCCCTCCAGAAGGTTGAGCTGCGCCTCGTCAATGAAGAGGGCCAGCTCACCCGGCTCGGTGAAGTCGGTCTGCGCCGCCAGTAGGGTGAGGCTGGCGATCCGCTCGTCCCCGTCGCGCGCCATAGCCGCCGCGGCGATGGTGAGCAGCGTCCCGCCCAGGCAATAGCCGGCGCAATGCACCTTTTCGGCACCGGTGATGGCTGTCACTGCGTCCAGCGCGGCCATCGGGCCCATAAGGCGGTAATCCTCCATGTCCCTGTCGCGATCGGCGGCGCCTGGATTGTGCCAGGAGATCATGAATACGGTATAACCCTGCGCCACCAGCCAGCGGACCAGCGAGTTCTCCGGTGAAAGGTCGAGGATGTAGTATTTCATGATCCATGCCGGCACGATCAGCACCGGTTCGGGGCGCACGGTGTCCGTGTTGGGCGAATACTGGATCAGTTCGATCAGGTCGTTGCGGAACACCACCTTGCCGGGCGTGGCGGCGACTTCTTCACCCACGCGAAACCGCTCCGTCCCCGCCTCCGGCTCGCCGCGCGCGAGGCGCTGCATGTCTTCCATCAGAAAGCGGGTGCCGTCGACCAGGCATTGGCCGCCGGTTTCCGCGATCCGCTTCTGAAGCACAGGACTGGTCGCGATGAAATTGGTCGGCGCGATCGTGTCGAGAAGCTGGCGAACCATGAATTCCATTACCGTCTCGTGATGGCGCGACACGCCGCCGATGCCGGTTGTCGCCGCATGCCACCATTGCTGGTTGAGGAGAAAGGCCTGCGCGATCAGGTCGAAAGGCGCTTGCTGCCAGGCCGGATCGTCGAAGCGGTGGTCCTGCGGCAGGGGCGTGATGGCCGGCTGGCGATCCTCCTTACCATGGGATGCGGCATAGTTTCCCAGCCGCAGCGCCTTGCGCGCCGCCTTGGCGCCAAGCTCCACCTGCTTGCCCGGAGCACTCGCCAGATGCAGCGCCCAATCGGACATCGACTGAAGCATGGTGATCGGTGAAAGCCCGCCCGTCATCCGGGCGATCCCCGCCGTGGAGATCTTGTTCAGCGTTTCGGAAATTCCGGCAAACGGATCGGGTCCCTCATTGCGGGGGTCGGGCATGTCTGTTCCTCAAGCGATGTCGCCGGCGAGCTTCCGCATATCCGCGACATCTAGTGCGCGTGCTGAGCCGCACCTTCGGCATGCAAATGGGCGTCGGCGCCTTCACTGCCGTGAGTGCCGCTGTATTCGGCATACTGCTCGGCCGACATTTCGGGCATTGCCTTCACGAAGGCGGCGATGTTCCAGAGCGTCTCGTCGTCATGGGTCGGACCGAAGGCAGGCATTCCGCTCATCTTTACGCCATGCTTGACCAGCCAGAACACCTCCTCGGGGCTCCACTCGGCGGCGGCATGAGCCAAGGCGGGCGGGCTGGGCCGCATGGTTTCAGCCCACTCGGCGCGGGACTCACCGACGCCCCCGTGGCAATGCGCGCACATCGCCTTGTATTCGCCGGCACCGGCCTCGATCATGACGGGCGTGAAGCGCGATGGCGCCTCTATACCGCTTGCCCGGCCCTGCACCGAATTGGTCATCGTGGTGGTCAGCGCCCAGCCCACGATCGGGTTGTGCCGATCGGTCGCGGCCACATTGTAACCACCGGTCAGAACGACGATCAGCGCGATCAGGATCAGCAGCAGAAGCATTCCCAATGCGCCGATGATGATACCTCGTAGGTTCGCGCTCATGGCTCTGCTCCATCGTGACACCGGACATAACCGTTATAGCCGATCTCGTCCTCGGCGCCGGGCGGAACGACGATCATCTGCATGCCCTGGCTGCCCGCGTTGCCTTCTTCATCGAGCAGGTTGAGCTGCACGGTGAGTTCGCCGTCGGAAAAGCGGTTCGGCCCCGTCGACGTCAACGGGATCAACGTGCCGTTGAGCTTGATCGCTCCCTGCCCGCTTGGTTCGTAGAGGAAGGACGGGAAGGCCACCTCGGTCAGGATGACCTCGCAGCGCCCCTGCTTGCCGCCGAGCGCCTGAATATCGGCGTTGCTCATGGTTTCTGGCTTGATGATCGCGGTCGAGACATTGCGCAGCGCGGTGGCGGCGTTTTCGATCGGCGCCGGAGTGGGCGCGGGTTCGACCTGCGCCTCTCGGTCATTCCCCACGGCAGTGTTCTGATTACATGCTGCAAGCGCCAGCGAGAGCGCTGTGATTGCGATGACCTTTCTCATTGCGTGACCTCCTCGGGCAAGCGTTCGGTGGTCCGCTCGCCATTTTCCTCAATATCCTGGATAAGATACTTCATCTGCGCGATCTCGCGGCGCTGGGCGAGGATGATGTCATGCGCCAGCTTGCGCACGCGCGGATCGCGGATATGCGCCCGCTCGCTGGTCATGATGGCGATCGAGTGGTGCGGGATCATCGCCCTCATGTACTCGACGCCGGTGACGGTCGTCTGGCTGCGCACCAGCCACAGTGCGCCCGCGAAGACCACCGCCGCGACGCCCAGGACGACAAAGTTCTTCCTCGGATTCTTGTACATGCCCCACATGAAGAGCAGCATGACAACCATCATCGCCGCGCCCATGACGAACGCCATCCAGAAGCGCGTCTCGCTCCAGAAGACATGATCGATGCTGTAGGTGTTGAGATACATCAGGCCGAACATCACCGCCGTGCTCGTTCCGATCATCGCCATGAACTTCCAGTAGGGACCGTCGCCGTTCTGGTCTTGCTGGTCGTGAGCCATGTCAGGTCTCCTGTTGCTTCATGGTCGTGTAAACGAACTGAGCCGTGCAGCTGATCAGCAGGAAGCCGGTCAGGGATTCGATTCCGGTGATCGCGCGCAGGTGACCTGTCGGATAGATATCGCCCAGTCCGAGTGTAGTGATGTTAATGAGCGAGAAGTAGAAGAGGTCCATCCAGCTATCGAGGACTGGTGCTTCGAAACCGCCCAGTCCTACTTGCGTGGCTGCGAAGAAGCCAATGGCAAACAGGCCGGCGATCAGCAGATGGCTCGCAAGAATTATGAGGTAAGAACTGCTGAGCCGAAGCGCACTCGGCTTGCCCATGGGCAGAACAGCTTTGGCAAGTCCGATCAGCCCGAGATGGATCCAGACCGCCATCAGGAACAGGACGACACCAAATATTACTGCAACAGCGATAATGCGTCTCCTGTCAGGAATGATGATTTCGGTGCGAAGGAACAGCATCCGCCGATTTTTCCCTGCGGCGAAGAAACATGTGCTCGGCCGCGAACACCGCCGCGATGCCCGCGACGGCGTAGAAGACGATCGAGGGATCGCTCTGCAGTTTTACCGCTGTGAATGCCGCAAGCACGACGGCATCGGCAGCCAGCGCCACGAGGAGGATCGAGGCCTTGGCGCCGACTTCGTGTCTCAGATGACGAAACACGCCCCAATGCACGAGCATGTCCATCACCAGATAGAAAAAAGCCCCAAGCGAGGCGATGCGCGACAGGTCGAACAAGACAGCCAGCGCGCCGGCAACCACCACCGTGTAGATCAGCATATGGCTGCGGATACTTCCGCTCATGCCGAAATGGCTGTGCGGGATCATCTTCATGTCGGTGAGCATCGTCAGCATGCGCGATACCGCGAAGACGCTTGCGATCACGCCCGAGGCCGTGGCGGCGAGCGCGATCACCACTGTGAAGTAAAATCCTGCGTCACCAAGCGCCGGACCGGCTGCTGCGGCGAGCGAATAGTCTCGAGCCGCCACGATCTCGCCGATGGTGAGGCTCGATCCCACTGCGACGGCCACCAGCAGATAGGTCGCGACACAGATGCCGATGGCGATCATGATCGTCCGGCCGACATTGTGATGCGGATCCTCGATCTCGCCGCCGCTGTTGGTGATCGTGGTGAAGCCCTTGAAGGCAAGAATGGAGAAAGCGACCGACGCCACAAAGGCTTCGGGGCCCTGCATCCCCACCGGCTCGGCGAATGCCCCGCCGGAGAACCCGCTTGCCCAGATCGCGGCGATGGCGAACAGGGCGATGCCGCCGATCTTTACCGCCGACATGATGAGCGAGAAGCCGCTTACCGACCGATTTCCCGCGGCATTCACGAAATAGGCGAGAAGGATCAGCGCGACCGCGCCGATCGAAAGCAGCAACGTGTTCTCTTCCAGGCCGAATGGCCGCAGCGCATAAGTCGCGAAGGTCCGTGCAACGAGGCTTTCGTTGATTACCATCGACAGCGCCATGAGAAGCGAGGCCGAAGCCGCGATGGTGCCCGGACCATAGGCTTTTTGCAGGATCATCGCGATACCGCCCGACGAGGGCCAGGCATTCGACATCTTGATGTAGCTATAAGCGGCGAGCGCGGTCACGACCGCGCCTGCGACGAAAGATAACGGAAAGAGCGGCCCGGCAAGCTCGGCGATCTGGCCGGTGAGCGCGAATATCCCCGCACCAATCATCACGCCGGTGCCCATGGCGACGGCACCGGTAAGCGTTATCGAGTTCCGGCTGAGATCGCTGTCGTCCCCGACGGCATCATTCTTTTCGTGGTCGTGCTCCAATCCCTATTTCCCCGCTTCCGAAAGAGAGGCGGGCTTCCATCTCGGAATGAAGGCAGGCACCTGCGCTTCGTACCGCGCGAAGCTCTCCGGGAAACGGACGCGAGTCTCCGCTTCTTCCGCTCGCGCCAGCCTTACATACATGAAGACCAGGATGGGAAACATCGCCAGGGTCAACAGCGTCGGCCACTGGAACAAAAATCCCAGCATGACGAGGATGAAGCCGAGATATTGCGGATGCCGGACCCGGGCATAGGGGCCGGAGACTGCCATTTCGCCGTCGCGCTGTGCCTTCCAGAGTAGATGCCAGGAGACCGAGATCAGCCAGAAGCCGCCGCCGATCAGCAGAAAGCTCAGCATGTGAAAGGGACCGAAATGCGGGTTGGTCTTCCAGCCGAGCATCATCTCGAGCAGGTGCCCCGCATCGTGGGAGAACCAGTCGACGCCGGGATAGGCCGACTGCAGCCATCCCGAGAGAAAATAAATGGTAAGCGGAAAACCGTACATTTCCGCGAACAGCGCGACGAGGAACGCGCTGAACGCCGAGAAGCTGCGCCAGTCACGCTTCGTCTGAGGTTTGAAGAAACTGAAGGCGAAGAAAATGAAGATCGCGGAATTCGCGATGGCCAGAAACCAGAGGCCATAGGAAGGGGCGTCATGATTCATTTGTCATGCCCTCCATGTCCATGGTGCATGAACAGATGCATGGCCGGACAGAGAAGGACGATTAGGAGCAACAGGCCGGAGCCCGTGAAAATATGCGCCCGATGCTCATAAGCGAGCATGAAGGCGATGAGCACCAGGAAGGCGAGGAATACGGTGCCCGCCCGCGATTTCCAGAAACCCCGCCGATGCTTCTCCTGCGCGGTGTGAGCCTCGCCGTGCGAATCCTCCATGACCATCGTCACGTCCTTTCAATTGGGTTTGTTTCGCGCCTCACACCTTCGCCGCCCTGAGCCGAAGTGAGTTGAGCACAACCGAAATCGACGAGGCGCTCATGGCGAAGGCGGCGAACATCGGGCTGATGAGGATGCCGAAGAACGGGAACAGGACGCCCGCGGCGACCGGCACGCCTGCGCTGTTGTAGATCAGCGCGAAGAACAGGTTCTGGCGGATGTTGCGCATCGTCGCGCGGGCAAGCCGCCGGGCGCGCACGATGCCGTCGAGATTGCCTTTCACCAGCGTGATCCCCGCGCTCTCGATCGCCACATCGGCGCCGGTGCCCATGGCGATGCCGACATCGGCCTGGGCGAGCGCGGGCGCGTCGTTCACGCCGTCGCCCGCCATGGCGACTTTCTTGCCTTTCTCTTGCAGCTCGCGGATGATCCGGGCCTTGTCCTCTGGCAGGACGTCGGCGCGGATCTCGTCGATGCCGAGACGCGCGGCGACGGCCTTGGCGGTGCGTTCATTGTCGCCGGTCGCCATGATGATCCGGAAGCCGAGGTCATGTAGCGCCTTGATGGCGTCGGGTGTGGTTTCCTTGACTGGATCGGTGACGCTCACCAGGCCGGCGATCGCGCCGTCGAGGATGACGAACATGACCGTTTCCCCCTCATCGCGGCGGGCATTGGCCTTTTCAGCCAGTCCGGCACCTTCCAGCCCCAAGTCGCGGACGAGCGCGATGTTGCCGAGCGCGACCGCTTTGCCGTCCACGGTGCCCTTCACGCCCTTGCCGGTGATCGCCTCGAAATCGCTCGCCTCGTCCATCGCCACACCGCGCTCCTCGGCACCGCGCACGATCGCTTCGGCGAGCGGGTGTTCCGAGCCGCGCTCCAGCGTGGCGGCGAGACGGAGCACTTCGCCTTCGTCATGGCCCGGCTCGGGCATCACGGCGACGAGCCTTGGTTTGCCTTCGGTCAGCGTGCCGGTCTTGTCGATCATCAACGTGTCGATCTTCTCGAACCGTTCGAGCGCTTCGGCGTTCTTGATGAGCACACCGGCCTGGGCGCCACGACCGGTGGCCGTCATGATCGACATCGGCGTCGCCAGGCCCAATGCACAGGGGCAGGCGATAATCAGCACGGCGACCGCCGCGATCAGCGCATAGGAGAGCGCGGGCGCCGGACCCCAAACGGCCCAGGCAATGAACGCCAGCACCGCGATGCCGATCACGACAGGCACGAAGAAGCCTGCGACCTTGTCGGCATATTTCTGGATCGGCGCCCGCGAGCGCTGGGCGTTCGAGACCATCTCGACGATCTGCGAGAGCATCGTCTCGGAGCCGACGCGGGTCGCCTCCATGACAAGGCTGCCCGTGCCGTTGATCGTCGCGCCGGTGACGGGATCGCCGGCGACCTTTTCGACCGGGACGGGCTCGCCCGAGATCATGCTTTCATCGACCGAGGAGCGGCCATCGACCACAACGCCGTCGACCGGCACCTTGTCGCCCGGCCGCACGCGCAGCCGGTCGCCGACCTGGACATCCTCGAGCGCGACTTCTTCCTCGCTGCCGTCCACACCGATCCTGCGCGCGGTCTTGGCGGCAAGATCGAGCAGCGCCCGGATCGCCTTGCCGGTGCCCTCGCGGGCGCGCAGTTCCATGACCTGCCCCAGCAGCACCAGCGTGACGATGACGGCCGCCGCCTCGAAATAGACGCCGACATGGCCCTCCGGATCGCGAAAACCGTCCGGGAATATCCCCGGCGCCAGGACCGCGACCACGCTGAACAGCCAGGCGGCCATCACCCCCATGCCGATCAGTGAGAACATGTTGAGGTTCATCGTGCGAAAGGAGTTCCAGCCGCGCACGAGGAATGGCCATCCGCAATAGAGAACGACCGGCGTACCGAGGATCAACTCGATCCAGAGCGTCGTTCGCTCGCCGAATATTTCGCGCACGCCGCCGAGGCCGACATAGGGGCCCATGGTGAAGACGAGCAGCGGCACGGTGAGCACCGCGCCGATCCAGAAGCGGCGCGTGAAGTCGACCAGCTCGGGATTGGGGCCTTCATCCGCCATTGCGGCCGATTCCAGCTCGAGACCCATCCCGCAGATCGGGCAGGAGCCGGGTTTGGTCTGCCGGACCTCGGGATGCATCGGGCAAGTATAGACGGCGCCGCCATAGCCGGCGGGAACCGTGTCGTACTTACCTGCCGCGGCCCCTGCGGACTGATGCGTTTCATGACCGTGGCAATGCGAATGATCCTGCGCCGAAGCATCGTCCGCGGGCACGAGGTGCATGCCGCATTTAGGGCAGTCGCCCGGGCCGTCTTGCCGGATTTCCGGGTGCATGGGGCAGGTGTAGGTCGTCATCCCTGGACTCTCCGGCCGTTCTCGTCACTGTTGCTGTCGCGCCTGCGCCGGATCATTGCGGTGCGTGACCCTGGTGCTGGCTGTGGTCGGCACTGCCCTGATCCTGCGCGTGACCATCGTGGCTTGCCGCAGGATGATCCGCATTCCTTCCCATCATGTCGCAATGAGCCATGCCGGGATGGCCATCTGCCGAACCTGGGGCTATTCCCTCGCTGCCTTGGCCGTGCTCCATCTGGCCATGGCCCATCTGCCCATGGTCCATCTGCGAGTGATCCATCTGCGCGGGATCCATCATCGGGCACTGCATCTCGCCGTCCTCGTCCCTCTGGCAGCAGGCCATCTGGCCATGCTCGCCCTGCGCTGGCGATTCCGGCGGCTCTTGGGCCAGCAGCGCCATGGGGGCGGAAAGGGCGATGGCCGCGAAACCGAAAATGAGCGTCTTCATTGCAGAGATTCCTTGAAATGCCTTCGTGCGGGTCCGAAAGTCAGTTGTAGCTGTTGAAGACGGAGCGGCCCGCCTCACCGAAAGCGATGACCTGATAGGGCTGGGTGCGGCCGCCCATCTCCATGCCGGGCGAACCGAGCGGCATACCGGCGACCGCGAGGCCCCGGACACCGGCGGGACGCTCCTCGAGCAGCCGCTCGATGTCTGCGGCGGGCACATGACCCTCGATCACATAGCCCTCGACGACCATCGTGTGGCAAGAGCGCAGGTCGTCCGGCACACCGTTGTCGTCCTTCACCGCAGCCATGTCCTGGCTGTCCTGCACCGTTATTTGCGCCTCCATATCGTGACGGACATGCTCGGCCCATTCCTCGCAGCAGCCGCAAGACGGGTCACGAAACATGGTGTATTCGGCGGCCTGCGCCGCGTTAGAACACGCGCTGAGGGCAAGGAGCAGCGCTGGGGCCAGGCTCGAGCGAAAACGGTCCATAGGCGCGATCTGCATATCTTTTCTCCGGTTGGCGGGCCGAATCCACGACCTCTGACATTCCCGCTACGCACGAACAGACCTTACCCCTCAAAATCTTTTTGAGGGACAAGGGGTGTTGACGCGTATGAAGGCTATGACGCGGGAAGGCGTATGACATTACAGTGGAAAGCGAGATGGATCAGGAAAACCGATTGAACGATGTCCTGCTATCGTTTGGCGGCATGCAGCAAGGCTCGGTTCCCGATGGCTTTATGGACGGGGTCTGGTTGCGTGCCGGCGAGATGGCCGAGGCCGCCAATGCCCGCCGCCGCGTCGCGCTGTTCGCGGCCATATTCGTTGCCGGGCTCGGTGGCGGGTTCGGAACGATCCAGACGCCCGCACAAGCCGAACCGACATCCTATGACCTGTTCGCGGGTGCCGACCTTTCGCCCGCCGTCCTGCTGCACGTCGATTCATGAAGCTTTCCGGCTTTCATATCGTTCTTGCCGTTCTGCTTGCCGTTGCGGCAGGATGTATCGGAGCGATGGCAGCAGGGAATTGGTGGGCCGAGCCACGAAGCCAGGGCCTGCACGAGTTCGTGCATGACGAACTTGACCTCAGCCCCGATCAGAGCGGCAGGCTCGAACAACTGGAACAGCGATTTGCAACGGAGCGCGACCGTCTCGAAGCCGAACTGCGCGCCGCAAACGCGGAGCTCGCCGCGGCCATGGAGGAGGAACATGGCTACGGCCCCAAGGTCGGCGCTGCCATCGACCGGGTCCATCTGCAAATGGGAGAGCTTCAGAAAGCGACCGTGCGCCATGTCTTTGCGATGCGGGAACTGCTCGACGAGGAGCAGCGCCGAAAGTTCGACCGGCAGATTTCGACTTCCCTGACCGGCGATGGCCGCGAATGATCGCTCGTGGCCGGGATAGAGGACAGCAACGAATCTGACCTGATAGATCAGGTGAAATCGGGCGGGCGGCGAGCTTTCGACCAACTCGTCGAACCTCATGTTCCGCGTCTGCTGGCCCTTGCCCGGCGGATGCTGGCTTCCCCTTCGGAAGCCGAAGAGGCGGTGCAGAACGCGCTGGCCTCGGTCTGGATCAATCGCCAGCGGCTGGACGCGAGCCGAGCCGTCGGCGGCTATCTCACCACCGTCACGCTCAACAAGTGCCGCGATCGGCTCAGACGACGCAAGGCCGCCAGCTTTCTGGGCTTCGGCAACGGCATGGAAGAAGCCATCGCTGCCGACGATGCGTCCGATCCCGAACGTACGGCGGCGGATCGCGAAGATCTGGCGCGCGTGCGGCGCGAGATCGAGCGCTTGCCGGTCAGGCTGCGCGAGGCGCTGGTACTGGTGACGATCGACGGGCGCAGCCAGAGCGAGGCGGCAGAACTGCTGGGGGTGACGGAAAAGACCATTGAAACCCGGATTTACCGGGCTCGAGGCCGGCTGCGCGAGAATCTGGGATTTTCCTGAGGGGTAACACTGCCCGCCGCGTAAGGGAGGGCAGAAACCCAAGAACGGACAATCCCGATGACATCTCTCAATCGCCGTAAATTCCTTGGCTACGGCGCCGGCGCCGCAGGTCTGCTTGGCGCCTCCGGACTGATACCGGCATGGGCGCGGGGGGCTTCCGGTGGAACGCTGGCGCGCAAGGGGAGCGACGTGCTGTCGGGTGAACATCTCACCATGACCGTCGAGGATTCGCTGTTTGCCACCGGTTCGCGTCGGGGACCGGCCGTGACCATCAACGGCACACTGCCCGGCCCGTTGCTGCGTCTCAGGGAGGGCCAGGATCTCACGGTCGATCTAGTCAATAACGCGTCCGACGGAACCTCGATTCACTGGCATGGCATGCTGGTGCCTTTCCTGATGGACGGCGTTCCAGGCGTCACCATGGCAGCAGTCGAGCGCGGCGAAACCTTCCGCTATCGTTTTCCCATCCGCCAGTCGGGCACATACTGGTGGCACGCGCATACGCTGCAGGAGCCGATGGGCCATTATGGACCGATCGTGATCGATCCGATCGAGCCCGACCCGTTCGAATATGACCGCGAATATGTGCTGATGCTGACCGACTGGTCGCCGATGGATCCGCACGAGATCATCCGCAAGCTCAAGGTCGGCGAAGGCTATTTCAACTATCAGCAGACGAGCTGGACCGACGATTATCCGCTCACCGGCGAACAGCGCCGCATGTGGGCGCGGATGCGGATGATGCCGACCGACATCGCCGACGTGACCGGCTCGACCTACACGTTCCTCGTCAACGGCCATGGTCCCGAGGACGGGCTGGAGCTGGCGTACAATCCCGGCGAGCGCATTCGCCTGCGGATCATCAACGGCGCCGCGATGACCTTCTTCAACGTGCGCGTTCCCGGACTGCCGATGATCGTGGTCGCTGCCGACGGGCAGAATATCCGCCCGGTCGAAACCGACGAATTCCAGCTCGGCAATGCCGAGACCTACGACGTGATCGTCGAGCCGCGCGGCGCGGACGCCTTTTCCTTCGTTGCCGAGGCGATGGACCGTTCGGGCATGGGCCTGGCGACGCTGACCAGCCGGCCGGGCGCGCGGGCTGCCGTGCCCGAACTGCGCCGGCCGCCGCTGCTGACCATGGCCGACATGGGCATGAACCATGGGGAAGGCGCGATGGGCGGCATGGACCACGGTGCACATGGCCAGAGCGAAGAGATGGACATGTCGGGCGGCATGAACATGCGCGACACCTCCCGGCTTCCCCCCGATGTCGCGGTCGGTCCGGGCGTCGACATGGTATCGATGAACCCCGTCGACCGCATGGGCGACCCGGGCCTCGGCCTCGACGATGTCGGCCACCGCGTTCTCGACTACCGCCAGCTAGTCGCGGCGCGGCCGAATACCGACAGTCGCCGACCGACGCGGATGAAGGAAATCCATCTCACCGGCAACATGGAACGTTACATGTGGTCGTTCGATGGCCAGAAGTTCTCCGCCGTCACCGACCAGCCGATCCGCTTCGCCTACAACGAGCGCGTGCGAGTGAAACTCGTCAACGACACGATGATGGCGCACCCGATCCATTTGCACGGTCATTTCTTCGAACTGGTCAACGGCGCGCCGCCGGGGCACCAGCCGCTCAAGCACACCCTGATCGTGCAGCCGGGCGGGTCGGCCCAGTTCGATCTCACCGCCAACGAGCCCGGCGACTGGGCGTTCCACTGCCACCTGATCTACCACATGCACACCGGCATGTTTCAGGTGGTCACCGTCCGCCCGCTGGGCGGAGGAGGCGAATGATGCGCCGCTCGATTGTCCTCATACCGCTGCTCGCCCTCGCCACGCCCGCTTTGGCGCAGGAGCATCAGGGTCACTCTGGCGAGCAGCAGAAGCCGATGGACCACTCCGCCATGGATCAGAGCAAGACGCACCAAGAGGAGATGGACCATCCGGCCATGCAAGACGGGCAGATGGATCACTCACAGATGGACCATTCGCCGACAACCGCGAATACCGATGAGCCGATCCCCCAGGGACCGCCGCCGCCCGAAGCGTTCGAGGGCCCGGCCTTTGCCGCAGACGAATTTGTCGGGGCAGAGCGCATGGCGGCATCCCGCACCGAGGTCGTGAAGCAGGTTAGCGGCGAAATGCCCGTCTACTGGTTCCAGGCCGAGCGCGTCGAATATCGGGCTCGCGACGACAGAGATGGCTATCTCTGGGACATGCAGGGCTATTACGGCGGCGATTACGACAAGCTGTGGCTCAAGTCGGAGGGCGAAGGCAGCTTTGGTGAAAGGCCCGAAAGCGCCGAAGTTCAGGCGTTGTGGAGTCACGCCATCGGCCCTTGGTTCGACCTCCAGACCGGCGTGAAGCAGGATCTGACCGGCCCTACACGCACCCACGCGGTGTTCGGCGTGCAGGGTCTCGTACCTTACGAGTTCGAGGTGGACGCCGCCGCCTTCCTGTCGAACAAGGGCGACCTGACAGCACGTATTGAGGCGGAAGTCGACCAGCGCATAACCCAGCGTCTGATCCTGCAGCCGCGGGCCGAACTGAACCTGTCCGCGCAGGACATTCCCGAACTCGGCATCGGCGCCGGTGTGGACACCGTCGAGCTTGGCCTTCGCCTGCGCTACGAGTTCGCCCGCGAATTCGCGCCTTATATCGGCATCGAACAGGAATGGAGGGTCGGCGACAGTGCGGACTATGCGCGGCTCGGTGGCGAGGACCCCAGCGTTACCAACTACGTTGTCGGGGTGCGCTTCTGGTTTTGATGGGCCGACGCCCAAATCATCTTGCGTTGCGAACGGAAGCGGATGGCGAGTTCAACGCAATTTTCGCGCGCACCAGGCGGAAGAAGTACGCCAATGATCGAAGAATCTGATTCGATGCGAGCGGATGCAAGCCCCGGTCCCATTCTGATTGTCGGAGGATATGGAAGCGTCGGGCGCCGGATCGCCGAATTTCTTCTGGCCGCGAACCGGGAGCAGGAAGTAGTTCTTGCCGGACGGAGTATCGACCGCGCCCGTGCGGCCGCGGCTGTACTTGGAACGAGATGCCTGCCTCGCCGGCTCGATGTCGCAGACGCACGCGCCACCAGAGAAGCGTTTGAAGCTGCCTCGGCGGTAGTCATGACAACCGAAGCCCATTTGCAGAGAACCGCACGCATTGCGATCGATGCCGGAATCCCGCTGGTTTCTATCGCAGCAAGCTTGGAGAAGCTCCGTTCACTTGCGGAGCTTGATGAGGAAGCACGGGCAAAAAGAGGATTGATCGTAAACGATGTCGGCCTCGCGCCGGGCTTGATGAACGCGATGGCGCACGACCTGCTCGCGAAGATCGATCCTCCCCGGAGGCTGGAACTTATTCTGAGACTTTCCGCATTCGGTGACCACGGTCGCGAGGCGGTGCGTTGGACGCTGGAACGGGCCGGAGAAGCCGGCGGTCTGCAGTCCCTCTCCATACCGACTCCCCACGGAGGTAACCAAGGCATACTTGTGGACTTCGTCGATCGCGAAGATTTCCCATCGTGCGAGCACGTCACTTCCTATCTGCAACTCACCCCGATTTTCGCGATGCGCGCTCTTCCGGCCTCCGCCGGATACTTGCGGCACCTGGTGCCCGGTTTCTCGATGGCAAGCAACGCAACCTCGAATCTTTTGAATTTGCTTGGACTCCAAACCGACAAGGTCATGGTCTGCGTTCAGGCCAAGACGAAGGAAGGGTTGGGCCGATCTGTGATGAAAGGCACGGGACAGGCCCGGATCACCGCCAGGGTAACCGGCGAAACGCTGCTCCGCATTTTGGAGGGGGGAGTTTACGAAGGGGTTTGCAAGATGGAGAGTATCCTCAGTTTCCCTCGCATGCGGCGGACTCTGGAGAACGAGGGCTGCACTTTCTTCGATATGCTGTGAGATGGCTAACAGATGCAATATCTGGATTCGATCAGAATAGGTTTGCCTTGCGCCAGGGCTTGGCAGCGCTCCATGCACGAATAGCGCCACGACACGATTGCCGAGCAAATCCGTTAAACGGTTCGCGAATGATCAAATTGGGCGCAGAATCAGCTATCATTCGATCTCTCAACCTCCTCTGGATGTGCACCCGGAGCCTTTGGCCATACCTCTTCGGAAATCTCGTCCAGTAGACTTTTGCCGCTCGCATAGCGGCGGCCTAACGTCTCGACGAACCCCTCGTAGCGCTTGCGTCCCTTGACCTGTGCGGCCGCCTGATCCGCTTCCGGCAGTGGCGGAGTCACCGACAGCCAGAAGTGCACGAAGAGCGCCAGCGCTTCGGTCGTCAGACCGGTATCGCGCTCAAGGCGTTGGACCTGTCGCGAGAGCCGGTCGAGCCGCCGAGCGAAGGCCGCTTCGAGGCGATCGGAGCCGTCGGGCGACATATAGGAGGTGACTGCCGCCTCGATGATCGCCGAGCGCGAAATGCGCTTTCGGATCGCCAATTCGCTGACCTGCTTGGCAAGCGCGGGCGGGAAGTAGACATTAAGGCGGGTTCGCATGGCGGTCTCCTACAAGTCGATGCCATCATTCGGATCGAGCGAGGCCTGCCGCGCCTGTCTCTGCATCGACCGACGCAAGGCCGATGCACGCGCAGCCTCGTCGGGATCGTCCTCGACGATCGCGAACTCGTCCGCAGGCGACGCATCCTTCGCCTCCTTTGCGATATCGACATGGTCGGGCAGTTCGGGCTCGCGGCGCAGCCCGCCATTTGCGGCGTCCTCGACATCGCGGACGATGCGCGCGACTTGGTTGGCATCAACCGCAACCGCTCGCCCGGTCCAGTCGTCAGGCCGGACTGGCGCTCCCGGTTGAGCTGGCGCATCCAGGATCCGCTCAGCGAACCGCCGATCCGTAAAATAGCGCGCCTTCTTGGCGCGGATCGGAGGGACGCCCGCGACCATCACGATCTCAGCGTCCGGCGGCAATTGCATGACCTCGCCGGGCGTCAGCAATTGCCGCCCCGTTTCCTGGCGCGAGACCATCAAATGCCCAAGCCAAGGGGATAGACGATGCCCGGCATAGTTCTTCATCGCCCGCATCTCGGTCGCGGTGCCGAGCGCGTCCGACACCCGCTTGGCGGTGCGCTCATCGTTAGTCGCAAAGCTCACGCGAACGTGGCAATTGTCGAGGATCGCGTTGTTCGGTCCGTACGCCTTCTCGATTTGGTTCAAGCTTTGCGCGATCAGGAACGCCTTCAAGCCATAGCCAGCCATGAACGCCAACGCGGACTCGAAGAAGTCGAGTCGGCCAAGCGCGGGAAACTCGTCGAGCATCAACAACACCCGGTGGCGGCTCGCCTTTGGCGTCAGCTCTTCGGTCAGGCGGCGCCCGATCTGGTTTAGGATCAGGCGAATGAGCGGCTTGGTGCGCGAGATGTCGCTGGGTGGCACGACCAGGAAGAGCGTTGCCGGCCTTTCGCCTTCCACCAGATCCGATATGCGCCATTCGCACGCACGCGTAACCCGCGCCACGACGGGATCGCGATAAAGCCCCAGGAAAGACATCGCGGTGGAGAGCACGCCTGATCGTTCGTTGTCTGACTTGTTCAGCAGCTCGCGCGCCGCGCTGGCGACGACGGGATGGACACCTGCCCCGCCCAGATGCGGCGTCGCCATCATCGCGGCCAAGGTCTGCTCGATCGTGCGCGTCGGATCGGAGAGGAACGACGCCACGCCGGCGAGCGTCTTGTTCGGTTCCGCATAAAGGACATGCAGAATCGCGCCGACCAGCAAGGAGTGCGATGTCTTCTCCCAGTGGTTCCGTCGCTCGAGACTGCCCTCGGGATCGACCAGCACGTCGGCGACATTCTGCACGTCGCGCACCTCCCACTGGCCGCGCCGAACTTCAAGCAGCGGATTGTAGGCGGCGGACGCCGCGTTGGTCGGATCGAACAGCAGCACGCGACCGTGCCGCGAGCGAAAACCGGCGGTGAGCTGCCAGTTCTCGCCTTTGATGTCGTGAACAATCGCCGACCCCGGCCATGTCAGCAGCGAAGGGATGACGAGCCCGACACCTTTGCCCGAACGGGTCGGCGCAAAGCACAGCACATGCTCGGGTCCGTCATGCCGCAGATAGTCGCGGCCGAGCTTGCCCAGCACCACACCATCTCCGCCAAGCAGACCGGCGGTGCGCACTTCGCGTTCGGTTGCCCATCGCGCCGAACCGTAGGTTTCGGCGTTCTTCATTTCGCGGGCGCGCCAGACCGACATGGCGATGGCAACGGCGATCGATGCAAACCCGCCTGAAGCGGCGATGTAGGCGCCAGTAAGGAATATCTTTGGCGCATAGGCGTCGAACGAAAACCACCACCAGAAGAAGGCGGGCGGGGGATAGATTGGCCTCCCAAAAACGACGAACCAGGGCGACCCCAGTTGGGGCTGATAGGCGAGCGCCGCGGCGGTCCATTGGGTCGCTCCCCAGACTCCAGCGAGCACGATCAGGAGCACGATGATGACCTGTCCCCAGAGGATTTTCGTGGCGGACATGGACGTCTCCTCTTTCCGGTTACCGGCCCAGACCGCGCTTGCGGCCCAGCATGAGGTCGAGGCCGCCGCTGCTGCGCATCACGCCCGATATCTCGTGCCCGAGCTGGCGCTCGATGCCGCTCGACCAGGGGACCAGTTGGAAGCCGAGACCGTCGTCGATCATCGCGAAGCGGCCCGAAGCGAGCGCGAGGCGTCGTCGGACGGTGCCGGCGACCTTCTCGCCGGTCTGCGGCCGGCGGTATTCCATCCCGGTCTCGCCCGCGATCTTCGCGCCGACGCTGTCCAGTTCGCGCTTGCGCAGCGCATTGAGCATGCCACGCTCAAACACGGTGCGCTCGCCGAAGCGTCGCGCTAGCCCCTCGCTCACGAGATGATCGGTGCGCGCGGCCATAGCGCGGCGCACCTCGGCCCCAAATCCGGCGTCCGCAATGGTGGCGCCGCGCTCGATCAGGCGGTGATCGAGCCAAGTCGCTCCGGGCGCCTTGATCTGTGCCGCAAGATCGAGATCGGACCGTGTGGACAGAAACGGTATCGGCTTCGGTTCATCGCCCCGAGCGATCGCGCGCAGTTCGACGATGCCGCCCAGCTCAGGGCTGTGCTCCAGCGCCTCTATGCCGGGCAGCCGGACATGGTGGGTACGTCCGTCCGTGCCGTCGATCACGGCATAGGCGCTACCGGTCAGTTCGTCATGCAACCCCTTATCGATCAATCGACCGGCGATGGGCCGATCGGGCGCGCTGCTCAGGACCACATAGCTGTCGATCGACCGTTCTTGACCATGGTCCTTGAGCGCCTTGCCGATGGTGCGGATGATATCGCCGCGCAGACCCAATTCTCGCAGCCTAGCTTGCGCGCCCTCCGCCACCGCCCATTGGCCAGGCTCGCCCTCGGCCGCGAGCCCCATCGTTTCCAGATGCTGCAGGCGACCGATCATCAATCGGCGTAGGCGTGGGTCGTCCGGACCGAGGCGTTGAGGGCGCAGGTCGATGACACCCAACTCGTCTCTTGCTCGACCGATCTCATAATCCAGGCGCGTCCAGCGCTCCGCCGTCACCTCGCGGTCGAGGGCGCGCTGCACTTCGTGCTCACGCTTTGGCCCGAGTTCGGCGAACGCCAGTTCCTCCGCACGAGAACGCAGGCCGTGGCCGATATAGTCGCGGGCGATGACCAGATCCTCGCCACGCTCGTTGACGCCGCGCACCAGCAGATGGACATGCGGATTATCGGTATTCCAGTGATCGACCGCTACCCAGTCGAGCCGCGTTCCAAGGTCGGCTTCCATCTGGCGCGCGAGGTCTCGGGTGTACTCGCGAAGGTCGGCGAGGTCCGCCGCATCCTCCGGCGAGACGATGATGCGGAAGTGATGCCGGTCATCCTTGCACCGCGCGGCGAAACCGCGATCGTCGGCGTTGTCACCGTCGGCATCGAACAAGCCTGCGGGCGAGCCATCGCGAGTGACGCCTTCGCGCTTCAGATAAGCAATGTGTGCGGTGAGCGGCGCCATACGCCGGCCGCCGATGCGATGACGGACGGGCAGCGCCTTGACCAGCACCCGTCGGCCGGAGCCGAACAGACGACCGCGCGCGAACGCCGTGCGGCCGCTGCCAAAGCTCGACTGGCCGCGCCGACGCGGACCGCCCCAGCCATGACGTTTCGTCCCGCCATGCAGCGCGGCGACGCGCAGAACTTCGGCGACAATCCCCCGCGCATTGCGGCCTTGCGCCTTGCCGCGCTTTGCCTTGCCTGGCCGGATGCGGAAGTCGCTGTCCTCGCTCATGACAAAGCCGCTTTCCGCGTAAAACGGCGTGTGGTGCCATTCGAAGCGTTGAAATCCTTGCCTTTTTCCTTCCGAGCGGCACGCTCGCCGACCGACGTCCCCATGCTAAGCCAAGGAAAAGTCTGCCTTTTCCCGCGAAATGGGGTGCGCCTTGTATCTTGCAATCGTCTCCTACCCGGTTTTCCAGCTCCTCCTCCCTTCTTCACCGGAGACACGATGGCGAGGCGTACAGGCGAGATCATTGCGGTCGGCCCGCGCCGGCGCGGGGGACGAACAGCGTGTCCGTCGGCGCGGGTGATTGCAGCGCCGACGCGTCATCGTGGACGGTTTGCGCACGCTCAGACTGCATATCGCGAGCACCGTCAGATGCAGCGACCATGCCGGTCGGCGGCGGCGTGGGAGACAGTCCGGCGGTGCTCACAGTGCGAACGAACAGTCCGGCGCGGCGCCAGACATGCGGATCGACAGGCGGCGCAGCCGCTACCTTCACGGTGCCTGAGGTGCCCGATATCGACGCTAGCCTGGTAAGGTATGCGCGCGTCTCAGCAGGCAGCGGACGACCGCGCGACAGGTACTGGTCGTAGCGGCCCGGTCCCGCATTGTAGGCCGCCAGCATCGCGCTGGTATTGCCATAGCGGTCGTACATCGCACGCAGGTAAGCTGCACCGGCGAGGATGTTGTCACGCGGATCGAATGGGTCTGAACCAAGATGATGGCGTGCACACAGCTGTGCCCAGGTGCCGGGCATGATCTGCATCAGGCCCATCGCACCGGCGCGGGAGACGGCTGTGTGCCTGCCTGCACTCTCGACGCGCATTACTGCCCAGATCCACGCTTCAGGAATGCCGAAGCGATGCGCAGCCTCGGACACATGGCCTGCATAGGGATGGCGCGCCGCCACCCGGTTCGCAGGCATATCCTGCGCCAGGACAGTGCCGGGCGAAGCGAAGCCAGCGAGCAGAAAGATGGCAGGGAATAGATGGCGCGAGCGCATTAGCTCAGTCCTGTCCGCGGCGCGGTTGCGGTCGGGTCCAACGCAGCACCCAGGACGATTCATCCGCCTCGTTCCGGAACAGCGCCGCGCGTAAAGGCTGCGCGAAGGCGGGATCGTCGATGCGCAGCGAGACGTAATCGCCCGCACGCTCGCCGGTCTCGTTCCAGCCCGCGCCGATCTCTGGACCTTCGGCATCGGAACCGCGATGGACGCGCCAGTCGGGTGCTTTGTCGGCATCGTTCCGTTCGGCCGGAACGATGGAGATACGAAGATCGAGCGTTGCCGTCTCGATCATGCCTTCATAGCCATTGTCGGTGCGGATGAAGTTGCCGATCTGCATGGAAATGTCCTTTCGTGGATTGGATCGGTTGCGAAATCAGGGGGTGTTGGAACGCCATTCGAGCGGCGCGCCGAGCGCACTGCGTGTGAGGATCGGACGCGCCCGACCAAGCACTGCAGCGTCAGGAAGCGGGCCGAAATAGCGGCCGTCGAGACTGTCGGGGTGCGCAGGATTGAGGAGGAAAAGCTCGCCATCGCGAAGCGTGCGGCAGCCCTGCCAGAGCGGCAGGGGACGCCCGAACCTGTCACTGGAACGTGCGGTTGCGACCGGGCGCGCCTCCACGCTGACGATGTCGCCGATGCGGCATATACGGGCGCCGGACTTGGCGAGGACGTGTTTCAAAAGCGGCACATCCTCGCCAAGATAACCACGCACGGTCATCCAGCGCGCGAGCTGCTCGGGCGGCGCGACCGCGACCAGCGCACCGACTGGTGGATCGTTATCCGGCGTGATGCGATAGAACCCGATCGGAACGCTCGCGCTAGCGTTCCAGATGACACGCGGGACCGGATCGGTGATCGCAATGACGGCATAGCCGGCAGCGAACAGCGATGCCGCGATCGCCGTCGCCCGGATGTAGAAACGGCGGTTCATCCTTCGGTCTTCCGCCGCTTGAGCCAGGCGCGGTGGCGCTCCAGCGTGTAGGCTCGCGGCTCCTGTCCGGCAGCTATGCGGTTGTGGACATGGCGCCAGTGATCGGGTGCGGCATCGCACGGATCGACGCCCGCTGCGTCGGTTGTATCGATGGCGGCGAGCACCTTCGAAACCTTTGGCCAGCCCTGTATGGAAAGCAGGATATCGCCGCCCGGGCGAACGAAGGGCAGCGTGGTGAAGGGCTCGTTTGCGGCAACCGCACGCACCACGTCGATGCGCGACATGATGGTGCCGTAATCGTTCGCCGCCCAGCGGACGAACGCGAAGATTGCGCCGGGACGGAAGCTGACGATGCGACGTCGGCGGTCGATGATCTGATCCTTGGCGATGCGACCGAAGCGGATCCAGTGCTCGATCCGCTTCTCAATCCAGGTCAGTTCGACATGCGTCAGCCCGTCAGGATTGAGCTTTGCTAGACTCACCGGCGCGCGTGTCATTTGCGGCTCCGGGCGAAGGCAGAGTCTTCGCGCGGCAGGAGGTCGTCCTGCCCCGGATCGCTGGTCGAATGTTTGATGCCGAGATCGGCCCAGGCCTGGAGATCGTCGACCGAATAGACCACCCGCCCGCCGATCCGGCGATAGGCGGGGCCGGTCCCAAAATAGCGGTGCTTTTCGAGCGTCCGACCGGACAGGCCGAGAAAGCGGGCCGCTTCCGGCGTCCTCAGATAGCGTGGCGGGAGATTTGTCGTATCGGCCAAGGTCGTGCTCCTGCGGTGATGGGCGGCAGGAGGCGTTTGTGGCTAAGCGCGCTTACAAAGGTGGAGTATGAAGATTTGCGATCGCACCGATGCGACCACCCCCGTCAGGGCCGTCAAGTCAACGGATTTGCAGCAGCTTACGATAGTCGCCATTCATCATGGCCGTAGCGTCGCGCACGAGCCGAATGACGAAGGACCGCCCTGCCGATATTTTCCATTCGCTCGCAGGCAGTTTGGCATCGTCATCACGTCCCAGCGCTGCCGCGATCTCGCGATAAGTCGCACCCTCTTCGCGCAGATCGAGTGCGCGCAGCATCAGTTCGAGACGCGCGAGACGTTGGGCACTGAGTGGCCAGCCGCGCGGCGGCGGCCCCGGTTCTTTGCCGAACAAGTGACGGTGAAAGCGCAGCAGGCTTGCCATCCGCGTGACGAAATCCTTGTCGAGCGGAACGATCGCGGCAAGCGGTTCGCCGGGCGTCGGATCGCGCAGCCAGAGCCAGTGATCGCCCGAAGGATCGTCAATGACGACATGGCGTCCATCAACACCCGCTTCGTCCACCAGCAGCGCGCCAAGCGCATGCGGATCGACGCTTTGCGCGCCGTCGAATCCTTCAGGCGCTCCGTCGAGGATGACGGTGACGGCGGTCAGTTCTGCGCGCCAGATCGCCTGTTCTTCGAGGTCATCCGGCGGACAGGCGAAAGGACAACCCCCAACGCCGGGCGAATGCCGCTTCCGCAGCTTCCCTGGCGACGGCACCGCGTGCGATGCGTCGCTGCATGCGCGCGTGCTCGGTCCGATAGAATGTGTTGCGTTTCAGAAACTCGGCAGCGAGTTCGGGACGGCCGCGCGCCGAAAACTTGCTTCTTTCGCGCCGCTTCGATGGTGTCGTCATGGCATCCTCCTGGCCGCCGATCAGGCGGTCCTGGCTCGGCAGCGTCGTTGCGGACGACACGCGCGAACAGTACCAAGGCTGCCTCTTGCAATGCCCGAACAGCACAGAAATATGCTCGAAATTGGTTTGCAGGTTAATGCTTTAGCTCGTTGCGGCGACCCAACAGATGGGCATATCCCACCTCGGTCATCCACCTAGCTCGCGCAAGATGACTGGCATGCATGCGCTGCGCGCGCTCCGGCTCGGCGGCAGGGTCGATCTCGAAGAGGATTACGACAACTTCGCGCCAGTCGGCTCCCTCTTCATCGGCATCGAGCAAGCGCAGGTAATCGATGAGGTGTGCATCGTCATACGGCGTGAGAACGGGCAAATCCGGTGCTTGGTCGTCAAATCTGCATTCGCTCATGGCGGCCCCGCAATGCGCGATTCTTGTTCACCATAATAGATCAAACTTGCCGTCGAACTATGCGCAAGTCGTGCATGGTTGCAGGCGAAGCGCGCAGTATTGAATAGTGCGAAGTCGCTTCCCGATTTCTTCCCAACTGGCGCTGTGATCGGCAAATAATCACACGCTTGAACGATTCGCGTCAAGGAACCGGCGCAGATCGGCGACTACAGGAGCGCTG
>TARA_R100000501_G_scaffold17610_2_pt1 | contig 28156 bp, 32 predicted proteins | sample TARA_R100000501 | Tara Oceans TARA_R100000501 (sample SAMEA2620120) | marine metagenome | biome: marine biome (ENVO:00000447); feature: mesopelagic zone (ENVO:00000213) & marine oxygen minimum zone (ENVO:01000065); material: "saline water (ENVO:00002010), including plankton... | reverse complement strand
CCATCGCCGAAGCTGCCTGACCTGCGTCCTACAGGCCACGCTTACCAAAAGGATCGTCGGATCCCGAAACCAGCGAAGAGTCATCGGTTTTTAGTGATAGTTCCGAAACAATCTGTTATACCTTTAACCAAGATTGAATGCCGAACTTGGGAGCAGCCCATGACGCAAATCGAACGAGCAGCCCGCGCTCTTGCGAAAGTGCAAAGCGGCACGGGTGACTGGGAATCGCTGGAAGAGCGGTCGCAGCAGACGTTGAAAGATCAGGTGCGCGCAGTCCTCGAGGCCATCCGCATACCGAGCTATGCCCAGATCCGCGCCGGCCAGTACACCGCCGATGCAATTACAGAAACCCGAACGAGCAGCGTCTGGCAAACGATGATCGACGCCATACTTGCGGAGCAGAACTGACAATCTTTGGCCCAACGTTTTTTGTTGGAAAGGGCGTCAGTTGAGCTCTGCGAGCTTGTTTTAATGCAGGTCCGCCCGTTCCCGCCCAGCTTCTTGCCTTGGCACCGCCTGCAGGACAAAGTCGGCAGTCTCATCGATGTTTCCAACACGTTGTCGCAGAGATTGCTGTCGCCACCGAACACACTGGGGTGACCGTAATTAGCTACTTATTTAAACCGCAGCTGCACCACGTCTAAGACGAACGATGCACTTGGCGCACCTCTCCACCATGGAATAATGCGAACACATCAAAGTTGGACAGGCTCATACCGCATTTGAGAACGAAAATAGAACGCTTAGTCAATGGGAACTGTCTGAGGCGGCGTTGGAACGATATCAGGCCGCTCCTGTTGGATCACTGCGACACGGCAGCGGGTCCCACCTGCTGTTGTGAATGCTAGGGCCTGACGCACTCCCTTCCCCCTTTTGTCGGGCCCTAGCTCGCAACCTTTATTCTTCAGACGTTCCCCATCCCACATTGACGCGCGAGACGAAATTACATGCAGATTAGGCTTGCGAAATCGCGGCCGGGCGCTGTTCTAGCGCAACTCGTCTGCGGGTAACCTTCCTGCTGTCGGGAAGACCAGGGCTCAGCTGTCCCTACTTTGGGCCTTGATCGCATTGTATCCCTAACCGGGAGATTTGCAAAAAAGGGGGTGTCGTGGACAGCGGATTCCCGGAGCAAGAGCTATGTTCTGCCAGATTGCCCCCCCTTGATCCGCCTCTAGCTCGCACCCGCACAACTTTCGAGAGACGTGCTGGGCCTGGCGTCAGCGCACGCGGACACAATAGCCGCGACAAGACGTAACATACGCGAATGAGATGAGATTGATGGCGCCTATCCGGAAAAATGCTATTCTTGCATTCGCGCCACGGGAACAGAACCTCGTCTGTTCTAGTGCAAGCTTGGGCAGGGGACGAGGTAGGCCCCTAGCGCGCACGGTACATCAAGGCAATTTCGCTGGCGGTGGAGTGCAAGCGCGCCAACGCCGATCGGCACCTCCTGTGCGGCTGCCTCAGTTCGTAATCAATGCGAGTTTAGCATGCCTGTTCAGCATTTCGCAGCCAGCGCGCCCTTGCGCTTGATAACATGCGCGTCCTCAACGAGACTGCGTTTCGAGTAACTCGACAAATATAGTCGACTGCCCCGGGGGCTGCGTTCTTCGCGCATGTCGGTGCGCAGGAGACGTATGGCCCAAAACCGCCGGGCCGCCGGGCATAGCTTGGCCGCATAGCCAGTCTGTCTCGCGCAGTGTCTTTCTTTAGCAAATTTGAGCGGCGTACGGCCGGAATCTCCCACACGATGAATGCATACACTTTTGACGGGAACGGCAGCGGTAGCGTTTCGTTGCTTGCAACATGATAGGCAAGAAAGAATGGGCCATTGCCGAGGGATATATTCCCAGTGGCGGGCCGGGCGACGAGGACCGCAAACTGGGCGCGCATGAGACCGCATGTATCATTAATTCCGGCGAGCAAGATGCGCAGGTCGAGATTACCATCTTCTTCAAGGATCGGGAGCCGGCCGGACCCTATCGCAAGACAGTGGCGGCAAAGCGTACACTTCACGTCCGCTTCAATGATCTCGAAGATCCGGAGTCCATTCCCAAGGATACCGATTACGCTTCCGTAATTCGGTCGGACCAGCCGATCGTGGTGCAGCACACCCGGCTCGATTCGCGTCGTGGAGGGGTCGCGCTGCTCAGCACGACGGCCTACGCTCAATGAGGCAGGTCGTGGTCGTGACCGGCGGCAGCGCCGGAATAGGGCGAGCGACGGTTCGGGAGTTCGCCCGCGCCGGATGCGATGTGGCGATCCTGGCGCGCGGGCAGGAACGGCTCGATAACGCGGCTCGCGAAGTCGAGGCGGAAGGCGGGCGGGCGCTCGCCCTTTCCGTCGACGTCGCAGAGGGTGATGCTGTCGAGATGGCGGCCGAGCGGATCGAACAGGAGCTGGGTCCGATCGACGTGTGGGTGAACAACGCGTTCGCCGGCATCTTCTCGTCGTTTATGGATATGAGCTGGGAAGAGTACGAGCGCGTGACTGCGGTTACCTATTTCGGACAGGTGCACGGCACCCGCGCCGCTTTGAAGCGGATGCTGCCGCGGGATCGCGGGACGATCGTGCTGGTCGGTTCGGCGCTGGCTCATCGGGGAATACCGCTGCAGTCGGCTTATTGCGGGGCCAAACACGCCATACAAGGTTTTCTCGATTCTATCCGTCCCGAACTGGACTACCGCGGCAGCAGAGTACATGTGACGATGGTCCAGCTGCCCGCGGTAAACACACCGCAGTTCGACTGGGCACGCGCGCACGTGGCGAACCAGCCGCGCCCGGTGGGCAAGATCTACCAGCCGGAAGTAGCGGCCCGCGCCATTCACTTCGCGAGCAAGATGCGTCGAAAAGAAGTGTGGGTCGGCAACACGACCGCGCAGGCCATCATCGGGGACAAACTCGCCTCTTCGCTACTCGACCACTATCTCGCCGAAACCGGGGTCGACGGACAATCCGGGCCTGAGCCGATCGATCCGGATCGTCGGGATAACCTTTTTGAGGCGCCGCCGGGTGACCCTGGTGCTCACGGTAGATTCGACGCCCAGGCGGTAGGCATCAGTTGGCAGATGGCACTCAACCGCAATCGCAGTCGAATTCTATGGGGAGCGGGATTGGCCGCCGCAGCAAGACTGCTCCTGTTGCGTTGGCGCAGCCGCTCTTGAGACGGGACGGTGGGAGAAGCGCTCTCGGAACATCCGCCATCCCACTCGGTCATCGTCTTGATCGGGCCCAGCGGGTCCGGAAAGAGCACCTTGGCGCGAGCACTGGCTGCGCATCTCGGCTGGAATTTCGTAGAGGGTGACGAACACCACTCCCCAGGCAATCTCCAAAAGCTCAGCGCCGGCGTGCCGCTCAGTGGGGCGGACCGAAAGCCTTTTCTCGATAGTATAGGCCGCACGGTCGCAGCATCGGAGGAGCCGGTCATCGTAAGTTGCTCCGCCCTGCAAAGGGGACACCGCGAGCAACTGCGATCGTTTGCCGAAGACATTCTTTTCGTGTGGGCGGATGTTCCAACCGACGAACTTGAGCGAAGGATGCGGGGCAGGCCCGCCCACTTCATGCCACCGTCACTGCTAGCGGACCAGCTAGACACCTTCGAACCCCCTGCTCCGCCCGAGTGCTTTATCCGGATTGACGGGACGCTGCCGACAGCCTGGCAAGTCGCCCAGATCGAGCAGCACCTTGCCACGCTCCTTTAGGCATCAGCCGCTTTTATGACTTCAAGCAGAACTTAGGGGCAAACGCTTCGATGAACTCATTTTTGGTTCGGGCCGAGGTTGTGCAGGAAGATTTCCTCGAAGCCCGACGCGGCATATGTTCATTCAATCGCGCAGAAGCTGGCTCGTCCACCTTTTGGACCAGCGAGAGCTCTTCGGAAGGAAACTGCTCATGCGAAGCGGGGTAGCCGACGCGAATGGAAATCTCTCATGCCGGTTCCATTGACGAATGACGGGGAGCCGGGGGGTCCGGCGGAACTGCCTTGCCGAGACGGGCATTAGAGATTGGAGCAAGAAGGAGCGGGCTTTGACGCAGTGGTGGCGTGATGCGACAATTTATCAGATCTATCCGCGATCGTTCCAGGACACGAGCGGCGATGGCGTCGGGGATCTCGAAGGCATACGTAAGCGGTTAAACCACGTGCGCGAACTCGGTGCTGATGCGGTCTGGCTTTCTCCAATTTTCACGTCTCCGATGAACGATTTCGGCTACGATGTTTCCGATTATTGCACCATTGATCCGCTGTTCGGCGATATGGCCCAGTTCGATGCCCTGCTGGCGGAGGCGCATGGGCGCGGTCTGAAGCTGCTGCTAGATTTTGTGCCCAATCACAGCTCCGACCAGCATGCATGGTTCTTGGAGAGCCGGTCCTCGCGCGACAATCCGAAGCGCGACTGGTATATCTGGAAGGATCCGGCGCCCGATGGTGGCCCGCCAAACAACTGGATCAGCAATTTCGGCGGCTCTGCCTGGGAATGGCATGAGGCCACGGGACAGTATTACTACCATGCCTTTCTAGCGTCGCAGCCCGACCTCAACTGGCGCAGCCCCGATGTGCGCCATGCCATGTACGAGGTGCTGCGCTTCTGGCTCGCCAAGGGGGTGGACGGCTTCCGCATCGATGTCGTTTGGCACCTCGCGAAGGATACGCAATTCCGCGACAACCCGCCAAACCCGGGGTGGGACCCCAGCCAGCCCGAGATCCAGCGACATCTGCAGAAATATTCTGCCGACCAGCCTTTCGTGCATGAGATCGTCAAAGAACTGCGTGACGTTGTTGAAGAATATTCCGAGCGGCTCCTGATCGGAGAAATCTACCTGCCGATCGAGCGGTTGGTGGAATATTACGGTAGAAACAATGAAGGCCTGCACCTGCCGTTCAATTTTCAGTTGATCACTTCACCTTGGCGCGGGGATGCGATCCGCGACCTGATCAACGAGTATGAGGCAGCAATTCCGAAGGACGGTTGGCCGAACTGGGTCATGTCGAACCACGACCAGCCGCGTGTCGCAAAACGCATAGGCTCCGCACAGGCGCGGGTCGCCGCGATGATGCTGTTAACCCTACGTGGAACACCAACGCTTTACTACGGCGATGAAATCGGCATTGGCGACGTGTACATTCCGTCCGCTCGCGTCCAGGATCCTTGGGCGAAGAATGAGCCCGAGACGTCCTTCAACCGCGACAAAGCACGTACGCCGATGCAGTGGTCGGCAAGCCGGTACGCCGGGTTCAGCGAGACAGAGCCGTGGCTGCCCGTGACCGATGACTACGAGACCCGTAACGTCGCATGTCAGCAAGCGGAAGACGGTTCGATGCTGGCGCTGCATCGCGCCTTGCTGTCTCTGAGAGCGCGCACTGAGGAATTGCGCCGGGGAGAATACCATTCGCTGGAGGCCCGTGGACCCGTTGTCGCTTATCGCCGTGGCGCCACGGTTGCGGTGGTGCTCAACCTCTCGTCTGAGAAGGTTGAACTCAACTTGCCGGATCCATTCCGAGGCGGCGAGGTGCTTCTGAGGGCCTCTACCGGAGAAGGCGGTGGACCGGTGCCGACCGCGATCGAGGGGGACGAGGGGCTAATCATCTCAGCGGGTGGAGCAGGCGAATGATAAGCGACCTCTGGTACAAACATGGCCTGATCTACAATTTCTCTTTGAGCGGGTTTCTGGACACAGATGGCGATGGAATTGGAGATCTCGAAGGTGCGCTCCAGCGAATAGATTATCTTCAGGGCCTTGGAGTAACTTCAATCTGGCTGGCGCCCTTTCAGCCGTCCCCGATGCGGGACCACGGGTACGACATCTGCGATTATTACGGGGTCGACCCGCGCTACGGCTCCCTTGGAGATTTCGTCGAGTTCTCGCGCGCCTGCAAGCAGCGCGGGCTGCGCCTGATCATGGATCTTGTGGTCAACCACTGCTCCGACCAGCACCCATGGTTCCGAAAGGCGATCGAGGATCCAAGCAGCGAATATTTCGACTACTTCATTTGGGCGGACGAAGAGCCGGAAAAACCGAAGGAGGGGGTGATCTTTCCCGGCGTGCAGGAGACCACATGGACCTATAACGAACAGGTGGGGAAGTACTATTTTCACAGGTTCTATGAGTTTCAGCCTGACCTTAACATGGCAAACCCGAAGGTTCAGCGGGAAGTTCTCAAGATCGTCGGATTCTGGCTCGAACTGGGAATCTCGGGATTTCGGATTGACGCTGTTCCCTTCCTGATCGCTCAAGAGGGAATCAACGTCGAAGATCCCGAGCCTGCCTACGCGTTGCTGCGCAACATTCGAGCCCTGGCGCAGTGGCGCAAGGGTGACGCGGTGCTGTTAGCGGAGGCGAACATACCGGCCGAGAAGGCTGTGAAGTACTTCGGCGAAGATGGCGAGCGGCTGCACATGATCCTCAACTTTCCGGTCAACCAGACGCTGTTCTACGCCCTCGCCACCGGGGATACGCTCCCGTTGCGCGAGAAGCTCGAGGCGTCCAAGTGCGTCCCTTTTAGTGCGCAGTGGGCCAATTTCCTGCGCAATCATGACGAACTCGACATCGGCCGGCTGCCCAAGGAGCAGAAGGAGGCGGTGTTCTCTGCGTTTGGACCCGAAGAGGAGATGCAGATCTACGGGCGCGGCATTCGGCGGCGGCTGTCACCGATGCTTGGGGGCGATTGCCGGCGGGTCAAACTCGCCAACAGCTTGCTGATGACGCTGCCTGGCACGCCTGTCATTCGCTATGGCGACGAGATCGGCATGGGCGAGGACCTGTCGCTGCCCGAGCGCGAATCCGTGCGAACGCCCATGCAATGGTCGGAGGGCCCAAATGGCGGCTTCACCTCCAGCGACAACCCCATTCGACCACCGATTGACGGCGGCCCCTATGGCTTTCAACTCCTCAACGTCGCCCAGCAGCGCACAGAGGGGGATTCGCTGCTGAACTGGATGGAGCGGGTCATCCGAATGCGCAAGGAGATGCCTGAAATCGGCGAGGGCGAATATCGCATCCTCGATACGCCTGCGAGCATTCTGGCCCTACGCTACCAATGGGAAGATCACCTTTCGTTATTCTTGCATAACTTCGAAAACCGTCGCCGCGAGGTTTTCATCGATCTGGATGTCCATAGCAAATCAGTCAGTCATATGACCTGCGTCCTCAACCACCAAAGGTACGACGTCCGCGCTGACGGCACCTACCGGATTATAGTCGAGCCTTACGGCTATCATTGGCTTCGCGCTGGCGGGTTGGAGGCACTTCCTAAAGAGAGCATCGGATGAGTACGCGCTATAGGTTTGCGTTAAGTCGCCTCACCCGATCTTTCATCCAGCTGCAACTTGAGGCCGAGGCTTTTTCGAGTTCGGCGGCGGACGCCGGCGGTGTGGCATAGCCGAGCGAGGAGTGTGACCGCTCGGTGTTGTAATCGTCAATCCTGCGCGCGAGGATCGAGCGCGCCGTGCTGACCGTGAAGATCAGCGTCTCGTTTAGCAGCTCGTCGCGCATGTGACCGTTGAAGCTCTCGACAAACCCGTTCTGCGTCGGTTTGCCCGGCGCGATATAGTGCCACCCGACGCCGACATCGCCCGACCACGCGAAGCAACGCGTTCGAGGTTAGTTCGGCGGCCATAACCGGCCAGCGGGTCTCTAAAGGGAAGTTTGCTGACTTAGCACTTCGGAGACTGACCAACCATGATCAGCGTCCTTCTACGCAGGTTGGTGCCCTGCTGGCAGCGATCGGGATGTCAAAGAAGCGCGAGGAGTCCTCATATTATCTGCATCTAATTGGGAAATGTTCCCCTTCCTCATGTGAGACATGCCCTGCATGCCTTCATTCGTCGCACCAGAACGGAGGAAGCGCGGTCAACACCAGATCATCCCAGTGGGCGGGCGGCTTCCGCGTCGCCGTGGAGCTTGAGCAATATGGCAGGCATCCAGCTGGTTGCGATGACCTATGCAGCCGGGAGGGATCTTGAACTGGCCATCGATCAACAGTGCGGAGCATGCTGTTCGTATTGTGCAGACATTGAGCGGTAGCGTCGGCGGATGAGGGGGCATGGCAGAGTGCCGCTAGAGGATCATTGACGCCGCCATGGGCAGTAGCGCGCCCGCCAAGATCCACAGCCAGGCAGGGCTCTTCGACCGTGGGCATTCGCATTCCGCTGTATCGAGGCGGCATTCACCGCAATGAAGACCATTCATATTACCTCTTTCGATCAGTCTCAGACATGGACGCGACGAGGTCTTCAGCGAGACGCCTTTGAGCTTCTTCATCGTGTTCAGCCGCCCGGATGAAATGTGCATTCGACGTGTTGAAAATTATGTGTTCGCCGCCGTGGATCATCTTCACCTTCAGCAGGGGGAGCTTAACTTCCAAAATTTCAGCCGCCCAAGCGACGCTTCCTGCGTCTTCAATACACACGAACCTATAAACTTTGCCCGTTACAAACATGGGTTGACTCCATCCTGGTTGGGCAACCCTGCCCACTCGTATGTGCGAAATCAATCTGGTGCGCTTAGCGCCGACGCACGACTTTCCTATAAGGCGTCCGAACGATACGGATCGACGGGACACTGGCATCGGACGGTTGGATCCTGCAGCCAGTTCAATGCTGCCGCCGCATCTTCTAAACAGTTTGAAAAGGTACAAGAGCCGTGCCCAGCCTACGACGACCTGGAGGAAAATTAGAACGTTCCACCCGGCTCGGCGTAGAATCCGGGCGCAATCGAGGCTCTGCTCATTCCAAGAAAAGTCGTGGAGAAGCAGAACGGTCTGATCGGGCCCCTTCCATTAACCGTGTAGAGGACCTGGCGAAACCTTAGGGAGCTCCGATGGTTGGGAGACGATGACCAAACAACCAGACCTCCAGACCAAACAATCTGACCTCCAATTGGCTCCTGCCTCTTCGGTGAACGGCGGCGAACGTTCCTCGCTTTCGGTCACCAAAAGAAATAAAGGTTGGCTTATCAGTGGCGCAGCTATTGCCACGTTAGCGGCGACGGCGATCATTAATTGGGTGAACACCCGACGTGCTGAAGCTGAAACTCCGCCTGCAGGGGATTTTGTCGAAGTGGATGGAATTCGGCTCCACTATGTGGACCGGGGCTCTGGAGCACCAGTGGTTCTTCTGCACGGCAACGGAGTAACGCTTCAGGACTTCGAGGCGAGTGAAGTGTTAGCCCTTGCAGCAGCCGATCATCGTGTTCTTGCCTTCGACCGTCCTGGGTTTGGCTATAGTGATCGTCCTAGATCCATCATCTGGACGCCACGGGCCCAAGCCAGGTTGATCGCAGCTGCGCTTGCGAAACTTGGCGTGGAAAAAGCTGTGGTAGTGGGGCACAGCTGGGGCGCTTTGGTAGCGCTCGCGATGGCGCTCGATCACCCCGAGAGGGTCTCCGGCCTCGTTCTTCTGTCGGGGTATTACTATGCGACCGGGCGCCCGGACGTGTATCCTTTTTCTGTTCCGGCAATTCCGTTGGTGGGGGATTTGATGGCGCATACCATCTCTCCCCTATCTGGAGCGCTTTTAGGCCCAGCGATGGTGAAGGCGAGCTTTGCTCCAGCTCCAATTTCAGAAAAGTTCGAGGATTTTCCCTTATCATTAACTTTCCGGCCTTTCCAAATCCGCGCCACGGCTGCCGACACGGCGATGATGGTTCCGGCAGCGAGCGGACTTAGCCGCCGCTATTCAGAACTTGGTGTTCCCGTCATAACAATGGCGGGAAAAGGAGACCTCATTGCGCACGTGGATAAACATGCTGAGCGCCTCGCTGGTGAAGTTAGCGGGAGCGACTTACGCATCGTTCCCGATCAGGGTCATCTGTTCCATTATGCAGTCCCGGAGCAGGTGGTCGCCGCCATTAGAGATGCGGCCCACCGCCCAGCGTGAGTTCCGATCAGGCTTTGAAAAGCCGGCAGTAGACGTACCTTTGCGTATTACGAGACGCTTTGCACCGCAGAGGAAGTGGTGAGTTCTTCCCACCTGGGGGCGAAAGAAATTGACCCGAGCCTCTCCCCTCAGACAACCTACGGCGCGTGCGCCCGTCATCAGACTTCCGGCCGGGTGTTCGCCTATCTCAGTGTGAATGGCAAGCTGTAGGCATGGCCACTTTGCTGACGTGGGCATGATGCGCACAATGTGAACGCTCAGGCCACCATGGGGGGCGGGTCGTCCGTCGGGAAGCACTCGCTGCGCGACATTCGCCGCCTAGCGACGAAGCGGCGATCTTTGCGCAAGGTCATTACGGATCGTTGTTGCAGCCACGCCGCCCTCTCCCATCGCATGACTGATCTGATCTAGACCCAGAACGACGTCGCCGGCAGCATACAGGCCTTTCACGTCGGTTCGTTGGTGGGAGTCGACCAGAATACATCCATCATCCGATATCGTGGCACCAAGCTGCCTCGCCAGCTCCGAGCGAATCTCCGTTCCTAGTGCAGGATAGAGCGTGTCAAAGGTCAGCGGCGATGTTCCGGAACGGAGCGAGATGTGGTTCTCGTGAAAAGTGAGCTCCTCGCAGGCGTCCGCTATGAAGATACCAGCTTCCACGAGTTCGGTGCGCTGCTCGTCAGTTAACTCGTGCCCCCCCGACGGAGGGACCAGGGTGACATCTGCAGTATAGCTGCGCAGAAATATTGCCTCAGCGCATCCATGCGCTCCCGTGCCCAGCACAGCGACATTCCTATCGGTTACTTCGTAGCCGTCGCATATCGGGCAATAACGCAGTAGCCCCGCCCCCAAGGCCCGATCATGTGTTTGATCATCGATCTTAGGAGGCCGTCGGTTGACAACACCGGTTGCCAGCAGAATCGTTTTCGCAAACACCGTTCCCTGGGCCGTCATTGCCCGGAAGCCATCCGCGTCCCGCACGATCCTCGTGACCGCGCCTTTGTGCCGGACCACCCCATAGCGTTCAGCTTGATCACGCATGCGCGCCAATATCGCCTCTCCGCAAATCCCCTCAGGGAAGCCGGCGTAGTTGCGAATGAGCGGGATGGAGTTCGCGCGACTCATTCCTGCATCTGCAACTATCGCCGAACAGTGAAAGCGGGCCAGATAAATGCCGGCAGTGAGACCTGCGGGTCCGCCCCCCACGACCAAACAGTCGATGGCATTGCCTCTGCTCCCGTACATACGCTGCTCCATCGCCCGAAGTTCGTGACACGCTCTTCATCTAATGCAGGCCCCGCTCTACAGCACGGACGTTTATTGCCTGCGACAACCTCCCCCAGGTCCTCGACCGAGAGACAGATGAAGGATTCCTCACCCTCTGGCACTTCGGCTTCTTTCGCACTCAGGATGATATTTCCGCCCGCCGGCATTGCGTCACGCGCGTTGACCACCAAGTTCATAATCGCCAGCTCCAGCTGTGCTTTATCAGCAAATACCGAGCGCACTTTAAGTGGAAAACGGGTGCCCATGGAGACGCCGGGCCCTAGGTTAAGGAACTAAGCCGTGAGGCTGGCGTACTGAAGAAATTTGGGACGAGAACCCACTCATCAAAAAAGCATTCCGGCGGATAGGAAGGCGACGCATGAGGTGCTTCTCCCACCGGGAAGCTGGAGACCATCAGGCTGGCGGCACTACTACGTGTCTGAGACGACGGTTCGTCGCCTACTTAAGGCCTGCGATCTGATCACCGGGCCGATCACGTCGGGATCTAGACGGCGGATCGCTCCCACACCCAGACCACCGGGCTATCCGTCATTGTTTAGTATCTCAAACTCTATCGCGTCGTGTGCACAGAAAATGCGTACCTCGTCGCCGTGTACGAGCGAGAGGCGCCTGAGACGCCGCTGGTTCGCGAGACGGGCAGTCCGGTCGACCTCCATCATTCGCTGATACCCGCGGAGCGCGGGGGTGCATTCATAGCGGCGCGATCCGACCTCTCCCCGGTAAAAGTAGGCGTCCCCTGCGTGAAGCAGCCAATTGCCGCTATCTTCCCGCACGGCAACGCCCGTATGTCCCCACGTATGTCCCGCAAGCGGCACGAGTAGGAGCTCAGGGGGCAGACCCTGCAGGTCGCGCACCGCATCGAAGCCGAACCAGCTCTCGCCGCCCCCCATCGGATAAAGACGCCAATCTTCCACTTTGTCCCATTGCTGCGGTCGATAGCGGCGGGCGCCCACGAAGGCGCCACCGCGCCGCTCCTCCGCAACCTCCCGCTCCCGCGCGATGACGTGTACTGCGGCATTGGGAAAATCTTCAATTCCGCCCGCGTGGTCGAAATCGAGATGGGTTACGATGATATGACGCACATCATTCGGATCGAAACCTAGCCGGTGCACCTGCGCTATCGCAGTTTCCTCGGCGCGAAGCTGAATATTGTTAAGCGCGAGGAAAAACGGGGAGAGGCGGCGGGCGGGGTGGTTGACGTCGCGTGTGCCGAACCCCGTGTCGACCAGAACCAGCCCCTCGACAGTCTCTATAAGGAGGCAATGACATACGAGATGCCCAAAGGCGCTGTCGCTTTTGCCGTCGAACAGGCGCCCTCCAAGGGGACAGCAGGTGCCGCAGTTAAGGTGATGGATTCGCATTAAAGACTCTCTCGTCGAGCTCCATTGGAGGCCGGAGCGGCGCGGCCGGAAACCTGGACTCGCAACCGATCACGTGTGCGCTGCTCAAGCTGCGCTTCGCGCTGGCGGCTACGTGCCCACATGAAGGCGAACCCCAGGGCAAGTCCGCCAACAATGAGCGCGACAGCCAAGACTTCGGGCCTACGACGTGCGACAAGATCAGTTTGTCCCGGCTTCCATGCCGAAACCACACTGGAGCGGCTGAGGCTGCCGCGCTTGTCGTCTTCTGAAGGTGGAGAGGGGGCCATTTCGAAGACTTTCGCAGGGCGATATGCTCAGTTGATTGTACTGCAGATTACGCCGAATCCTCCCAACAACGATTGCTGGGATATTTAGATCCTCGATAATTGCTGACGACTTCAAAGGGCTTGGTTAGCTCACTCCAGACGCGGGGCAGCTACATCGAGGTCAACTAGCCATGCGCGCTCGGCTCGAGGGTCAGACGTCGAGCGAAGACCAGCAAAAGCAGCTCCAAAACCAACGGCAAACCCATGGGGCCTCTTACGCCGGTCTGAAGACCGACAGCCGCGTCAGATAAAGGATTGCGAGAAGGAGTCGTCGATGCGTCTATGTCTGCTCGGCATATTGCTGGTGAACTGACCCATCTGGTCGTTGAATGTTTTTGAACTCCGGGCGGCAGACACAAGGAACGTTCAGCGCGCTCGGCAAAGAACCTACTCTCGAAAGCTTTCGCCCCAGATCGTGTAAATGAAGGTTGCGGACCAGGTAATGAGCATAAAACCGCTGAGGGAAAGCATCATTACGAAAAGCCTGATCGCGCCATGGGCTTCTAGCTGCGTGTAGCCCAGAGTAGCGAAGGAAACCCCTGCGAAATACAGGTAGTCTGCGGCGGAACTGCCAAACCCACTGCTGAGCGCTCCGTATTCCGGATATGACAGCAGTAGCGAGAGAGCGACTGCACCGAGGCCGATCTCAGCCAGGTGAAGAGCTGCCAAGCCCCAGAAGGTGAACAGAAGGCCTACATATCGGTGCTTTTGCTGGTTTGGCTTGGCCCAGCGGATGAACTCCAGCCCGCCCATGTGAACGAGACCAAACAAGAACAAGATTGCTGCGCCGCAGGCGAGAACTGTAATTTCGCTGTCGTTCATCCTTACATAAAGGACTACGATGGAGACATGTTCCGTATGCTCAACCGGCACCATTCATTCTGCACACAGAATGAGCATGTCCTCCGCCTGAGAGTAACGGAGTGCGGCTATTGTTGTCTTGAGTAATACGATGCCCGGCTCGGCGGCGCCGAGATCAGCTCTTTTGCGGCGGTGCGCCCTCCGTCCGTAATGGCCGGACGAGTAGGCAGTGTACTCTTCCTCGTCCGAGAGCCGCTATCACCCCGCGACCCGTCAGCAGCATGCAGAATACCCGCTGGCCCTCGATCGGAGGCGCCTTCGCCACGTGGGCAACCAGGCCTATGCCCTTTTGAAGGGGCCTTAAGGCTTCCTTTCGAAAGAAGCGCCGGTGCCCACAGAAGTCAGCTGTTCACGAAACCACGGTAGCGGGGCAGGCAAAGCGGGCTCGGGGCACCGCCTGCGACTATGGCGCGGCACCCACGGGCTATATCGCACACGTCGATCAGCCTTAGCCCCGGCCCGTAAGCCGATTCGTCCGGGCACAGCTTCGACCTAGACGGACCATTCAAATGCTCTCTTCAAGCGATCGGTTGCCTTCGAGTCGAACCAGCGTCCGTGCGCAAAGATGACTTTATGGGGCTGGAGCGATAGCATGCGCCGGATTGACTCTTTTGCCGATTCGCCACCGAGCAGCGTCGCCGCCCGCACGTGGCCTGATGTCTTTCCTCGAGCCGCTAGTGCCAGTCGAGCGACGAGGCCGGTTAGAGCCGGAAGCTTGCTGGGTTCGAGATTCTGAACTAAGTCAGCCAGGATTAAGGTTCGCGAAGTGCGATGGAAAAAGAAGGCCTCCTTGAAGCCGCCGCCGCCGTGCACGAGCCCCTGTTCGATGTCCTTCTCCCAAGCCGGCGGACTTTTCTCGCCAAGGTCGTGATTGATCTGCAAACCCGAGGCGCGCACCTGCGGGCGGTCCCTCAAGCCGGGCACAGCCCAAACCTCGGCTTCAGGAAAAGCCTTTTGCCAGTCAGGCAAGAAGGTCCAATGGCCGATAGTTGGCGCAACAAGATGGCGCACGGGACCGAGCTGTACGAGCTCGGCACGCAGTGCGCTTGTGAACTGTGTCGGCGAATGCAGCAGCAGGTCGCCTTCGGCTAAGCGTATGACTGTCATGCGGACCGGGATGGTAAGTCCGCCCACGCTGATGGGTCCGCTGTCGACAATCCACACATCGGCACTGACGGGCTTGGGCGTGTCGAGGGGCGGATAACCGATGCGATCGCGCTCCTGCGGGTTGGGCTTGTCGCTCCCCCAGCGGCGCCAAGCATAGGCCGCCGTTCCTCCCAGGACCACCGCAGCGGCAAGGTTCAGCGTCTTCTTCATGAGCGTCATCCTGCTCTGCAGCGAGCCTCGCTAAAAAAGCGATTGGCCGGCTATGTTTGTTCCCAAGGTCCAGATACATGGAGGATCGAGCGGCCGCAGCCGAGGTGACCCTGGGCAAGGAGATTAAACTCGCAGAATCGACGCTTGCCACCTTCAACGGATTGGAGAAGCATGGGGGCGGTTTTCAATCCGCCGAACGAAGGGATCATCGGCGATGCTACATAGTTGTTGTCTCGGCCGGGCCTATTCCCTCGTTCTGAGCGATATGCTTTAGTTCCTTTTTCCTTTCGCGAAGCTTGTCCCCAAGGTCGTCAAGATTGATGCCGCCCTTGCGCGCTTGAGAGAAGATGTTGCCCTGCTGGCGTTCCTCTTCCTTGACGTGATGCTCGATCTGCTCCTGAAGCACTTTCACCTTGGAATCGTAGAAATCCTCGTCCGGGTCCGCACTCTCCAATTCGTTAATTAGGAGTTTGGCGCTGTCATGTTCGACCAGGGCTTCGTCGAGGTCCTCGTCCTCAACTTCTCCTCTACAAGCTGGGTAGAAGATCTCTTCTTCTATCATCGCGTGGATTTTAAGTTCCGTGCATATCTCGCGCACCAGATCCTTTTTCCTATCTAAGTTTCTCGCCTTCTCGTATTTTTCGAACAGGTCTTCGACGGTCCGATGATCGCTGGCCAATAATTGCGTAGCGTCCATTTCTTCTTCACTCTTGGCCATCTTAAACTCCTCTTCAGGCAAGCGTCGAACTCTCATGAGAGGGAAGAGTTCCTGCGCTTCAGAGGGCGTATGCCGCGAAAGGCAGGACGAAGCCGAGATGATCTCGTGCCTTAGACTTTGCCCAGCGCAAGCAAGCGTTCCCCAACCAGTGGTTTGCCAGAAGATCGCGGTGGTGGCAGGCAAAGACGAACGCTCCCGCGCGTGTGATTCTGCGTTTGAGAGACCATCCTGCTCTGTTTCAAACTCGCCCGAATGCGGTGTTGGCGATGCCTAGCGAATCGGTTGCACCAGCATCTAAACCTCAGCGCCACTCATCTCCCTGGAATCGCGAAGCGTTTTCACGTGACCCGCTGATCCGGTATTGAATATCCGGAACGCATCATCAAAAGCCGTATTCAGCGACACTCAATTTCAAAGGTCCAGGATGGGGCGATCACAAAAACATTCCAGCGAAGACAGCGACGACCTCGCCGAGGATCGCACTGATTATGCCGAGAACCGGACGGACTGGGCCGAGGACCGTACAGCAATGGCAAATGAGCGAACATTTGCGGGATGGATGCGAACAGCTTTTGCCGCCATCGGTATCGGCATTGGGTTCAACGCCCTCTTTGACAGGCTCGAACCCGCCTGGGTCCCCAAAGCGATTGCTACGCTGTTCATACTTCTCGGTTGCATAATAATATATTTAGCGCAGCTGCGCGCCTGCAGCGCGTTTGAACGATTATCCGCGCATGCTATTGAGAAGCCAAAGACCTTCCGTATTCGTACGATGAGTTTTCTCGTTATTTTTGGTGCATTGCTATTGATCGCCGCCTTCTGGAGTCTATCCATGAAACCTGGAAAGTAGACGCCCGTATAGCGACACCTCGTCACAATAATCGGATTATTAGAAAGTTGAAAGCCGAGATCAACATTTGAGCAGACAGATTGCTGAATTCTTTCGAAAAGCTGAGAGAAACTGTGTCGATGTCGCGTTGCGGCGGGTTGAGCGAAGTGCATATACAGGATGCGACGAGATCCTCCTCACTTGACGAACTGCTGAGGCAGGGCGTGGGGGAGCCAGGAGCGACGCTGGCAAGCCCAACTCGAATGAAGCGACGGGCGTCTTTAATCGGCTTGGGCGGAACCACGCGCCCCCCAGCTTCGTCTTAGCAGAATGGGCCGCAGTGGATCCTACCTGGAGTTGGACAGTGATCGCGCCTTCCAAGAGCGGTTCTGGACCGTGCAGCGCGTGGCCTGGATCGGGATGGCGCTGTTCACATTGATCGCCGTTCTGGGCTTTACCGGCGCTGGCGGTCGATGGGCGCATGGCACAAAAGCCGCCGGCACGGCGATTGTCGATTATCCGAGGGTGGCACGCTGGCAACGTGCCGAACAACTGACCATCGAACTGTCGCCCACGAACTCTGAGCAGTCGGTGGTGGTGCTGGGCGAGGACTTCCACAAGCTGTTCAGCGTCGAATCCGTAATGCCGGAGCCCGCCGAAACGCGCGCCACGAAAGACGGTACCGCCTTTACATTCCGCCGCACCGAAAAGTCGGTATCGATTGCGTTCGCTATCCGCCCCACCCGCCCGGCCATCGCTGCCTCCGTCCCGATCAGGGTGGACGGATCATCTGCGATATTGCCGCTGAATGTGTTACCCTAGAGGAGAATTGCGATGGAAAGCGTATTTCGCGGCCTGTCGGTATATGTGATCCTGCTGGGTATAACGCGGCTGTCGGGACGGCGGACACTGGGGCAGATGACGCCCTTCGATCTTGTCCTGCTGCTGATCGTCGCGGAAACGACACAGCAGGCGCTGCTGGGCGATGATTTTTCCATCACCAATGCCGTGGTTCTGATCGTGACGCTGTTCACGGCCGACATCGGCTTTTCCTATGTAAAACAATGGTGGCCAACCACCGCAAAGATCCTGGACGGGCAGCCCACGTTGCTGGTCCACAATGGTCAGGTGGACGACCGGGCGCTGCGCCGAGCGCGACTGGACAAGGCAGACCTGCTGGCAGCCGCGCGCAGTCAGCATGGCCTGGAACGGCTTGAGCAGGTCAGACATGCGGTGCTGGAAACGGACACCGGCATCAGCATCATCCCGCAACCAAACGAGTTTTGAAACCGGCGGGAAAAGCGTGGAGAGAACAGGAAGACCCTCTAGCGAAGTGGATCACGCATGAGCAGGACCAAAACGGAGGCCGAATTGCTGCGGGTCTGCCTGCAGGATTTATACGCAGGATGCTGCGCTCTCTATGACCGAGCGCCTACAGTTACGGATCATGCACGTGGCGAGGCGCTGCGTCGGGCGCTGCACACATTCATCCAGAATTGCGAAGTGCGCGCGCAGAGACTGATAGATGTAGAAGATGTGCGGGGTGGGCCTGAGAATCTGTGGATGGCCGGCATTCTGGACGATGCAGAACGCGATACGGAAAGCCACACCCATGGCAACCTGCTGGACATCGCATTGGTAGGCGCCATCCGGAAGGCACTGGCGGCCGAGATCGTGTCGGTGGAGACGGCATTCGGTCTCGCCAACAGACTGCGGCGCGCTGCGATCGCGGATACCTTGTCAAAGAATATCAGTGACCTGATGCACAGCGACGAAGAACTGAAGATCGTGTTGTCGGCACTGACGGCCTAAGGCTACCCCCGCCAAAACCGCGGAAGAGCGGTCGCGATAGCCCCCGTAGTGGCTAGAGGCGGCGCAGTGCCGGCGAGTGCATATCCCTGCCTTTCCCTTTGTCACTTATGGTCAGGAACAGGAGCGCGATTATATAATAAATATCGCGACCGCGGCGATAATGTTCAGCTGCGTTCCTTTGCAGAGGGGACGGCACCGGTCGTCGAACGCCACCTGAGCCATATGAAATCCCTGCGGGCGTCATACTGACATACGCTAGCCGAGCTGAGCCAGGTAATCAGAATGACAGCCGCAGGCAGGGTTTCCATGCAAACAGCCAACTTGGCGAACGGGCATTACGGCAGGTTCGTAAAGGTGTTTTGCGGTCACTTGGTTTCCGGGATTGTCATTCCTGCCGCGTAGCGGGATTTCTTTCGAATGCGCTGTGAAACAGGGAACGAGCGGATCGAGAGAACGTTTATTTCAAATGAGTTAAGTGTGTACGAACATGGAGATTTTGAAATGTCCTTTCTCGACAAAATTGCAGCCAAGGTCGCGCCGGCGGCTTCAGACGAGGCCCGTGCCGAAGCGCGCAGAAAGGCTGAAAGTCTTTCTGCATCCGAGGAATGGCTGGCGCTCATTCTGCAACAGCACAGGCAGATTGAGGAACTGGTGACGGAGGCGCTAAGCGCGCAGGGGACAGACGCGCGCCAGGAGGCAGTGCGGGAACTGGGGCGGGTGTTAACCGGGCACGCCACTGCGGAAGAGGCAGTTCTCTACCCAGACGTTTCAGAGTTCAGCGGCAAGACTCATGCCGGCATGGGTACGAGGAGCACGCGATGACCAAGATTCAGCTTGCCAAGCTGGAAAAAATAGATCCCATGACCAAAGAATGGAGAGAAAAGCTCACGCACATCCAAAGTGCATTGCAACAGCATATGTATCAGGAAGAAGATAGCTGGTTGCCCGATCTGGTCGAGAAGCTGCCTCTCCCGGAAAAGACACGGATGACGAGGCGCTTCATTGAGGAATATGAGCGCTATTGTGGTGAGGGAACGGCAGAGCTGCGGGCAGGTGTACCGCTGGCCTCGACATAATCAAAGGTACTCGGAAGAAATAACGGCGCAAGGGTGTACGATCCGATCGCGCATTTGAGATTGAGTTTCGATACCGACGAGTAACAGGCGCTTCTCTTTGAGCTCCTTTGTGCAGAAATTTATATGACCAACAGCTCCAAAGAACCTCGCGCCCCGTTTCGCGATCAAGAGGGAGATCGCGCGGCCCTGATCATTATTGATATGATCAGCCGCTTTGCGCCCGGGGGCGATGCCGAGGCAATCGCGCCCCGGGCTCTTTCGGCTGCGCGCGCCATTCGATCGCTGCGGGACGAGGTGACACGGCACTGCTGGCCGGTCATTTATGTGAACGACAATTTCGGCGAATGGCACAGCGAACGCTCCCGCCTCGTCGAACGTGCAGCTGAAGGGGGCAACGCTGTCGTTAGCGAGGTCATGCCCGCTGAAGATGATTTCTTTATCATCAAGCCGCAATTCTCCGGTTTTTACGCAACAAATTTGCCGGTTCTGCTACCAAAACTGGGCGTCTCCCGCCTCATCCTGACTGGCATCGCAACCGATATTTGCGTACTCTTCACCGCAGCCGATGCGCATATGCGTGACTATACACTGTGGGTTCCACAAGATGCAGTCGCGGCTGAGGATGAGGATCGGGGGCGCTGGGCGTTAGAAATTATGGCCCACAGCATGGGTGCGCAGACGGGGCGCACCGATGAGTTGACGCTCGATCAATGGTTCCATCAACTCCGCAAAGGGGGGGATCGGCCTTTTGAATAGCAAAAAAAGGCTGGTTAATGACCGATCCTTTGGCTCACCTGAACATCGGCGCCCGACCGGCGGCCGCCAAAGCTGTCATCTAACTCGTTTAGGTCTATGGAAGTCTGGAGGTCTCCACGAGGGGCGGGCCGTGCAGCAAACCTTAGCTACATGGGCGGGCTGCCACGGCCACTCGGGTCTCGCCGCATACCACGAGTGCCACTTCATTGGCACTTGTCGGGACTTAGAAACAGCTGCAACCACATGCCTCTCGTGAGCACTTCAAGTTATTAACTTACCTTTCCTTTGATCTACAATGCGAGGGCAACGCTCCCGACGCTACGTTCCTCAGCTTCTTAATCGCTGGTGCGGCGGAGCGGCTTCAGCAGCTTTTCATACTCTGCTTCCGGCCGGCCATAGGCATCGCTTGCAAAGTCTTCGAGTGCGGCCCGGTCCCTGATAGTGACACAGCCGCGTTCCGAGCGGATTAGCCGATTACCTTCGAGAACGTGCAGGGCGGTCGTGACGCTCGGGCGGCGGACTGCCAGCATCAGCGATAGAAATTCATGCGTGAGGGCGATTTCATCACCGTCGATGCGATCGTGGCACATCAGAAGCCAGCGGGCGAGGCGCTCATCAACGTGATGCACGGCGTTGGAAAGCGCAGTGAACGATGTCTGGATCCATTGCACGTCAACATATTTCAGCAGCAGCTGCTGGAATCCTGCGTTCTCGGCGGCGATTTCCTTCAGCCTGCTCGCAGTGATCCGGTGGCCGGAACCGGCAACCTGTATGACACAGCGATAAGGCGATCTCTCTGCCCCCAGCATAACGGAGGAAGGAGAAAAGCCGTCGCGCCCGAAGAGACCTATTTCGCACTCATGGCCTTCTGGTGACATTGCGACCAGCGACCCAATGCCGCTGTCGAGGAAATGGACCTTGTCGAGCGGTTCCTCGCTGGCGAAGAGCTGAATTCCCCGTTCCGCCTCAAAAGGTTCGAGATGCGGCGCGAGCGCGGCGAAGGTCTTGTCGGTCGTGAGCTGCAGCAGATAATTTCCGGTGTCACCTTTGACGATGGGTGGTCTGGAATTATCGACCAAGGGGATGTCTCCTGCATTCGGCAGGGTGTCCATTCACAATCCCGTCGCTCACATCCGCGGGAAAAAGGCTGAGCGATAGCCTTTCCTACGCCAATATCGCCAGGGAGTCGAATGCAACTTCGTTCCTGCAGGGTATTGAGCGTCTCCCGGTATGTTACCGTACCGACGGAGCGGGTGGAACTTGGAAGAAGCTATATAAGCCCCGGGGAATGCAATGAAGTTTCTGCGCCCCCGACTGACGCGGAACGAGCGGTCTGTGTTACCCGCGATGGTACTTTAGTTAACCATGGATCTCTGATCAGCCCTTCTGTGTTATTGTACTTATGCGCATCGAGTACGAACCCCAAGTGCGCGTGGAGGTAGCTCATGGCAACCAACCCCGTCAGCCAATTTCGCCCGGCCTCCCCGCGCGAGCTGTCTTTTGAGGGAGCTCGTGAGGTACGTCCCGCAGCACCAGACGCGTTTCCGGACGGACCGTTCGCCCGCTCCAGCCTGCTCTCTGCGGCGGAGTGGCAGACTCTGAGGGATATAGCGGGGTCCTTACACAACGTGGACGCAGACGTAGATCTGGTCACCACGGGGAGTACGTCGACCCATATGCATATCCTCGCTGAGGGATGGGCCTATCGTGCACGCCTGACGCGAATGGGCGGGCAATCTGTGTCGGCAATCTTCCTGCCGGGCGACATCGTGAACCTGAATGCACTGTTCGCCCGCGAAAGTGAGGATCTTGTTCACACCGTCACGCCTTCAAGCATCGTGTCTCTCCCGCTGGCGCGGTTGCGCGAGCTCCAGAAGAAGATGCCTGGTCTGGCCAGCGCGTTCCTCTGGCTGGCCATGGCGGACAACACCAGAATGAGCGAGTGGATCAAACGCCTTGCCCGCCAGTCTGCGCAGCAACGGCTCGCGCACCTCTTCTGCGAGCTGGCCGTTCGCCTGGGGGTGACGGAGGAGGGCGGCAGAACCCGCATCACTCTGCCGCTGTCGCAGATCCAGCTTAGCGACATCACAGGCATTACGCATATACACACCAGTCGCGTGCTCTCGGCTCTTCGGGAGCAGGATCTCATTGAGCTCAGGCGCAAGCAGCTGATCATCAAGAATATCACCGAATTACGGCGGATCGGTGAATTCGATCCTGCCTATCTTAAGGGCTATGAATGCGCCGGAACAAAGGCCGCGAACGGTGACGGCAACGATGCGTATTGAGCGTTCAACTGCGTTCAGCAGAATTACATGCCATCTGCGGAAACAGCGGCGCTCATCTCGCGTTCCCTGCTGATGCCCAGATTTTATCTGAACCTTCGAAGCGGCGACGACTATATTCCCGATCAGGAGGGCAGCGAAGTAGCTGATCTGGCAGCAGCGCGAATGGAGGCTATTAACGCCGTCCGTGATCTCGTCGCGGCAGATATACGGCTTGGGAAACGTCTCAACCTTTCGGACGCTGTCGAGATAGATGACCAAGAGGGCCGTTTGGTGCTCATAATGCTCTTTCGGGAGGCAGTATCGATAAAAGCCTGAAGAAAGGCGGTCAGGAATTCAGGGCGGATCGGGAACATGCAGGCGGTAATCAGCTGGCACGACCAAAATCAAAGCTGCGCTCTCCAAAAACGGCCATCGCGAGCGGCATCACTGCACGAGCTGTTCGGCCGACGTCTGGCAGCCCGTTAGCCGGACTTGATCTTTCGGGCGCTATTAATGGGTGCTTTAGTCCTGCTCCCTGGCGCGCTCAAAGGGGGGTGCCGGACAGCTTCCAGAAAGCGGACTTGCAATTAACCCTACACCGGAGTCTTGAAGCCGCGGCCAACCCCTCCCGCGACTGTGCGTAAGTTGACGCGGACACTACGCTTTCTCACAGCTGGAATACTTCGCCTGAAACGGATCACCCCCCGGTCTAAGTGGACGCTTGCATTTTACCAGCTGAGGTTGGTTATCAACAATGCTGTCAGGCCGTCGAAATGGACATCAGCTGAAGTTCCATATGTTGGAAGGCAGCGGTAATGCAACTAGCAGCCTTCGACTGGCTGGGTGATACAGAGCCAACCTCGAGCATAGCCTAGCCCCAAGGATCTGAGGCGTGGAATCAGCTTGTCGGACTCATCATCGCAACAACCGCGGACATATTCTGTGCGCGACCGCGCGGTGTTCTTAGCCTAAGCTGCTTCTAGAGAGAAAAGGTTTCGGGTCGGCGCCAGTTTAGGAGAGTATAGGCAACCGACCCGTGCCGCAGGAATATGGGTGATACCCCAGCGGCAATCCTACCTTACTCGCCCGGCTTCATACCACGTACAGTCTCCAGATGGTGCTGCACCACAGGCGCGGTTTTCTTCGCGTGTTCTGTTAGTGGGGAAGCTGCACCTGAATCTGCGTAGTTGCGCAACATGGCTAGCGCCGTCTCATGCGCGGCAATCTGTATCGTGAGATAGCGCTGATTGAACCCAGCGGTGTCTGAGTCTTGCAAATCTTGCAGATCGGATTTCTGCTTGGGGTTCAGCTCCGGCTGGACCGTCAGCGCCGGGGTCACGCCGGAAGCTGCCTCGCGCAGGTTGGCGCTGGCTTCCGTATGATCATCGATCAAGCGCTGTGCAAACTCGCGGATGCTTTCGTCCTCGCTCTTCTCCAGCGCCAAGCGAGAACTCTGAATTTCGAACTCGTCACTCGCTGCGGCTTTGTCCACGAATACCTGCGGCGTCGCGGCCATTGCCTCTGTCCCGTCCACCGCGGGCTGTGTGTCCGGTACCAAGCCTCGGTCGGTATCCCCGGCTGGCGTCACAGCGACCTCGTTTGCTGACTCACCTTCGGCAATGGCCCCATCTTCAACATTATCGTTACACGCCGTGACGAACAGCGCCAGGACGATAGCTGATGATAAATAAGCTTGTCTCACAAGGTATCTCCACAGTGCTCGAGCAATTTCTCGACGACGCACGAACGATCCTCGAACACTAACGTTCCTCCTATACGCTGCCGGGCCGTTCTCTTCGGTCCTGCTTTTGCGAGGATGAAGAACGCTTTGTTAGCACGCTTCCGGAGTTTGGTTGCCGGGTGAACTGTGCGGAAGGACGTCCATGTGCATGTGCGTCAAACGCGCGCTGGATCTATTCTGCACTCGTGACTTGTCGGCTTACGCAGAGCGACAGCTGCTTTGTTGGGTTTCCATAGTCTCCCGGGATGCCGTCGAGCTTCCCCAGAAGTAAGGTTGGCGAGGAACGTTTTTACTGTGGTAGCCGTGCCGCGGCAGCCAACGCTCCAATCTCCCGAGCCAGCCTCTCCAGCAGTTCCATCTTCGCTACAGCATCCGCCGCTGTTCTCGACGTCTGCAGCAGCGTGGGGATAGCGTCTTCCATATGCATCGCCGCCGCGTAGGCGCAGTCATCAATTCGCTCAATCATCTTGTCTCGATCTTCCATGCCCCCATGACCGCTCCTTCCGGCGGCCAAGTCCAGTCATTAGAGGCTGTAAAAAAACATTCCGAACTGGACTTAGGGGCTCGGCCGAGCAGTAGTGCCCGCAGCGGGCGGAGGCGTCTGGCTGCTCCGACCCCCAGGGTGCCGGGGTGCGGGTCAGTGGGACACGGCGCTGGATCCGTGCCCATTGCAGGAGCGCCTATCATGACGAGCAATATATGCCGGCGGGAACGCTGAGGATGACGTTGCCTAGCCTGGAAGAGGTGGAGTATTTTTCCGAACCCGAAGCCCGGACCCTCTGGTCACGACTATACCGGAAGCCCCCACCAGCCTGGCCCGTCGAGCTCTTGCGCCTCGGCATCGCGCATGAGTTACAGCGCCGGAACGAGGGCGGATTGTCGCGCGTGCTGCGGGCGCGGCTTAGGCATCGCAGCGAGCACCAGGCAGCGGAGGCCCGTCCCCGTTATCGACCCGGAACCGCGCTCGTACGCGAGTGGCACGGTAGGACGCACAGTGTCGCGGTCGCCGACGGCGCCTTTCTTTATGAAGGGCGGTCATACAGCTCCCTCTCCGCCATCGCTCGCGAGATCACCGGCACGAGATGGTCGGGGCCGCGCTTCTTCGGGGTCAGCGGCGCATGACCCCACTCCGCTGCGCCGTCTATACCCGCAAGTCCACCGAGGACGGGCTCGAGCAGGAGTTCAACAGTCTGGATGCGCAGCGCGAGGCTTGCGAAGCTTATATACTCAGCCAGCACCAGGAAGGCTGGACGCTTGATTCCGGCCGCTATGACGATGGCGGTATATCGGGCGGCACCATGGCGCGGGCAGGGCTGCAGGCCCTCCTTGCCGAGGTCGACGCAGGCCGTATCCAGGTTATCGTCGTCTACAAGGTCGACCGGCTGACCCGCAGCCTCGCCGACTTCGCGAAGATCGTCGAGGTGCTGGACGCGAGGGGTGCCAGTTTCGTCAGCGTCACCCAGGCGTTCAACACCACCACCAGCATGGGAAGGCTCACCCTCAACGTCCTCCTCAGCTTCGCGCAGTTCGAGCGTGAGGTGACCGGCGAACGCATCCGCGACAAGATCGCGGCATCGAAGAAGAAGGGTATCTGGATGGGCGGGCCCGTGCCGCTCGGTTACCGGGTAGAGGAGCGCCATCTGGTGCCCGTTCCGGAAGAAGCGGAGCGGGTGCGCTACATCATGCACGCCTATCTTGAGGAACCTTCGGCCCGGGTGCTCATCGAGCGGCTGCGGCGGGAAGGGGTGGTTACCAAGGTTCAGCAGCGGGTCAGTGGCCCGCACCGGGGCGGTATCCCGTTCGCGCGGGGCAGTCTCTACCATCTCCTCAAGAACCCTATCTATCGCGGCATGATCGTCCACAAGGGTACGGCTTACCCCGGAGAGCATGTGCCCATCGTGGAAGCAGAGCTGTTCGAAGCGGTGCAGGTGAAGCTGGCAGCGCAGGCGCCGCAGCGGAAGGCCACGAACAATGCGAGGCACGCGCCGCTGCTGCGGGGGCTGCTGTTCGACGGCCACGGCAGGGCCATGCCAGTGACGCACGCCAACAAGCGCGGCGTTCGTTATCGCTACTACGCCTCCCGGAAAGCACCGTCCGATGACCAGCCGGTGGTGAGGGTAGCGGCGGAGAAGCTAGACAAGGCGGTCAGGAAGACGGTGGCGGCGTTCCTGGCTGACCGCGACCGGCTGCAGCGCGAACTCGACTACAGCTCGGCAAGCGAGCTGCAGGAGCAATTGCACCAGTGCGAAAAACTCGCCGCTGACCTTGAGGCGGGGCAGGGGTCGCCCGCGGCAGGAGACCTCATCGAACGGGTTACCTATCTGGGCGGCACGGCGGAGATCGCGATCGCTGCTGCCAGGATCGGTACCCGCGAGCCCCTCACGCTAACAACGGAACCGCTGGCGCGGCGCTGGTCGCGCGAACCAAAGCTGTCGTTCGGCACCACATCGGCTCCGCCGATCGCCGCCAAGGCTGCAGTGCTCGGCCAGCTCCTCTCGCGCGCGATCGAGGTCCGCGAGGCCGCAATCGCCAATCCCGAGCTCACCCCGCATCAGCTTGGCAAGCGTCTTCGCATGGACCGGCGCACGGTCAGCCGCATGATCCGGCTCAGCTATCTGTCGCCCCGCATCGTGGAGGGTATCCTTGAAGGCGAGCCGCCGCATGGACTGGATCGAAAGCGCCTCCTTGGCGCTGAGCTGCCGCTGTGTTGGAAAGAGCAAGCGGAGATGGTCGGACTGTGACAAAGCCGGTCGAGAAATGGAGGTGGGCGCGGCGCCTCGCTCATGACCGCGTGCATACCAGCTTCCGGGTAGTTCCTCTCTGCGCGCATGACGTATGTGGCCAACTTTCTGGGACTGCAGCTAGGATCGCGCGAGCACGTTCGCTCGCGGATATTTGTTATTCCGTTCCTTATAAAGGATCAGCACAGCCGAAAGCGCGGTAGCCTGCCATCCGGTTGGAAGTTGCGATACGAGTTCCTCGATGATCCCTCGCGCCGTGGTCGCGCGTGACGAGATTGTAAGGGCGGTGTTGGCCTGATCGGGAGGCCGCTCACGGGAGCGGTGGGATCCAGCAGCGAATCGGAGCGATCTGGCACATGGTTTTGGCGGCCGCACGCCGGCGGCGAGGCTCCACTGAGCATGGTTTGCATGGTCAGGCTGAATGCGCATGAACATTGCCTTTCTGCCCCATCTCTGGAGCTACCTCAGCAAAGCGCTCAGCAAGCGTAGGCAGCTAAGCGCCCTCATCTCGGGCATTGAAGCTCCGCAGCCCATCACCTCAAAGAAGACATCAATTCGATTCATCTGGAATGTCCGGCCTGTTGGACGAACCGAAACGGCAGATTTTAGGGCGTAGCTTGCGGATAGCTGTCCTTCGATGCGGCTGGGTTCGATGGCAGCTTCACGCCCTCATCTCACCTTTCCGAGCTGTGTACCTATAACTCGAAAGCGGTCACTATTTCTAGCTAGCTTCGATGCTTATAAGTTATTCAGCGTGATCAACGCGCGCGATTCGGGCCAAGACACACCTTCAACGGACCGACGCCGCCGTACGGACTGTCCGGCGTGCCATCGAGGCATAAAGTCTAGCCGCTCTTCAATGTGCTTGAGTACGAGAGTCTCTCCAGATGAACCAGGGTCGGTTTCCCGCTGGTTCATGCCCATCGTTGAAGAAAGGGCCATCAGCTCCGAAACGGTGCAGAACGGTTGGCCGTAGTAGAGCGGATAACAGGGCGCCGGAGCATTCATCGCTGACATCGGTTTATATCGCATCGTAGCTCGAAAAAACAGTACGACAGCAACTGCGCATGAGACATGACACAATGCCGCGCTGCGGATACAAGCAAGACTCGAGCGCCTATCGGGGGCCGGCCATCGGTGTTCACCCTGGCTCCCTGTCTCGGATAGGCTGCTTCACTTTGGCAATCCC
>TARA_R100000501_G_scaffold15365_1_pt1 | contig 29407 bp, 23 predicted proteins | sample TARA_R100000501 | Tara Oceans TARA_R100000501 (sample SAMEA2620120) | marine metagenome | biome: marine biome (ENVO:00000447); feature: mesopelagic zone (ENVO:00000213) & marine oxygen minimum zone (ENVO:01000065); material: "saline water (ENVO:00002010), including plankton... | reverse complement strand
AGGCGTTTGATTACGTTAACAATTTCAACAGGAGCCAGCGCTGGCAAATTATCACGGCAAATAAGCAAATCCCAGCTTTGCTTGCTTAATGACTGCTCCAATGCATCAAAATCATCTTCACGCCCTGCTCTGACCGCATGGCCTGCACTGCGTAATATATTAATAATAGCGTCAGCTTCGGTAAGCGAATCGTCAATAATTAATAACCGTAAAATACCTTCAGCTCTCGCCACGCTGCTCACCTTTAGTAAATTGCACCGGTGTTTTCCCTTCCAGTTGGGTCATGGTTAATGTCATCCAATCGTAAGCCTTTTGATTAACGGCAGTAGCTGACAAATCCTGAATATCTATCTTAGCGCCAATCACCATTTTGATCACGCCTGGACGTTTAAGAAAGCCTTTTTTTGCCCAAAAGCTGCCGGCATTATGCGCCACCGGAACGACTGGAACAGCTGCTTCCACCGCCAAACGGGCTCCACCCACCCCAAACCGCCCCATCGTGCCAGGCGGTAAACGGGTCCCTTCAGGAAACACCACAACCATTGCGCCTGATTGTAACCGTTCCTTGCCCTGCTCAATTACCTGATGCAAAGCCTGACGGCCGGCATTTCGATCAATGGCGATTGGCCGCAATGAAGCAAGTCCCCAACCAAAAAAAGGAATCCATAATAATTCACGTTTCAACACCCAGACCTGAGGAGGAAAGACAGCCTGTAACGCCAATGTTTCCCATGCGGATTGGTGTTTGCATAAAATCACACAAGGTTCTGTCGGAATATTTTCTCGTCCTTCAACTTCCAGCCTCAATCCACAAATAATTTTTAACAGCCAGATATTCATTACCGCCCAACGACTTACTACCCAATAGCGCTGTTTAAACGGTAATGGCCAGATTAGCACGCCAATCACCGAGAATAGAATGGCTGTTATTGCGTACACGGTCAGAAAGATGAATGAACGGAAAATTTGCATCAAATTACGATTTCCAACAATGCATCGGCCACTGCAGCCAGGTTGTCATATACAGGTACATCCTTGGGGATACCTTTCTTCAGAGTCTTTTCACCCTTTCCGGTGCGCACCAGAATGGGCTTGGCTCCAGCAGATTGTGCTGCCTGAATATCTCTCAGCGAATCGCCGACCGCAGGCACATGATCCAGATTCACCCGCAGTCGATGGGCAAGCTCTTTAAACGCTGCGTCTTTAGGTTTACGGCAGTCACAATTATCATCAGGCCCATGTGGGCAGAAAAAAATGGCTTCAATGCGTCCCCCAACCTGCGCCAGCATCCGCCGCATTTTACTGTGAATACGATTGAGGGTTTCGACATCCAGAAAGCCTCTGGCAATGCCGGATTGATTGGTAATGATTACCACCCGGTAGCCAGCATAATTCAGTCTCGCAATAGCTTCCAGACTACCTTCAATAGGCTCCCATTCAGACGGAGATTTAATAAAATCATCCGAATCATGGTTTATCACACCATCACGATCGAGAATTATCAGCGACATATACGCATCCTAATTTTGTAATCGGGAAATATCCGCCACACCCAGAAACAATGCCCGAGTCTGATTCAGTAACGCCAGACGATTATGACGAATTGCTTCATCTTCTGCCATAACCATAACTTCGTCAAAAAACGCATCAATACTGTCGCGCATATCGGCCAGACGTCTTAATACACCGGCGTAGTCGGCCATTTGCATCATCGGAGCAACATCTGCAGAGACTTGTTCTAAGGTCTCAGCCAGTTTTTGTTCGGCGGTTTCTTCCAGTAAATCAGGATTTAATTGATGATCCGCTTCGTAGGCACCGTTTTTCCGCAGAATATTATCAATCCGTTTATTGCCTGCAGCCAGCGCTTCGGCCTGCTCCATCTCACGGAAAGCGGACACAGCCTGCATACGCTGCATAAAGTCCAATGGACGCGTGGGTTTCAAAGCAAGCACGGCTTCAAATACATCACCATGATGGCCGGCATCGGCCGCATAGCCGCGTAACCGATCAAACAGATATTGCGTCACCGGAGCCACGATTTCTGTTTCAGTAAGCTGTTTATCGTAACTTTGCACTGACTGTTGTAAAAGTTCAGCCAGATCCAAATCCAGATTATTCTCGATGATAATTCTCAGTATGCCTAACGCCGCACGACGTAAGGCAAACGGATCTTTGGCACCTGATGGTGGTTGACCAATACCAAAAAGTCCGCACAAGGTATCGATTTTTTCGGCAAGACTTAATGCCTGTCCGGTTTTGCCCTGTGGCAAAGCATCACCGGCAAAACGTGGCAGATATTGCTCATCCATCGCTGCAGACAACTCTTCCTGCTCGCCATCAAAACGAGCATAGAAGCTGCCCATAATGCCTTGCAGTTCGGGAAATTCACCAACCATTTCAGTGACCAGATCACATTTGGCCAACATGGCAGCGCGTTCGGCCAGTGCTACATCACCACCAATTTTGCCCGCAATAAAACCAGCCAGTTTCGCAACACGTTGGGATTTATCAAAGACCGTGCCCAGTTGATTCTGGAACACGATGGTTTTCAGTTTTTCCTGACGATCCGCCAAGGGACGTTTTCTATCGGTATCCCAGAAAAACGCAGCATCGCTTAACCGAGGCAGAATCACTCGTTCATTACCGGCAATAACCTGCGCCGGATCGCGACTTTCAATATTGCAAACGGTAATAAAATACGGCAGCAACTTGCCTGCAGCATCTTCTACCGGAAAATATTTTTGATGGCCTTGCATTGAAGAAATCAACGCTTGCGATGGCAGTTCAAGAAACCGTGTTTCAAATTCACCCGACAACGCCACCGGCCATTCCACTAGGCCAGTAACTTCATCGAGCAATTCATCATCAATAATGGCCTGACCACCCAGTTGGCTTGCTAGCTCACTGACCTGTCCACGAATGGCTTCGCGACGCTCAGCAAAATCAACCATCACATGACCTTCACTAAGCAATTGCGGTGCATAGGTTTGTGGACTGCTGATTCGAATCGCCTGTGGATGATGGAACCGATGTCCATAACTGAGCTGATTGGATTGCACACCCAGCAGGCTGGCCGGAATAATCTCATCACCCAGCATCAAAATCAGCCAATGAACGGGTCTAACAAATTCTTCAGATAAACTGCCCCAACGCATGCGCTTGGGAATTGGCAATGCAGCTAAGGATTGCTTCACAATTTCTGGCAATAACTCTGTAGCGGCCTGACCCGCTTGTTTTTCGCGATAAACTAACCAAGCACCTTTATCCGTTTCCAGCGTTTCCAATGCATCGACATCCACACCACAGGAACGGGCAAAGCCTTGCAATGCCTTGGTCGGGTTACCATCTTCATCGAATCCAGCAGTAACAGCAGGGCCACGTTTTTCGATATTACGATCCGCTTGGTGCGTCTGGAGTCCACTGATAACTACCGCTAAACGACGTGGACTAGCGTACGCTTTCGAAACCGAAAAATTGAGCTCAGCCTCAGCTAAACCTTTCTCAATACCTTTGAGTAATGCGTCACTTAAGGTCGACAAAGCTTTCGGTGGTAACTCTTCCGTGCCCAGTTCTAACAGGAAATCACCTACATCACTCATGACTGCACCTCCTCCTGTTTGCTTAACATCGGAAAGCCCAGGGATTCACGTCGGTCATAATAAGCCTGAGCTACTGCTCTGGCCAATGTTCTGACTCTTAAAATAAATCGCTGTCTTTCAGTGACCGAAATCGCTTTACGTGCATCCAACAGATTAAAGGTATGTGATGCTTTTAAAACCATTTCATAAGCAGGTAACGGCAAGCCCGCTGCAATCATTCTTTCACTCTCTTTTTCACAGGTATCGAACTGCTGAAACAGATGTTCGGTGTTGGCATGTTCAAAGTTGTAGGTCGACATTTCGACTTCGTTTTGATGAAACACATCGCCGTAAGTCACTTTGCCGAGTGGACCATCAGCCCAAACCAAATCATAAACACTGGCTACGCCTTGTAGATACATGGCGATACGTTCCAAACCGTAGGTAATTTCGCCGCTAACCGGTTTACATTCGAGGCCGCCAACCTGCTGGAAGTAGGTGAACTGTGTCACCTCCATGCCGTTTAACCAGACTTCCCAACCCAGTCCCCAGGCACCTAATGTAGGTGATTCCCAGTTATCTTCTACAAAACGAATATCGTGGATGGTGGTATCAATTCCCAGCATTCTTAATGAGCCAAGATACAGCTCCTGAATATTCAATGGGGACGGTTTGATCAACACCTGAAACTGGTAATAGTGCTGCAGTCGGTTGGGGTTATCGCCATAGCGACCATCCGTAGGACGGCGTGAAGGCTGCACATAAGCCGCACTCCAAGGCTCTGGACCTATGGCTCGTAAGAAGGTTGCCGGATGGAAGGTACCCGCCCCGACTTCCATATCATAAGGTTGCAATAATACGCAGCCTTGCTCTGCCCAGTATTGTTGCAGACGCAGAATCAGCTCTTGAAAAGTTTTTGGCGTGGCCGCCACAGTTGCCGCAGAATCACTCATTGAGAAAATTGTCTTCGCATAACTAAAAATGTACTGATTATAGCGAATAAAGCAGTGGCTTGTAGAGACAACTCAGTAATGAATTTACAGGCTCGACGGTTTGACTAATGCGACTGTCACCGCAAAGAAACAGATACGGTACAATGCAGCGACCCATTAATCGTTAAAGAGCAGAATTATGTCGCGACATATCGGCATCGTGATGGATCCCATTTCAGCCATCAATATCAAAAAAGACAGCAGTTTTGCGATGCTGTTGGCCGCCCAGGCCAAAGGCTGGACGATTCAGTACATGGAACAACAGGATCTGTATCTGAGCCAAGGCAAAGTGATGGCCAGCATGCGGGATTTACAGGTCATAGAAGATGCCAACAACTGGTACCAACTTGGCGAACCAACAACCCGCAGACTTAGCGAACTTGATGCCATCCTGATGCGCAAAGATCCACCATTTGATATGGAATATATCTACAGCACATACCTCTTGGAACAAGCTCAGTCTGAGGGTGTATTGGTGGTGAACCATCCACAAAGCCTGCGTGATGCCAACGAAAAACTGTTTACTGCATGGTTTCCGCAATGTTGTCCGCCCACCTTAGTCACCCGAAAAAAACAATTGATGCGTGAATTTCAGCAACAACATGGCGATATTATTATCAAACCATTAGATGGCATGGGCGGCGCATCCATTTTCAAAGTCAGTCAAGGCGATCCGAATTTTTCGGTGATTGTCGAAACGCTGACCGAGCAAGGCAAAAAATCGGTGATGGTGCAACAGTATTTACCGGCTATTAAAGACGGTGATAAACGTATTTTGTTGATTAACGGTGAGCCGGTGCCCTATGCGTTAGCCCGCATTCCTGCCGATGGCGAAACGCGCGGTAATCTGGCAGCGGGAGGGAGAGGTGAAGGCCGACCTTTAACAGAAAGAGACCGCTGGATTTGTCAGCAGGTTGGGCCAAAATTACGCGAAAAAGGTCTGTTATTTGTTGGTTTAGATGTGATTGGCGATTATCTGACCGAGATTAACGTCACCAGTCCAACCTGTATTCGTGAACTGGATCGGCAATTCAACCTGAATATTGCCGGTGATTTGATGAATTGTATTGAGGCACATTTATGAAGACTGTTTTAAACAGCCTTATATTGGTGATTGGTTTAAGTTTATTAAGTGCATGCGGTGATCAGGATCGCGCCTTACAAGCCAAGTTTTATGCGTTTGGCACCGAAATCGACATCAGTCTGTACGGTGTTGATGAAGAAACCGCAGCCAAAACCATTGATGCTCTGGAGCAATCCTTTTCAGAAGTAAATGACCTGTGGCATGCCTGGCAGCCCAGTGTATTAACCAAAATTAATGATGCAATCGCAGCAGAACAGCCTATTGCAGTGGATGACAATGTTGCCAGCGTGATTTTACTTGCCCAGAAACTGGCGAGAGACAGTGGGCATTTGTTTAATCCGGCAGCCGGTAACTTATTTGCATTATGGGGTTATGAACAGGATGACTGGTTTGAATCCCATCCACCTCCTGCACAGGCTGATATCGATGCATGGCTGGCCGTCAGCCCGACGATGGATGATATCGTTATCGAAAATGGTCAATTAACCAGTAACAACACTGCTGTCAGACTCGGTTTTGGTGGTTTTGCCAAAGGTTATGCGGTCGATAACGCCATCGCGATTCTGCAACAACAAGGCATTCAAAATGCTGTCGTCAATATTGGTGGCGATTTACGCGCCATAGGCACACATGGTGAACGTCCCTGGATTATTGGTATTCGCCACCCCAGACATGACAGAGTGTTAGCCTCAGTGGCAGTCAGTGATGATGAAAGTGTTTTCAGTTCCGGTGATTACGAACGATTTTTTACCTACGAAGGTAAACGCTACCCACATATACTGGATCCACGTACCGGTTATCCAGCTGATCAGGCAATGTCCTCAACGGTAATTCATGAAAATGCTTCAATGGCGGATGCCGCTGCAACAGCAATATTTGTCGCCGGAAGTGACTGGCCAACCATTGCAGCAGAAATGGGAATTGATATGGTAATGCTGGTGACAGAAGATGGTCAGGTTGAAATGAGTCCTGCTATGCATAAACGCGTCAGATTAACCGGACATGATGCCGAACCGGTGATTCGCGAAATTCCCCACGAGTGAGCGAATGATTTCGACCAGCAGTGCCACTGATCGGATGATACTGACCCTTATCGGGTCGGTTATTTTGCATGTCATCGTGGTGTTTACCATCAGTTTTAATGTTTTTTCTCCACCGACCAACGCCCCGGTCAATCAGCTTGATATCACTTTGGTCAAACAACAAACCGAGCAGGCACCGGAAGAAGCCAGTTATCTTGCCCAGGTCAATAATGAAGGTGGCGGCGAAACCGATGAAAAATCACCTGAACCTACGCCGGAGCTAGCGGTACCGATTGCCGAAGAGACTCCCGCATCAACAGATCCCGTATCTCCCGCGGTTACGGAACTGGATCCGGTTCCTGTAGAACCGGTTAAACCCGAACCTGTTGTGGAACCGGCTCCGCCTGTTGAACCATCCACTCCAACAGAAGCGCCAGCTGAAAAGGTGGTTCCAGAGCCACCAGCTGAAAAACCAGTTGTTGAAGCAAAACCCGAACCCAAAACCACCAGCAAAAAAGTCACGGCTGAAAAAGCTGAACGTAAGGTAGAGACTTCTGAAATTGTCGCTGAAGAGACCGTTGAAGAAACGGCAGAGATTACACCAAACCTTTCCGGGGCAGAGCTGATTGCCCGTGCAAGAAGCGAAATCGGATCACTGCAAAGCACACTGGAATATAATAGCCGTGCGTTAAGTGAAACCCCAAAAAAACGTCGCATATCAGCAGCTACCAAGGAATATTCTGCCGCCGCCTATATGCGGGCCTGGGCAATGAAAGTCGAACGAATTGGCAATATGAATTATCCGCAGGAAGCCAAGGATAAGGGCGTTAATGGCAGCTTGATGTTATCAGTGGATATCAAACCGGATGGCAGTGTTCCCCCCGATGGCATTGTAGTATCACGCTCGTCCGGGCATAAGGTACTGGATGATGCCGCCGTGCGAATTGTGCGTTTAGGTGCTCCGTATGCCGCAATCCCCGAGGATGTTCTGAAAAATAATGACATGCTTACCATTATCCGCACCTGGAAATTTGAAAGTGCCCGAGGCCTGTCGGCCCGTTAGTTCTTCAGTCCGTATTTTGTTGTTGATATAACTGATACCCCGTCTCGGCCTTACTGCGGTTGTTATAACTCAGCGGCAATTCCGACTTCAGCTTTTCTGCAATTTGCTGTAAGACTTCCAGTGAGCCGTGACGTAACTCCAGTTCGACTTCATGTATGACCGCCCTATTGTTACCCGAAACAGCTTCGCCAAAATCATACGCCAGCTCAATCAGGGTATTCTGATCGGCCTCCAGCATAAGGATATCCCGGTCAAATTCGGTATAGAACAGACGCTGCAACTGCTTCCAGCTGCCACTGTCATCGACAATCGGCGCTAAGGGTGTCTGGCGAAGCAATGGCAGATCAAACTCACCATTGATGATCGGATGTTCCCACTCTTCACGCTGATGCAGACCATCTTGAACCTTGCCACTGGTTTTCACGGTTTGCAGCCATTGATCGTCGATCTGTCGCATACGCAAAGCGATGCCCTGCTGTTTCAGTTTCAGTTGCGGGGTATCAAAATATTCCGTCCGCAAATGCAACTGCTTTTGCTCACTGACCAAAGCTTGCAGCCATTCCAGATCAGCAAGATTCAGTTTGGTCTCGCCATTCACGGCGAGTTTCATTTCCTGTTCAAGACTCATTTCAGTAACGGCTTCAGATAATGTCCGGTATGCGAACGTGGGTATTCAGTGATTTGCTCCGGCGTGCCGACAGCAATCACTTCACCACCGCCAGCACCACCTTCAGGGCCCATATCAATTACCCAATCGGCGGTTTTTACCACATCCAGATTATGCTCAATCACCACGATAGTGTTACCCCGGTCGCGTAAGTGATGCAAGACTTTCAGCAGTTGCTCAATATCGTAAAAATGTAGCCCGGTGGTCGGCTCATCTAGGATATACAGCGTTTTACCGGTATCACGTTTGGATAATTCTTTGGCCAGTTTGACCCGCTGCGCTTCACCGCCGGAAAGCGTTGTAGCGTTCTGCCCCAGCTTGATATAGGTCAGGCCGACATCGATCAGGGTTTGCAGTTTTTTTGCCACCACCGGAATATTTTCAAAAAACACATTGGCATCTTCGATAGTCATATCCAACACTTCAGTGATGGTTTTACCTTTATAGCGAATATCCAGGGTTTCCCGATTGTAGCGCTTACCTTTGCAGACATCACAAGGCACATAAATATCGGGTAAAAAGTGCATTTCGACCTTAATCAGACCATCACCCTGACAGGCTTCACAACGGCCACCTTTAACATTAAAGCTAAATCTTCCAGGTCCATAACCTCTGGCCCGTGCTTCCTGAGTACCCGCAAATAACTCTCGTATCGGGGTAAAAAGACCGGTGTAAGTAGCAGGATTAGAGCGTGGCGTCCGACCAATCGGACTTTGATTAATCGCCACCACTTTATCCAACTGTTCCAGGCCGAGAATATCGGTATGCGGTGCGGGTTCTTCAGAAGCACCATTCAATGTCTTGGAAGTCAGCTTCAGCAGCGTTTCATTAATTAATGTGGACTTTCCTGAACCAGACACGCCGGTTACACATGTCATAAGTCCTATTGGAATATCGACATCGACATGTTTCAGGTTATTACCGCAGGCCCCTCGCAAGCCAATGGATTTACCGGCATGGGCGGTTTCGCGTTTCGCTGGTATTTCAATTTTTCGCCGACCAGAAAGGTACTGTCCGGTAAGCGAATGCTCACTTTTCATAATATCTTCTGGTGTGCCCTGCGCCACAATTTCACCGCCATGAACACCGGCACCCGGCCCGATATCCAAAACATAATCGGCACTGCGAATCGCGTCCTCATCATGTTCAACCACAATCACCGTATTTCCCAAATCACGCAGCCGGGTCAGTGTTCCCAACAGACGATCATTGTCACGTTGATGCAAGCCAATGGAGGGTTCATCGAGGATATACATCACACCGACCAGACCGGCACCGATCTGGCTGGCCAGCCGGATACGCTGCGCTTCACCACCAGATAAGGTATCGGCACTGCGCGCCAGCGAAAGGTAATCCAGCCCGACATTAACCAGAAAACTTAATCGGGCACTAATCTCGCTGACTATCTTGCTGGCTATCTCGCCTCGTTTACCCGGCAACTGTAATTGCTGGAAAAACTCGGTGGCTTCACCAATCGGCATCGCCGTTATTTCTGGTAAATTGGTTTCATTGATAAATACATTTCGAGAGGCTTCGCGTAAGCGGGTGCCATGACAATCCGGACAGGCTCTGATTGAATGGAATTTCGCCAGTTCATCGCGCACACTACCTGATTCAGTCTCATGATAGCGGCGTTGCAAATTGGGGATAATGCCTTCGAATGAATGTTTACGGCTTACCCGCTTGCCACGATCACTGATATAACTGAAATCAATTTCAGTACGACCACTGCCATACAAAATCACTTGCCGGACATTTTCAGGTAATGAATCAAATGCCGCATCAATATCAAATTGAAAGTGATCTGCTAGCGATAGAATCATTTGGTAGTAATAGGCATTACGACGATCCCATCCGCGAATGGCACCGGCCGCCAAACTGAGTTCAGGGTGTGCAACGACTCGGGAAGGATCTACAAACTGCTTGATACCCAGACCATCACATGTCGGGCAGGCACCGGCCGGATTATTAAAGGAAAACATGCGCGGTTCGAGTTCAGCAATCGAATAACCACATTCAGAACAGGCAAAACGGGCCGAAAACAACGTTTGATCGGCATCATCATCCATTGAGACGACTTTGGCCACACCATCGGCTAATTTCAAAGCCGTTTCAAACGATTCCGCCAAACGCTGTTGCAGGTCTTCGCGTACTTTAAAACGATCTACTACGGCTTCAATAGTATGTTTTTTGCGTAATTCAAGCTCTGGTGGATCGTCCAACTCAACGACCTCACCATTGACTCTGGCACGAACAAACCCTTGCGCCCGCAGCCCTTCAAACACAGACAGATGTTCGCCCTTGCGATCCTGAATCACCGGTGCCAATAGCATTAAACGTTTGCCTTCCGGCATCGCTAATACAGTGTCCACCATCTGGCTGACAGTCTGGGCTTCCAGTGGCAGATGATGTGTTGGACAGCGCGGCTCACCGGCTCGCGCCAGTAATAATCTCAAATAATCATAGATTTCAGTGATGGTACCGACGGTGGAACGCGGATTATGCGATGTCGACTTCTGTTCAATCGAAATCGCCGGTGAAAGCCCTTCGATATGATCTACATCGGGTTTTTCCATCATCGATAAAAACTGTCGGGCATAGGCTGACAGCGATTCCACATAACGCCGCTGACCTTCTGCATATAAGGTATCAAAAGCCAGTGACGATTTGCCTGATCCAGACAAGCCGGTAATCACAATCAGCGCATCTCTGGGCAGGTCCAGATCGATGTTTTTCAAGTTATGCGTACGGGCGCCGCGAATACTGATTTTTTTCATGCCTGTTCCGTAGTAAAATCCAACGGATCAATATACTCTGTCACCCTATCATGACGCAAAAGCAAGCCACACCTGACGCACTTAGTGCGCTGGAGAAACGTACTATTTCCGGTTTATCTCTCATCTTCGCCCTGCGTATGCTGGGTTTGTTTATGATTTTGCCGGTATTTTCGCTCTCCGCTCAACAATATTCTCACAGCACGCCTTTATTAATAGGTCTGGCGATTGGTGCCTATGGTTTAACGCAGGCGCTGTTGCAAATTCCATTTGGTATGCTCTCCGACCGGATTGGTCGTAAGAAGGTCATATATCTAGGGTTGATCCTGTTTGCCATGGGTAGCCTGTTAGCCGCTATGGCAGACTCAATCTACACTGTCATTATTGGTAGATTATTACAAGGCAGTGGCGCGATTGCCGCCGTAGTGATGGCCCTCACCGCAGACCTTACCCGCGATCAGCATCGCACCAAAGCGATGGCTGCCATTGGTATCAGCATTGGCTTGTCTTTTTCAGTGGCGTTAGCCAGTGGCGCGGCCTTAGAAAGCTGGATTGGACTGGATGGTCTCTTCTGGGCCACTGCATTAATGGCTATTTTTGGCATGCTGGTATTGCATTGGTGGGTCCCCACGCCGTATAAACATAAACAACATCAGGATATGAAACCTGCCCGTGCGCAAATTGGTGAGGTATTGGCCAATACTTCGATTATGCGGCTGGTGGCCAGTATTCTGATTCTCCATTTATTACTCACCTTAAGCTTTTTCGCGCTGCCGATCGCCTTGCAGGATTTTGCTGGAGTGGCCAAAGCGGATTTAGCGTTAACCTATTTACCGGTGTTATTACTGGCGTTTATCTGCATGGTGCCGTTTATTCTGATCGCCGAAAAACAGCGCAAAATGAAAATGGTGTTTATCGGTGCAATCGCTGTCCTGGCTGTTGCTCAAGTAGGTTGGGCGTTATTGCCAAGCTCATTAGCGATGCTGATGATTTGCTTATGGTTATTTTTCACCGCATTTAATATTCTTGAAGCCAGCTTGCCTTCGATGATGTCCAAACTCAGTCCGATTAAAAATAAAGGCACCGCGATGGGCATCTATTCCAGCGCGCAATTTATTGGCGCTTTTCTGGGCGGTATATTGGGTGGCGTTATATATAGTTTCGGTGATATCAGCTGGATCTTCTGGTCAGCGGGGCTCATTAGTGCATGTTGGTTAATTATGATGTTGCCGATGCAAGCCCCAAAACATTACAGTAGCCGCATTGTTCCATTAAACGAAGTCACCGCCGAGACCGCTGATGAATTTGTAGAACGGCTGAATGCTATCAAGGGCGTGGTTGAAATCGTCATTGTGCTGGAAGAGAGGATTGCATACGTCAAATACCTCGCCGATGATGTAGATCTACATGAACTCGAAGCATGTCTGATTTATGCGTAAAATGAACCAAAATTTGAATTAGTAAAGGAATTCACCATGTCAGTAAACAAAGTTATTCTGGTTGGCAGACTCGGGGTCGATCCTGAAAGCCGGGCATTTCCTAATGGTGGTTCGATCTGTAATTTGCGGATTGCGACCTCAGAAAGCTGGCGTGACAAACAAACCGGTGAGCGCCAGGAACGTACCGAATGGCATCGTGTCGTGTTACGCAATAAACTGGGTGAAATCGCTCAGCAATATCTGCGTAAAGGCTCACAAGTCTATATTGAAGGTCGTATTCAGACCCGTAAATGGCAAAACCAGCAAGGTCAGGATCAATACACCACCGAAATCGTTGGTAATGAAATGACCATGCTGGACAGCAAAGGTGCGGGTGGTGGAGGAAGCAACGATAATCAGGATTACAACCAAAATCGCTCTTCTCAACCAGCAGCGAAAAGTAACTACAACAATCCACAACCTGCTTCAGCATCTGCGGGTCCGGATTATGGTTCAGGCGGCGAAGCGGATTATTACGATGATGATATTCCGTTCTAATCATTAGCAGAAACCTACAAAAAGGCCCCTGAAATAGGGGCTTTTTTTTTGGAAAAATGATCAGATAAAACTGCTCCAACCGCTCCATAATTGAGCATTATAATTTAAATTCGCACAATTCTGGTGCAACAAACATTTACTGTCGTAACCTAAAAACAAGTCAAGCTATTGTTTTTAATTAATATCTAAACACTTTATGAAGTTGGCCTGGATCCTGCGTTTACAACTGCAGCGTGTTAGAGGTGTTTTTATCACACCAAAAGAACAGCAATAGGGTCTCTAGGGTTCCGGTTATGTAAATAACGTCTGGACCGAGAGTGACCGACCTTCACAGCGAAGGTTACACGGAGGGATAAAAGCCCGGGAGATTGTTTGAATAAAACATCTCTTTCATCGTGTTCTTAAACTAAGCTGTGAGGTACTACCAAAATGAAGCGCACTTTTTACCGCATCGGCAGCGTTTTGCTGCTTTCACTCTCTTTTATTATTTCCCCATTAGCAGCACACGCTGAAACCAAAGATAAATTCAGTATTGCCTGGACAATTTATGCTGGCTGGATGCCATGGGATTACGCTGACAATGCAGGCATCGTTAAAAAGTGGGCCGATAAATACGATATCGAAATAGATGTCGTGCAGATCAACGATTACATCGAGTCTATTAATCAATATACCGCTGGCCAGTTTGATGGTTGCACCATGACCAATATGGATGCCCTGACCATTCCTGCTGCGGGTGGTGTGGATAGTACAGCCTTAATCATCGGTGACTTTTCCAACGGTAATGATGGCATCGTGCTGAAAGGCGCAGATAAAAAGCTTGCTGATATTAAAGGTCAACGGGTCAATCTGGTCGAATTATCCGTTTCGCATTACCTGTTAGCGCGTGCTTTGGATAGCGTCGATATGAGTGAACGCGATGTGACCGTAGTCAACACCTCAGATGCCGATCTGGTAGGCGTATTTAATGCATCGGATGTCACCTCTACAGTCACCTGGAATCCATTACTGTCAGAAATCACTGCTATTCCTGATACAACCAAGGTATTTGATTCCTCTGATATCCCGGGCGAAATCATCGACCTGTTAGTAGTGAATACAGAAACGCTAGAAGCTAATCCGGCTTTTGGTAAAGCGTTAACCGGCGCCTGGTATGAAATCATGGCCAAAATGCAAGCAGGTGATGAAGAAGCCTTAACGATGATGGCTGAAGCATCAGGAACCGATCTGGCAGGCTATCAAGCACAGCTGGATGCAACTAACATGTTCTACACAGCCGCTGAAGCGGTCAGTTTTGCCAACAGCGATCAGCTGCAAGCAACGATGAAACACATTACTGACTTCTCATTTGATCATGGTCTGTTAGGCGATGGCGCGATGGATGCCGATTTTATCGGTATTGCCTATCCTGATGGTGACGTGGCAGGTGATAAAAACAACGTCAAACTCAGATTTGATTCCAGTTTCATGAAAATGGCTGCGGATAACGCCCTTTAGGTTAAGAAACACAGGGAGTTTCTCGTGAAGAGACTGATCAATCAGCGTCCAGGTACTCTAGGAAAATGTTTGCTGGGTCTATTGCCATTCGTTGTTATTGGGATTGTTTATTTTTACTTTTCCAGTGAACGTCTGGCAATTAATCCGAATGATAAGTTGATGCCATCAATGCAGTCTTTTATCGATGCGGTGTCTTATCTGGCATTTGAGCCCAACAAGCGTACCGGTGATTATGTACTGTGGGCGGATACTGCTGCCAGCCTGCAAAGACTAGGACTCGGTGTCGGCATAAGTGCTTTGACCGGTCTGATTATCGGCATTCTGGTCGGCATTATTCCATTGGTCAGAGCTGGGATAGCACCGGTGATAACCATCATTTCACTGGTGCCACCTTTAGCCATTTTGCCAATATTGTTCATTATATTCGGGTTGGGTGAACTCTCCAAAGTGATGCTGATTGTGCTCGGCATCACGCCCTTTCTGATCCGCGACGTACAACTCAGGGTGATGGCATTACCGCATGAAATCATCATTAAAGCCCAGACATTGGGCGCCAACAGCTGGCAACTGATTCTTCGTGTGGTATTACCTCAAGTGTTACCCAAGCTGATTGATGCCGTTCGCTTGAGTCTGGGATCAGCCTGGTTATTTCTGATTGCGGCAGAAGCCATTTCTGCCACCGAAGGACTGGGCTACCGCATTTTTCTGGTTCGACGCTATATGTCGATGGACATCATTTTGCCTTATGTGGTGTGGATCACTCTGTTGGCCTTTTTGATGGATTACCTGCTAAGACGCCTGTCAAAAAGCGTCTTCCCCTGGCATTCGACCGACCAGGGGGAAAACAAATGAACGATATCAAGATCAAAAATCTGTGGAAGGAATACGGCGACAATATTGTGCTGGAAAATATCAATATTGATGTCAAAGCTGGCGAATTTGTCACGCTGGTGGGTGCATCAGGTTGTGGCAAAACCACTTTTCTGAAAATGCTGTTGGGCACTGAGCAACCCACGCGAGGTGAATTGCTGTTAAACGGTAAACCAATAGCCAATGAACCGGGTGCTGATCGTGGCATCGTGTTTCAGAAATACTCGGTATTTTCCCACCTTAACGTAGTTGAAAACGTGATGCTGGGTGAGGAACTGAAGGAATCCCCTTTACTGGGACGCTGCTTTGGCAAAAAACGTCAGGCTATTCGTGAACGGGCGATCGCGTTGTTGGAAAAGGTCGGTCTCGACCACGCTTTAACCAAATATCCCAGCGAATTGTCAGGTGGTATGCAACAACGGCTGGCAATCGCTCAGGCCTTAATTAAACAGCCACAAATTCTGTTACTGGATGAACCCTTCGGTGCACTGGATCCGGGTATTCGATCCGATATGCATGAGTTGATTCTGGAGATATGGCGCGAGACCAATATCACGATATTTATGATCACCCATGATCTCTCCGAAGGTTTCTCCCTGGGCACCCAACTGCTGGTCTTTGATAAACAGCGACATGATCCGGATCAGCCTAATCGCTATGGGGCATCTATCACTTATGACATACCGGTAGGACGTTCCAAAAAAACAAATCAATAATGATTTTCAAGATACGTTGATGACACAACAGGCTATAAACAATGACTGAAATTACCCAAGACAAAGACGTTTTATATCAAGACACGCTTCCAGGTGGATCTCACTGGTCAATGCTGATGCGAAAAGGCACCATCCTGCGGCTGATTGACCAGGAAGGCGGCGCCAATGTCGGCATGTTGTTTTACAACCCGGAGAATACGCTGGAACGCTACAACGCTCCCGACACCTTGAAATGTCAGCATACCTTCAAACTTACCAAAGGCCATTGCCTTTATTCTGATATGGGCCGCATCTTTTGCTCAATTACAGAAGATACGCTTGGCTGGCACGATACCGTGGGTGGCAATCTGACCAATGCTGCGTTGGAGGAAAAATGGGGCATCAAAAATTACCAGCAGTTTCGAAATGATTGGACCATCAGTGGTGAACAGGCCTTTTTAGTCGAATTGGCCAAATATGGTCTGAATAAACGCGATATGGCAGCCAATCTTAATTTGTTTAGCAGTATCAAAACAGATGATCTGGGCAATATGAGCTATGTCGAAAACCACAGTAAAGCCGGTGATTATGTGGATCTGCGCTTTGAAATGGATACCCTGGTGCTGTTCCACACCTGCCCACATCCGATGAACACGGCAGCGACCTATCCGAAAAAACCGGTTATCTATCAAATTCGAAATGCTGCCGCCCTCACTGAAGACGATCTGTGCCTGAATGCCTGTGCCGAAAACCAGCGTGGTTTTGAAAACAATCGTCTCTATCACCTGTGTGGTCATCATTAACGAAAAAGGACAAACAGATCGTGATTAAAGAAAGTCATTTGAATATTAATCAGGCAGCCCGTTACGAAGAAGTACTGGCCGGTGATTATTGGATGCAACCGCTGCTGAAAAACCAGACGTTGCGCATTGTCGATTTACATGGAAATCAGGCAGCAGATACATTGTTCTATAGTGTTGCTGATCCTGCTGAACGCTACAGCGCGATAGATACCATTCGCGAACAAAAAAATGTTTACCTGACTGCCGGCACCACCTTACTGACCAATATGGGAAATCCCATGTTAACCATTACCGCCGACACCTGCGGTCGTCACGATACCCTGGGCGGAGCCTGTGCTACGGAATCCAACACCGTGCGATACGCACTGGAAAAGAAAACCATGCATGCCTGTCGGGACAGCTGGATGTTGGCTGTTGCCGAAAACGAACAGTTCGGCATCAGCAAACGCGATATCACTCATAACATCAATTTTTTTATGAATGTACCGGTCACTAAACAAGGTGGGTTGACCTTTGCAGACGGTATTTCTGAAGCCGGTAAATACGTTGAAATGCAGGCTGAAATGGATGTCATTGTGTTGATTTCTAATTGTCCTCAGCTTAATAACCCTTGTAACGCCTACAACCCGACACCGATAGGTCTTTACATCTGGGATTGATGATTCACACAGTAATAACGTGTTTTAAGACGACTTGAAACGCGCCGGTTATCAGTGGGACGACCCACACCTTGAGATGATAAAACCATGTTCAAGAAGATTTTAATTGCCAACCGCGGGGCTATTGCCACCAGAATTATTCGCACACTGCAGCAAATGGGTATTCAGGCTGTCGCCATCTATGCCGAAGCCGATCGTGACTCATTACATGTCAGTTCTGCCGATGAAGCCTTTTCGCTTGGAGAAGGCCGCGCTGCAGACACTTATCTGAATCAACAACGCATTCTCGAAATTGCCAGAGAAACCGGTGCCGAAGCGATTCATCCCGGTTATGGTTTTTTGAGTGAAAACTCCAACTTTGCACGACTTTGTGAAGCCAGTAATCTGGTATTTCTGGGGCCCACACCGGAACAGATGGAAGCCTTTGGTCTGAAACACAGTGCCAGAGCGCTGGCTCAGCAAAACGATGTGCCGTTATTGCCAGGTTCAGAATTACTTGAGAATATTGAACAGGCGCTAGCTATTGCTCAGACCATTGGTTATCCGGTGATGCTGAAATCCACCGCCGGCGGTGGTGGTATCGGCATGAGTCGTTGTGATACCGAAGATGAACTGAAAAATGCTTTCAATTCCGTCAAACGGCTGGGCGCCAATAATTTTTCCAATGATGGCGTGTTTATCGAAAAATTTATCACCCAGGCCCGGCATATTGAAGTACAGATAATCGGCGATGGTCAGGGTCATGTGCTGGCACTGGGGGATCGGGATTGCTCCAGTCAGCGACGTAATCAGAAAGTTATCGAAGAAGCGCCTGCGCCGAATATTCCAGACAACGTTCGTCAGTCTATGCATGAGGTTTCCGTCCGGCTGATGGCTGCTGTCCATTACCGCAGTGCCGGTACCGTGGAATTTGTCTACGATGCCCAGTCACATGATTTTTATTTTCTGGAGGTTAACACCCGGTTGCAGGTTGAGCATGGTGTAACCGAAGCCATTTATCAGGTGGATCTGGTTCGCTGGATGATTGAAGTCGGTGCTCAGGAAAGTACACTGCCTGCTGAAGCGCCTAAACCTCATGGCCATGCCATACAGGTACGCTTGTATGCCGAAGATCCATTCAAAAAATTCCAGCCATCAGCCGGTCTGTTAACCGAAGTAGAATTTCCTGAACTGTCAGATTTACGTATTGATCACTGGATTAAACCCGGCATTGAAATCTCGCCGTTTTTTGATCCGATGCTGGCCAAAGTCATCAGCTATGCCGAATCACGCGAAACAGCGCATGCAAAACTGCTTTCAGCACTGAAAAAAATCAGCATCTACGGTATTGAAACCAATACCGACTATCTCAGCCATATTTTGAATGATGCGGCCTTTTTATCCGCCAGCATTACCACCCGTTATCTGGACAGCTTTGTCTATTACCCCAATACTTTCAGCGTGTTATCGCCGGGCACCATGACCACAGTACAGGATTATCCCGGCCGGCAAGGTTATTGGGATATTGGCATTCCGCCTTCCGGCCCTTATGACAACTGGTCTTTCCGGTTGGGTAATCGTCTGCTTGGCAATACCGAAGACTGTGCCGGATTAGAAATCACGCTGAGCGGCCCCGAACTGGTGTTTAACTGCAGCAGCCAAATTATCATTACCGGCGCCACCATTGAGGCCAAACTCAATGGCGAGCCGATTGATTGCTGGCAAATTTATTCAGTGTCTAGCGGCGACAAGCTAACATTGGGTCAAATCAAAGCCGCCGGTACAAGAACTTATCTGCTGGTCGCCGGTGGTATTCAATGCCCGAATTATCTTGGTTCACGATCCACCTTTACCCTGGGTCAATTTGGCGGACATGTTGGTCGCACGTTAAAAACCGGCGATGTTCTTCATTTATCAGACGAAACAGCGGCAGTTGATTTAACAACAACACCTGCCGAATTAATTCCGCAAATCACCACTCACTGGGAGATTAAGGTCATTTACGGCCCACATGGCGCGCCGGATTTCTTTACCGAACAGGATATAGAAACGTTTTTTGCCGCTGACTGGAAAATTCACTATAACTCCAGCCGAACAGGCATAAGACTGATTGGGCCACGTCCGGAATGGGCCAGAAATACCGGCGGTGAAGCGGGCTTACATCCTTCCAATATTCACGATAATGCTTATGCAGTCGGCACCATTGATTTCACTGGCGATATGCCAATTATTCTTGGACCCGATGGACCGTCATTAGGGGGCTTTGTCTGTCCCGCCACCGTTATCACGGCAGAACTGTGGAAAATAGGCCAATTAAAAGCCGGTGATACGGTGCGTTTTATTCCAGTGTCGATAGCAACCGCCAGAGCCATGGAGCGAGCTCAGCAGGAATCGCTTGCTCAACTGTCACAGCAACCTGTTGAAGTCATCCCCACAGAAATTGGCTCACCCATCTATGACACGCTGGTGTCACCGGAAACGGGTATCGATGTCTGCTACCGGTTGGCGGGCGATCATTATCTGCTGGTCGAATATGGTGAACTGAAACTGGATATCAATCTGCGTTTTAAAGTGCATGCGTTGATGTTGTGGTTACAGCAACAAAATATCAAAGGATTACATGAACTGACACCCGGCATCCGTTCACTGCAGATTCACTACGATGGTATGCAAATTTCTCTGGAAACCCTGGTCGGTATTCTCAAACATGCCGAACAGGAGATCAGCAATATCGAAGAGATGGATGTGCCTGCACGTATCGTGCACTTACCCATTTCCTGGAATGACGAAGCCTGCCAGCAAGCCATCCAGAAATACATGCAATCGGTGCGGCATAACGCGCCCTGGTGCCCGGATAATATTGAATTTATCCGCCGTATTAATGGGCTGAGCTCGGTCGATGAAGTGAAGCGTATTGTGTTTGAGGCTAGTTATCTGGTGATGGGCCTAGGTGACGTCTATCTGGGCGCGCCGGTGGCAACACCAATGGATCCAAGACACCGTCTGGTCACCACTAAATATAACCCTGCCCGTACCTGGACTGCCGAAAACTCCGTTGGTATCGGTGGTTCCTATCTGTGCGTTTATGGCATGGAAGGACCAGGTGGTTACCAGTTTATCGGTCGGACCCTGCAGATGTGGAATCGCTATCTGAAAACCACTGAATTCACCAAACCCTGGTTGTTACGGTTTTTTGATCAAATCAAGTTTTATGAAGTCACTCACGATGAACTGGTGCAGATCCGTCGTGATTTTCCGCAAGGCAATTATCCACTGAAGATAGAAGAAACCACCTTCAATCTCAAACGCTACAACCAGTTTATAACCGAACATAAAGTGTCGATTGACAGCTTTACCCGCCAGCGTGAACACGCCTTTGAAGAAGAGCTGGAACATTGGAAACGTGAGGGTCTTTTACATTTTGATAGTGGTAATGAACCGCAGATCATTGAGGAGGAAAGTGCGCCGCTACCGGAAAATGCTATTTCCGTTGATAGTCCACTCAACTGCAGTGTGTGGAAAGTGGAAGTGGAAATCGGTTCATCCGTACAAGAAGGCGATGTATTGATGATTCTGGAAGCGATGAAAATGGAGATCCAGATAACCGCGACTCAAGCCGGTACCGTCACAGAAATTAAACGACAGGCCGGCGCGCAAGTTGGCATGGGTGATCGTCTGGTCGTTATTTCCGGGGAGGTGGAATAATGGATATGACCATTGATGCCATCCATCAGGCTTATCGTGATGGCACGCTGTCTCCGCATAAACTGATTGATGAAGTGCTGAAACGCGCCGCCACGTATACGGATCGAAATATCTGGATAACCCTGTTATCCCGCGAAGCCATCCAACCTTATCTGGACAATTTAATCGGCCAATCACCTGATAAATTGCCGTTGTACGGAATTCCATTTGCGATAAAGGACAATATTGAATTAGCCGGTGTCGATGTCACTGCTGGCTGCGAGGCCTATCGCTATACAGCAGAGCAATCCGCTCATGTAGTGGAGTTACTGATTAATGCCGGGGCGATTCCGATTGGCAAAACCAATATGGATCAGTTTGCTACCGGGCTGGTCGGTGTACGTTCCCCGGATAAATGGGGCGCCTGCCAGAACAGTTTTGATCCAGAGTATATTTCCGGCGGTTCAAGTTCAGGTTCTGCGGTAGCGGTCGCATTGGGGCTGGTGAGTTTTTCGCTGGGCACCGATACTGCTGGCTCTGGTCGGGTACCGGCTGCATTTAACAATCTTATTGGCTTAAAACCTTCGCGTGGTTTGCTCAGTAATCACGGCGTAGTGCCTGCCTGTAAAAGCCTGGATTGTGTGTCTATCTTCAGCCTGACCACCGACGATGCAAACCGGGTATTTGAAGTGGCTGCAGCATTTGATGCGAAAGATGATTACTCCCGACACAATAAAGATACCAATCGGCGAAATTATGGCCAAATTAAAGATGAATCCTTTAACTTCGCCATTCCGCAAGCTGGACAATTAGCGTTTTTTGGCGACCAGGAAAATGAACAAGGCTTTTATAACTCGGTTGAAACGCTGAAAAAACTTGGCGGCATCTGTCATGAAATTGATTTTGAGCCGTTTCTGACGGCAGCCAGATTGTTATACGAAGGCCCGTGGGTGGCTGAACGACGTCTTGCCACTGCCAATGTTAAACGTGAAGACATGCTGCTGGTTTTACAACACATTCTCGATAGCAATAACACCGCTTCAGCCGAGGATTTGTTTAGTGCCGAGTACCAACTACAGCACTGCAAACAGCAGGTCACCCCGGTACTGGAAAACGTTGATTTTATTCTGACACCAACCACTGGCACGATTTACAAAATCAAAGAGGTTCAGGCCGAACCAATTAAACTTAATAGCCAGCTGGGTTATTACACCAACTTTATGAATCTGCTCGATTGCAGCGCAGTTGCCGTTCCAGCAGGTTTCAACTCAAACGGGTTACCGTTTGGCGTGACACTGTTTTCCAGAGCTTTCAGTGATACCCGCTTATTGTCTTATGCCAATCGATTGCAACAAACATTGAACTTACCGCTCGGAGCAACCTCGTTGCCGCTGGCTGAATCTCAAGCGTTAAACGCCGGGGTTATGCATCGAATAAAGGTCGTTGTCTGTGGAGCACATCTGGAGGGACAACCACTCAATTGGCAATTGCGGGAGCGTGGCGGCAAGTTAATACGCGCCACACAAACCACTACAGATTACCGACTTTATGCACTCCCCGGCGGACCACCAGCCCGACCAGGACTGGTCAGAGATGAACAACAAGGGGAAGCGATTGAAGTCGAGTTATGGGAATTACCCACTGCCAGCTTTGGCTCTTTTGTCGCTGGGATCCCTGCCCCATTAGGTATTGGCAAGGTGCAACTGGCGGATCAGCAATGGTATGCAGGCTTTATCTGTGAGCCTTATGCCATCCCCAATGCCACCGATATCAGTCATCTTAAAGGCTGGCGGGCTTACGTTCAGCAGCTATAAGTCGCTTCATGTTTAAAACAAACCGGGTCGGAAAACATCCGGCTCGGTTTTTCTGCAGCAAAAATACTGGCCGCTATTTCAACGGGCATCGACTATTCCATTGATTCCCAATCACAACAGTGGGAGTATGTTAGCTCGCCTTTTTTATCTATAGAAGTCTATGAACAAAATCCAATACACCACGATTCGCCCATTAAGAACCTTAAATCTGCTCTCTCAGGAAGAAATCCAACGCATCAGCAATACCAGCGAAGATTTGCATCGATTATTTCGCGATTGCGCTCTAGCGATTTTAAATACCGACAGTCATCAAGATGATGCCGAGCAAATCTTTCATACCTATGCAGATTTCGATATCAAACTGGTGCCGCAATCACGTGGTGTGGTGTTAGAAATCAAAAATGCCCCGGCACAGTCTTTTGTCGACGATAAAATCATTCGCGGTATTCAGGAGCATTTGTCATCGGCGTTGCGCGATATTATCTATACCGATTTCAAAATTCTTGCCCGGCAAACTTCACCGACATCAGGACAGATTACCGATAGCGTGTTTATGATTCTGCGTAACGCAGATGCCATCAAGCCAAATATGACACCAAATCTGGTGGTGTGCTGGGGGGGGCATTCGATTCCCCGTGAAGAATATGATTACGCTAAACATGTGGGTTACGAACTGGGACTAAGAAGTCTCGATATCATTACCGGTTGCGGTATTGGCGCGATGAAAGGCCCGATGAAAGGTGCGGCGGTGGGCCATGCCAAGCAACAATTCAAAAACGGTCGTTATATCGGTATTAGTGAACCCGGTATTATTGCCTCAGAATCACCCAATGCCATCGTTAATGAACTGGTGATCATGCCGGATATTGAAAAGCGGCTGGAAGCATTTGTACGTCTCGGTCACAGTTTTATTGTGTTCCCAGGTGGCGTTGGTACGGTCGAGGAAATTTTCTACCTGCTAAGCATTTTGCTGCACCCGGAAAACAAACAAGGTATTCCGCTGGTGTTTGCCGGCCCCGAATCCTGCCGTGACTATTTCGAGACACTGGATAAATTCCTGCGCCGTTGTCTGGGTGATAAGGTGGCTGAACTATATCAAATCGTCATTGGCGAGCCCGCCACTGTGGGCCAAATCATTCGTGATTCCGTGGATCAGGTACATCTTGCCCGTCGTGAATCGCAGGATGCCTATTATTTCAATTGGCAACTGCACATCGATCCGATGCTGCAACAGCCGTTTATTCCTACCCATGAAAATATGGCATCTCTGCGGTTATATCCCGATATGCCAGGTCATGAACTGGCCAGCAATTTACGTTCGGCGTTTTCCGGGATTGTTGCCGGTAATGTAAAAGCGTTTGGTATTCGCGAAGTAGCCAAACATGGCCCTTACATCATTAACGGCGATCCGGATTTAATGCGAGCCATCGATGACTTGTTACGTATCTTTGTTCGTGAAAAACGTATGAAACTGGGACAGGACGAAAATGCTTACAAACCGTGTTACAAGCTGCTGGATTAATCCAGCAGCTCAGATTTCATCATGCAGATGAAAAACTTTATTCATCACCTGCCACTTGCCATCAATTTTCAATAAATTAAAAAAATCAGTAAAGCGGTGACCGGTCCAATTATCTGATTCGAGTCTGACACTGGCTGCCGTTCCAACCACATCGATATGGGTAATTTTTGATTTCATGTCTTTGGCTGGACCATTTTCATCATTCCAGTCATACAAGCCCTGAATGGGACCGGCAAATAAATCCGGACCAACATAACCGTAAATAGTGGCATCCTGATGAAATGCCGGTTTCATAAGTTCACCACGGCCTGCCACAGCACCATCAATATAATGCTGAATCAGTTTGCTAATGGCCTCGTAATCATCGATTGAAATAGCGCTATTCGACATAATTAACTCCTTGTTGTTGATTCAAGCAGTCAACATAGCATAAACATTTCGGGGAAATTTCCCGCTAAAACCAGCTGTTAGGAAATGATTTTCAGTTGTTTCACGTAAATTAATTCACATGCATTGGCACCGGTATCATCCCGAGTTAACGAACTCCGCCAGCGCCAGCCATCATCGGCATTCACATTTACCAGATAGCCCTGCAGAGTAATTAATTGTCCCGGACGGATCTGCTTAAGCGTTCTGGCGACTTCATCATTCGCCGCAATCAAATGCATATTGGCGCTTTGGGTTTCAATGTTCCGACGAGGAATCGGAAATGAATCGACCTGCCAGAAATACCAGCGACCGGACTGGCGAATGTTGATCTGTTTAACAACTTCAGGATCCGCCATTTCTCCCCAACCCAATACCAAATCGGTGGGTGATAAATCAGTTTCACGTCCTAACCAATAATCTTCCCGTGCCAGAACTCTGGCTTCCAAGGTAAATTCAGCCATCGGCTGTATTGCATAGTCATCAAAAGGAATAGGCGGAAGATCTGCTACTTCGGCTTGTAAAGGTGCTTTATCTATGACTTTATCAGGCGCAGCGTAATGGATGGCGTCGGGTGAACAGTAACGCCAGCCAACAAAGATCACCATGATAATGAATAGCCAGCGCCACATAAGCTAATCAGCTAACCATCAATTCGAAAACGGCGGGCAGCCAGGAAGACCAGCAGCAATACTGGTACCCCCATTAAAGCAGTCATCAAAAAGAACTGCTCATAACCAATGCTTTCAACCATCGTCCCGGAATACCCTCCAAGGATTTTCGGCAATAAAGTCATTAATGAACTGAAAATGGCATATTGCACCGCGGTAAACGAGATATTGGTCAGGCTGGATAAAAATGCAATAAAGGCGGCACTCGCCATACCGCCGGACAGATTATCAGCAGAAATCACGATATACAGCATCCAGATATCATTGCCCATTTGGGCAAGCAGCATAAACAACAGATTGGTCAATGCCGATAAAACCGCCCCTAAAAACAGGATGCGCATCACCCCAAAACGTAACGCCAGAATACCGCCAAGAAAACCACCAACAATGGTCATAAACAAACCAAATGTTTTCACCACCGTGGCAATCTCTGGCTTGGTGAAGCCCATATCCTGATAAAAAATATTGGCCACAACACCCAGCACAATATCGGATATTCGATATAACCCAATCAACGAAAGCAGCAACAACGCCATCGATAGGCCGTAGCGTTTGAAGAAATCCTGCACTGGTTCAACATAGCTTCGATGCACAATGCTTTTCTGCGCCCAGCCCATCAAGATCAACACTCTGGCAATAATCACGGCCACCATGGTGGCCAGCACTAAACGCACTAACTCAACACCAATCGCCGACATAGGGCCATTATTAAAAACGTTAAGTAACTGCAAACGTGCCTGACCAGCCCAGTCGCTGGTGAGATAGAAACAGGCAATAAATCCGCTTATCGACAACGCAAACGTCAGCATCAACCCCAGATAATCCCGCTTGCGATCCTCATGAACCTTTTTATTTACTTCAGGTTCAGGGCTTAACAAGGTGCTGACCACACCAATTAGCATCAGTGCCGCCATAATTAAATAGCTTTGCCGCCACGCCAGATAATCGTACTCACCCATTTCAGAGCCAAAATAACTGGCCAGCATTAACGCACCAGCCCCAGCCATCAGCATACCGATGCGATATCCGGCGATATAACTGGCAGACATTAATGCCTGCAAACGAGTATCGGCAGACTCGATACGATAGGCATCAATCACCACATCCTGCGTCGCGGCTGAAAAGCCCAGTAACACAGCCGCAACAGCCATTAAGGTTAAGGAATGTGTTGCCGGATCGACCATCGCCATCATTATGATCGAAGCGATAATCATCAGCTGTGACAAAAATAACCAGCTACGCCGTCGACCTAACAGGCGATGCAAAATCGGTAATGGCAGAATATCCAGCAGCGGCGCCCAGACAAATTTAAATGAATAACCCAGCGCCGCCCAACTGAAATAAGTGACTGCACTGCGATCGACGCCCGCTTCACGTAACCATAGGCTGAGAGATGAAAAAATCAGTAATAACGGCAACCCCGCCGCAATGCCGAGAAACAGCATGGTGACAACTTGGGGGGTAAAAAAAGCCCGCAGACTTTCTTGCCAGGAACGGATACTTGCAATCAAACGTAAGCTCACTGATGAGGTTTAATTCGCTAAAGTAACATTGACGCTTCCGGCAATCCACTCTGAAATGACTGTCGGATCAAGATAGCAATATCTATTGGCACATCCGCAGATGGATTATGAGAAAATATCGAGAACTTACCAACACTAATTCTTAATGGCTAAACAACGAAAAATCATTCACGTGGATATGGACGCGTTTTATGCCTCGGTTGAACAACGTGACTTTCCCGAGCTGAAAGGCAAACCGCTAATCGTGGGCGGTCAACCCGACAGCCGTGGCGTAGTCGCAGCGTGTAGTTATGAAGCGCGCAAATTTGGTATTCATTCAGCGATGGCTTCATCAAGAGCTTATCGTTTATGCCCCGAAGCCATTTTTGTCCGCCCCCGTTTTGATGCCTATAAAGAAGTATCCAACCAAATCCGTGAAATATTCTGGCGTTATGCTTCAGAAGTTGAACCACTTTCGTTAGATGAAGCCTATCTGGATGTCACATACACAGAATCGTTTAACGGATCTGCTACCTTGATTGCCAAAGCCATCAAAGCTGAAATCCTCGCCGAGACTGGGCTCACCGCTTCGGCTGGCGTCTCCTACAATAAATTTCTCACCAAAATTGCCTCCGATATGGATAAACCCGATGGCCTTTATCTGATCCGCCCCGAGCAAGGTCAGGAATTTGTAAACAAACTCCCCGTCGGCAAATTTCACGGAATCGGCCCCGCCACCGAAGCCAAGATGAAAAACCTCGGTATCCATACTGGTAATGACTTACGGCAGAAATCGTTAACTGAACTCACCGAGCGCTTCGGTAAATCAGGTCAGTATTATTACAACATCGCCCGGGCGATTGATGAACGTCCGGTACGCAGTCAACGTATCCGTAAATCATTGGGCAAGGAAACCACTTTTTCCAAAGATATCCTGTCAATTCCTGAGCTAACCAACATCCTGCTAGATCTCGCTCAGCAAGTGGTGGAAAGCTTATCCAAACACAATATGCAAGGCAGAACGGTTACCGTGAAAGTGAAATATGCTGACTTTCAGCAAGTCACGCGGGCTCAGACGCTGGATCACAGTATTGGCTTTGCTGATTTGTGGGAATGGATTCCGAAGCTGTTGGCTCGGACTGAGGCTGGACATAAACCGGTTAGGTTGGTGGGGTTGAGTTTGAGTGGGTTTGATTTGCCGGTGGTTGATGAGAAGAGGCAGGCGCAGTTGGATTTAATGTTGAATGATGAGTTCTGAGCTAATAAAGCTGATATTTTGAGTTATATGTAACCGGAAAGTTGTTAATTCATTAACTTGGAAAGCCGAGTGTACTTCCATATGAGTCTTGAAATAACTTTAGAAAATGCTAGCAAATTAATGTATGAAATCGATTCCAAAATGAACGAAATCTCGATTCCAGGTGACATTCGACATAGAGTTTTTTTTGGGCTACTGCACTTATCACTTGAGCATTTTGGTTCTATTGTTTTGCTATCTAAGAATAGACAGTTTGCCTCAGCAGCGGCTCTTTTAAGACCTCAATACGAAGCAACAATGAGAGGCCTATATTTTCATGAGTGTGCAAGCAAACATGAAATTTCTGCTTTCACGAACGGTAAAGATCCACTTTCATTAAAAAAGATGATTGACGCATTAGAGAACAGTGAAATTTCAAAGAAAGGAACATTTTCAAACTTTTACCAAAATAATAAGCAATTTATGCATGGATTTACCCATGGTGGTTTGGAACAAATTGGACGTAGATATACTAATTCAGATTTGACGAATAGCTTTAAAGAGAATGAAGTTAAATCATTTGTTGCTAATGCACAGCTAATAGCCTGCTTATCGGTATGCTGTGCATCTATAGTTTCTGGTAAAGAGGATTTGGCTTTAGAATTTCTTGGTAAATACGGAAACATTAAAATCCTTAGTTCTTAAATTGGGTTGAATGCAATGAAACCCAACTATCGGCATGGCTACATTTAAACCAGTTTGATATTTAATAAGACTGTTTCGACTTAATGTCGAGTCAGGGGAATGCGTGCCCATTCCCCTAACAACCCCAGGGCACCCCTAGTGTTGGCCTGCGGCTCCACTGCGTTGCGTTTTTTGTCAGGGAGACTCA
>TARA_R100000501_G_C2631934_1_pt1 | contig 30182 bp, 26 predicted proteins | sample TARA_R100000501 | Tara Oceans TARA_R100000501 (sample SAMEA2620120) | marine metagenome | biome: marine biome (ENVO:00000447); feature: mesopelagic zone (ENVO:00000213) & marine oxygen minimum zone (ENVO:01000065); material: "saline water (ENVO:00002010), including plankton... | reverse complement strand
GGTCTCCGGGCTCGCTCCGGCCATACTTGCCGTTACCGTAATCATGGGAAAATCAACCTGCGGCAGCGGTGCAACCGGCAACATGCGCGCTGCCAGCAAGCCAGCCATAACCATGGCCAGGCACAACAAGGTGGTGGCAACCGGTCGCATCACAAACACGGTCAACCAACGCACTATGCCACCTCTGTCGAGAACGCGCGACGCCGGCGCGACAGGCGATCAAACATCAGGTAAATAACGGGTGTTGTGTATAAAGTGAGCACCTGGCTGCACAACAACCCGCCTACCATCACCAGACCCAGAGGCTGGCGCAACTCCGAACCTGCGCCGGTTGCCAGCATCAGGGGAACCGCCGCGAACAGCGCCGCCAGCGTCGTCATGAGAATCGGACGAAAACGCAGCAATGCAGCCTCATGAATAGCCGCCTGCGGCGCCAGTCCGCGCGTGCGCTCGGCCTCCAGGGCAAAATCGATCATCATGATGGCGTTTTTCTTTACGATGCCAATCAGCAACACAATGCCAATGACACCAATCATGTCCAGGTCACGACCGGTCAATAACAGCGCTGCCAGCGCCCCTACCGTGGCCGAGGGCAAGGTGGAAAGAATCGTGACCGGATGAATGAAGCTTTCATACAGGATACCCAGCACAATGTACATCACCATGACCGCCGCCAGCATCAGCCATAAGGTACTGCTCAACGAAGCTTCAAAAGCCCTGGCCGCGCCCTGAAACCGCGTCTCCACTGACGCCGGCATGCCCAGCGTTTGCTGTGCTTGCTCAATAGCCGACACCGCATCTGAAAGTGCAATGCCCTCGGGCAAATTGAATGACACGGTCGCCGATGGGAACTGGTCCTGACGCCCGATCGACAGCAAGGCGTTTGAAGGTTCAATACTGACTACGCTGGTCAGCGGGGTGGTTCCACCCGACTCAGTGGGCACGTGAATCCGCCCCAGATCAGCAGGCGTAGAACGATACTCGGGCGCCACTTCAAGCACCACGCGATATTGCGCCGACTGGGTAAAAATGGTGGATATCTGTCGTTGTCCGAACGCATCATATAACGCTTCATCAATATCGGCCACGCTCACACCCAGGCGCGCGGCCGCGTCACGGTCGATCAGCAGACGCGTTTCCAGGCCTCCCAATTGCAAGTCATCGGTTACTTCAGCCAATTCGGGCAGACTTTGCAGTTGTTCGACCAGGCGCGGTACCCATTCGCGCAACGTTCCCATATCCGGATCGGAAACCGTCATCTGATACTGAGTCCGACTGACCCGGTCATCAATCGTCAGATCCTGCACGGGCTGCATGAAGACTTCAAGTCCGCTCAAGTCGTTCAGATCTTGTTGCAAACGCTGAATAATCTCCTGGGCATTTGCGCTTCGTTGCGCCAGGGGCGTGAGCGCAATTTGCATGCGCCCGGTATTCAATGTTGTGTTTGTGCCGTCTATCCCGGTAAACGACGTCACGGCCTCCACATCCGGGTCGCGCACAATCCGTGCCGCCGCTTGTTCCTGCAAACGGGAAATGGCGGCAAAAGACGCCGTTTGCGGGCCTTGCGTAACCGCCTGAATCAATCCCGTGTCCTGTTGCGGAAAGAAGCCCTTGGGCACCCACCAATACAGTAGCGCAGTCAGGACCAACGTTCCCAAGGCCACGAGCAACGTCAACCTTTGTCGAAACAACACCCATTGCAGGCTGCGATCATAAGCCTGAATGAGGCGGTCGGTATGCCGCCCCAGCCACTGCTGAAAACGGCCCATGCGCTCTTCCGGTTCACGACGCAGAAACTGCGCGCACATCATGGGAGTTAATGTCAGTGAGATCAACAACGACAGGAAAATCGCAACGGCAAGGGTCAGGGCGAACTCACTGAACAAACGTCCGATGACATCGCTCATGAAAAGCAGCGGAATCAAGACCGCAATGAGTGAAAGCGTAAGAGAGATCAGCGTAAACCCAATCTGCTGCGCGCCCTTGAGCGCAGCATGCAGCGGTGAATGGCCCTGCTCAAGATGGCGCGCAATGTTTTCAATCATCACGATGGCGTCATCCACCACAAACCCGGTTGCTATTGTCAATGCCATGAGCGTCAGGTTATTTACGCTAAAGCCCATCAGATACATGGCTGCAAACGTACCCACCAAAGATAGCGGCACCACAACGCTGGGAATCAATGTGGCCGTCCAGGTTCGCAGGAAAACGAACGTAACCAGAATGACCAGCGCCACGGCCATGACCATTTCTATTTGAACGTGCCGAACGGATTCGCGAATCGTCTGGGTACGATCACTGGCAACCTCCATATCCACGCCCACGGGCAACGCTTCGCGCAGCGAAGGCAGCAATTGTTTAACGCGGTCAACAACCTGAATGACATTTGCGCCGGGTTGACGCTGAATGTTCAGCAAAATGGCCGGTGTCGTACCAAACCAGGCCGATTGCCTCAGGTTCTCGGCCCCCTGTCGAATCTGTGCCACGTCGCCCAGCCGCAGCGCGCCATCATTTTCGTAGTTCAGGATCAGGGATTCATAATCCTGCACCGAGCGCAGTTGGTCGTTTGCATTAATGGTGGTTGATCGTTCAGGGCCGTCGAGATTGCCTTTGGGCTGATTGACATTCGCAGACAAAATAGCACTGCGCACCGAGCCAAGCGTCAAATCGTGCGCGGCCAGGGCCTGCGGATTGGCCTGAATCCTCACCGCAGGCCGCTGTCCGCCGGCAATGCTGACCAAGCCCACTCCCGATATTTGCGACAACTTCTGCGCCACGCGCAAATCGATCAAGTCTCGCACTTCATACAACGGCATGGTCGGAGACGTAATCGCCAGGCTGATGACTGCCGTATCCGCAGGATTCACCTTGTTATAAATAGGCGACGACGGCAGATCATTCGGCAGCAGGTTCGAAGCGGCATTGATCGCCGCCTGAACTTCTTGCTCGGCAACGTCCAGTGGAACATCGAGACCAAACTGCAAGGTAATCTGCGATTGCCCTTCGGAGCTGGTGGAAGACATCTGGGTCAGCCCCGACATCTGCCCAAGCTGTCGCTCCAGCGGCGAAGTAACCAGGGCCACCATGACATCGGGGCTGGCACCTGGATACTGGGTGGAAACCTGAATTGTCGGGTAATCGACTTCCGGCAATGCGGACACCGGCAACATACGGTAAGCCAGAATGCCGGCAATCAGCAAAGCCAGCATGGCCAGCGTCGTTGCCACCGGGCGCAAGATGAACTGCCGGGATAAGTTCACTTTGCCCCCTTATTCCTCAACAATTTCCACCTTGGCACCATCGCGCAGGCGGTCTACTCCTTCCGTGACAACCACCTGGCCTTTCTGCAAGCCCTCCAGTACCGTCACGTTGCGCTCTTGCACCGCCCCCGTTACGACCGGCTGCACTTTCACGGTGTTGTCTTGCATCACCCGATAAACAAAAGAGCCAATGGAACCCTGCTGAACCGCCTGCGCAGGAATAATCAACGCATTGTCCAGCGTATTCACCACAAGCCTGACATTCACAAACTGATTCGGAAAAAGGGCTTCATCATTATTGGCAAATTGCGCTTTCATTCTTACGGTGCCCGTTGCCACATCAATTTGATTGTCGACTGACACCAGTTCTCCGCGCGCCAGTTCACGCGTATTGGTACTGTCGTACAAAATGGCAGTCAGTGTGTTGCCGTCTATTAACTGCTTGCGTACTTCCGGCAACTGCGCTTGCGGCAATGAAAACAATACGGCAATTGGCTGGGTTTGCGTAATCACGACCAGACCTTCCGTGTCGCCCGCGCTGATCAGATTGCCCGGGTCCACCTTGCGCAAGCCTGCGCGACCGCTAATGGGCGCTTTAATCTGGGAAAACGCCAGTTGCAAGCGTGCACTGTCGACCGCGGCCTGGTCACTGACCTGTGCCCCCTGATACTGCTGCACTAATGAGCGCTGTGTATCCAGTTGCTGTCGTGCCAGCGAATTCTGTTTGTAAAGTTGCTCGTAACGACGCAGATCGCTTTGTGCATTCTCAAGAAGCGCCTGATTCTGCGCCTGCTGGCCCAATGCCTGGTCAAGCGCAACCTGATAGGGGCGAGAGTCAATACGAGCCAGCAAATCACCAGCCTGTACCTTACCCCCTTCCTCAAACAACACGACCTCAAGCTCACCCTCGACCCTGCTGGTTACGGTCACCGTGTTCAACGCTGTCACCGTTCCCACCGCGGGCAAGACCACCTGCACCGAAGACTCAGTTGCGGTTGCCGTCCTGACTGGTACAGCCATGTTCATCATGGCGCGCATGCCGGGTGGCCCCGATGCCCCCGACTGGCCTGCATTGTCTGATCGGCTCAGATAGAAATAAAGACCTGCTGCCAGCGCCAGGAATACAATCAGCCAGACCCATCTGTGTCGCCGGGGCGCCCGCGCCTCTCCAGACTGCGACATTTGTTCTCCCTGTTAACAATATGAGCGTTATTCTCGCTTATATTGGCAAACAAGGCGAAACGAAACCTGCATTCTGAAATTGAACGCAACAATTATGATGAATAATCTAAAAATTACACCGCGAAAGTCGAAAAGGCGTATCGCGGGTAACTGACAAAGGCTTGAGTTCGTTGTCCTGCATGGAAAAGCGAACCCAGATGACGTATTTATTGGCACTCATTTCGGGAAACACGCCCAGCGAGGGGTCGACCCAAACGCGTAAAAGCTGAAAAGTCTTGCCTGTAAGCATTTCCTGATATGCGCCCTGTGTTGCCTCAAGCTCGACCGGATCACCCGATTCGCGCAACAATCGCAGGATGAGCGACAACCCGTTATACAGTGGCAGAAACGGCTCGATCCATTGCTGAAGATCCTTCATGCGAGTTTCCATTGGCTTGATTTGCCACGCATAATACGAAGGAATATCGGCGGGTGATGACCCCCCCGGAACACTAAGTCGACCCCGCAAACTGGCAAGCCACTCGTTGTCGCGCAGGACCTGTCCCACACGTCCCTGCGCCGCCAGGTCGGAGGCGGTTTTTTCCAGATCGGCCACCATTTTGTCGAGCGTTGTTTCATCAACACCCGGGTGACGCCGCAGCGCTGTCAATGACGCGCGCTGGCGCTCGAGGTCTTGTAAAACCGATCCGCGCAAGTCGGTGCGATCACAAATCTCAAGCAAGTCAAAAAGCGTGGTTACGGCAATCTGGTGATGATAAACCTCTTCCTCTTCGGCAAAGAAGAACAGGCGCCCGAAAAGATGCTCAACCCGGAGCAATGTTCGAACCCGTTCGTTACATGGATACTCGTAAAGAATCACGCGATCATTCACCTATATCTGTTTCGTAATAAGCAGAACCTGTTTGCCTGTGCAGGATGTTTATACCAGTGAACACCAATATTCATGCAGTTCGCGTGCACGCGAACTGAGTTGATCTGGTGTTGTTGCGCCATCGTTGAGAACAACGTCGCTCGCCAAAGCCAACCGTGCGTTGCGTGTCGCTTGTGCTGACATGATACGCTTAATGGCGTCAATCGTCAGCCCACTGCGCGCCTGCACCCGTTTGATCTGGGTTTCCGGATCGCAATCCACCACACAGACCCGGTCTACTTTTTTGAGCCAGCGTCCCGTTTCCACCAACAAAGGCACAACCAGTACAAGATAGCACCCTTGGGCTTGCCGCGCCTGCTGTTCTGTAACTTGGGCTATCAATGGGTGAAGAATCGCTTCAAGTGCCTGCTTGGCCTGCGGCTCGCGAAACACCCGCTCACGCATCGCCCCGCGGTTCATGGAACCATCGGCCTCGACCATTTGTGTTCCAAATATTTCACGGATGGCTGGCATCGCCAACCCTTCCGGCTGCGTAAGCTGGTGCGCAATGACATCGGTATCAATAACACTGGCACCCCATTCCTGGAAAAGATTGGCGACCCGGGTTTTACCGGAACCGATTCCCCCTGTCAGGCCGATTTTCAACATAATTCCCGCTGATTGATTGCTTTGCACCCTATTTTATAGGCTTGCAACTGATTGGGCTTAAGAGACAAGAAGAACTGCCACGCCCGACACCACCAGATAGGGGCCAAAAGGTAGTGTTTGCGCTAACACCGGACCCGACTCAGCCACGATATCACTGCCCCGGATACGCTGCAAGAATCGATAGGCGCACACTGCAACCAAACCCAAAATGCACGCCAGCAATAACACCAGCGGCAAAACACCATACCCAAGCCAGGCACCCAAAGCCGCCGTCAATTTAAAATCACCATACCCCATTCCCTCTTTTCCTCTGACCAGGAAAAACGTGACCGAAAGCAGCCACAGGAAACCATAACCGGCAATGGCTCCACCCACAGACTGATGCAGTGATACAGGCAAAATCCCCGACCACGCAAGCGCCAGCCCCAGCCACAGTAGCGGCAATGTAAGCACATCCGGCAACAAGCCAGTGTGCGCGTCTATCATCGCCAGCATAAAAAGCATGCTCACGGCCACGAGCAGAAAAACCGAATAAGCCGACACGCCGTAACGGCCCCCCACCCAAATACCCAGAGAGGCGCCCAACACCAGCGCCAAGGCACAATGACGCTGCCGGTTCGCCTGGGGCAGCCTCGCGCCGACAGACTGCACAAGGAGGTTTCTAACTCCATGATCTGCCAACAGGCTGCACACGCCAAAAATCATGGCACTGACAGTCGCCAGGGAAACGACAGCGACAAAATGGGCTTGCCATGCCAGAACCGGCCACTCAAAGGATGCAAACCAGTGACGCAATGAAACAGAGTTGCGTAGAATAAGCGCTATATTCAATTCTTGATGGAATGCCATTATGCGTGCCCCTATTGACTTTCTTAACGCGGTTAGCCGGCCTCGTCTTCACACCACGGCCTTGGCGGCGATCAGCTTGCTGGCGTTGGTTGGCTGTGCCCAGCAACAGCAGCCCGGCTATTACGAGCCCGCCAAAGATTCAACCCTGTCGGATGCGCGCTCGCAGGCACAGGGGCGCCAGAACTCACGTGCGCCATCACAGCTAAAAGTGGGTTTCGGCAACAACGAAACAGAACAAGATGCCAAGCAAGATGCAGCGCAAACGGATGAAAGCCAGGAGCAAGACGCAGACACGTCGGAATCGGCTGAACAGGCCAACGTCATTCGCCCGTTGCGCGAACCCAAAACGTTTCTGGGAACCCTGCCATGCAACATGACTCGACAATTGTGCTCGGCCAGCCGCTTCACGCTCACACTGGCCCCGTCAGGTGAGTGGCGCGCTCGCGCCCAGCCCCTTGACGGTGCGGCTTCAGGCCAACCCCTTCTTGAGCAAGGTTGCTGGAAAGTGATTGGTACCGAACCATGGCGTATCCGCTTGGAAACCGACGATGAAACAACCCTAAGCGCACTCACCTTCGAACATAACAATCTTTTGCGCGTAAACAGCATGAACACTGTGCAAGCGTCATTACCATTCCATTTAACGCGCCAGGCCGACATTGATGGCATTGATGAACTCAACGATCAGCCGGCAATGCGTTGTCGCCCGTGAACCACTCATAGCGAAAACCGTTGGAAAGAGCGGCGTCGTATGCGCACCGATGGCTTTCGCCGCATTGCGCTTTCCGGCATTGGCGCATACCCGAAGGTCCAACGGCATCCTGGCTATTGCCAACCTTGCAAAACCGATACACCGGCCAGGGGCCCTGGCCATTGCTGATTCCCTGTTTCTTGAGCCACAAACGCGTTAACTGGACAGCATTGCGCACGTCGGTTTTATCAAAAATCCGTGCCCGGTGCGCTTCAACTGTGCGCTGAGACAAAGCCATTTCCAATGCAATGTATTTATTCGACATCCCCTCGACGATGCCAAGCATGACTTCTCGTTCACGGGGGGACAGAATGCAAAAAGGCTTTACGTTGAATTGTGTCTGGTCCATTGCGTCTCCAGTTGTTAGCTTTCAGAAACAATTCTGACACAATCGAAACAATTAGTAACCTAACAAAACTGACAGGATATTTTCGTCTCCATTATTTACCCTGCACTGGTACCGCAACGCGTTTTTCAACGCCGCTCTATTTCCAGGTTATCGATAAGCCGAGTACTACCAAGCTTTGCCGCGGCAAGCACCACCAACGGCACCCCGTTTTTCATATCGTCCGCGTTAGGAGGCAACAAGTCGTGCTGACGCCGCACCGTAAAATAATCCACCTGCCATCCACGCTTTTGCAAATCATCGATCGCCGTCTGCTCTAAAGCCAGGCAGTCAGACGCGCCGGCCAGAACCGCCTGGCGCAATTGATGCAGTAAAGAATATAAACGTGGCGCCTCAACACGCTCGTTGGATGACAAATAACGGTTGCGTGAAGACAGAGCCAGCCCATCGCTGTCACGCACCGTCTCATGCGCAATGATTTGCACAGGCAACTGGAACTGACGACACATATTCCGCACGACCATTAGCTGCTGGTAATCTTTCTTGCCAAAAACGGCAACGCGCGGCTGTACACAAGAAAACAGTTTCAGCACGACGGTGCTGACGCCCATGAAAAACCCCGGCCTGAACTCCCCTTCCAGAATCCCGCCCAGGTCCGGCGGCGGCAAAATCTGATAGCTTTGCGGTTCGGGATACATTTCACTTTCATTGGGGGCAAACAAAACATATACGTCGCGCTCTTTCTCAAGCTTTTCGATATCGTCCTGCAAAGTGCGCGGATAGCTATCGAAATCCTCGTTCGGGCCAAACTGCAGACGATTCACAAAAATACTGGCCACAACCGGATCGCCGTGCTGGCGCGCCATTCGCATCAGGGACAAATGCGCCTCATGCAAATTGCCCATGGTTGGCACGAAGGAGGCGCGAAGCTGGCCGCGCATTTGATCACGCAAAGCCTCAATAGTGTGAACGACTTTCAAAAAAAACTCCGTATAGAACGATCCGGAAAGGGGCCGCAAGACGGCTAAACCTTAACTGACAGCTTGGGTGTAGGTAAGCCGCACGTATATGGGGGCATAAGGGGCAGCCTGAGTGACCTCCAGCAAAGACTCCCGCGCCAACTCAAGCATCGCCAGAAAATGCACCACGATCACCGGCACGGCATGCCCCTTTTCAACTGATTCGCTGAAAAGCTCGGTGAACTCCATGAACCGAACATCCGCCAGGCGGCGCAAAATACGCGTCATGTGCTCGCGCACCGACAACTGTTCGCGCGTAATTTTATGGTGCGCATTCAATTTTGCCCGACGCATTATATCGGCCCAGGCTTGTCTCAAGTCATCTGCTCTTACTTCCGGCAGCATTCTCTCAACGCGAATATCCATGAACGCGCTCGCGCGCTGAAAATCACGCCCCAACTGAGGTAGCTCATTGAGTTTTTGCGCTGCCAGTTTCATGCGCTCATACTCGAGCAGCCGACGCACGAGTTCGGCCCGCGGGTCATCGGGCTCTTCGCCAGTGTCGGTCTTCTTCACCGGCAACAGCATGCGCGATTTGATCTCAATGAGCAACGCCGCCATCAACAGATACTCGCCGGCCAGCTCGAGGTTATGCTCGCGTATTTGGTCCACATACGACAAATACTGGCGCGTCACTTCTGCCATGGGTATGTCCAGAACGTTAAAGTTCTGTTTACGAATCAAATACAGAAGCAAATCGAGCGGCCCTTCGAATGTCTCCAGAAAGACTTCGAGCGCATCGGGCGGAATGTACAGATCTTGTGGCAAAGCGAACAGGGGCTCGCCATACAATCGCGCAAAAGCCACCGAGTCGACAACATCCGGCGTACTATCGATCGCCGGATCGACCAAGCCCCTGAGATCAGGCGGTTGGCCCTGGTTAGACATTCGAATGGTTACTTGGTTTGATACACATAGGAAGCTTGAGGCACTTTCGCCGCGCGATAATTTTCAAGCAGTTCTGAGTCGAGCTGCCGATCCCACAAGCGAGCGCGCCCCTCGCGCTGGCGCTGCTCGGTATCAGGGTGCTCGCGCTTATATTCTTTCAGAAATTGCGTGATTTCCGACTCGTAATTCTTGGCCATAATCTCAATTCAATAAAATAGGTTTGCCAACGTGTTGGTTCGCATCATGTTCCAGTTTACTTCAGCCACAAAAAGTTAGAATCAGTTATGTCCCAAACGCCACCATCTCCCTCCCCCGAAGAGGCCAGCCGGGAACGGAAAGCCGTGCGCATGATTCCCTTTATTGTGGGCTGTGCGCTTTTCATGCAAATGCTCGATGCCACGGTTGTTGCCACTGCCATTCCGGCTATGGCTGCCGCATTAGGCACAACCGCCGTACAAATGAATATCTCCATTACCAGCTACCTGCTGGCTCTGGCCGTATTCGTGCCGATCAGCGGCTGGGCCGCCGAACGTTTTGGCGCCCGCCGCATTTTCATTACCGCGATTGTGCTTTTTTCAATCAGTTCAATTGCATGCGCCGTTTCCCAGGACCTTGTGCAGCTTGTGCTCTCCCGAATCGCCCAAGGGGCCGCAGGCGCCATGATGGTTCCTGTCGGACGCATCATCATGCTGCGCAAAACACCCAAAGAAGACCTGCTCAAAGCCATGGCATTTCTGGCGATGCCGGCCTTGCTGGGCCCGATTCTGGGGCCGCCCGTTGGTGGCTTCCTTGTCACGTACGCCTCATGGCACTGGATTTTTCTCATTAACGTACCCGTTGGCATACTGGGCATTTACCTGGTAATGCGCTTTATCCGCGAAGAGCTGCCCACAACATCGCCACGAATGGATTGGCCCGGATTTATTCTAAGTGCGGTCTGCCTTGCGGCACTGGTTTCAGGGTTTGAGGCCATCGGCCACCAGGGCATAACCACAATACAAGTCTTAATGTTGCTGGCGGTGGGTCTGCTTTGCGGCTTTCTTTACGTGCAGCACGCTCGGCGCTGCGATCAGCCCATCCTTGATCTGAGCCTGTTACGCGTACCGTCGTTTGCAATCTCGGTTCTGGGTGGCAACCTGTGTCGTTTCATGGTTGGCTCAATGCCATTTCTGCTGGCCATTCTGCTACAGATCACCTTCGATTTTTCTGCGTTTCTGGCCGGACTGATCACATTCACGGGCGCTGCCGGCGCATTGCTTATGAAAGTGGTCGCAACTCGAATTATCGAGCGTTTCGGCTATAAAACTGTTTTAACCTGGAATGCCTTGGTTTCAGGTTTATTCGTTTTATTGTGCGCGCTCTTCCAAAACAGCACCCCGTTGTGGGTCATGGTGGCCATTCTGGCAACCGGCGGTATTTTCCGGTCTCTACAATTCACTGCCGTCAATACATTAACCTACGCCGAACTCAACGCGAGCCAAATGAGTAAAGCCAGCACACTGGCAGCAATGGCCCAACAGCTGGGTATCAGCCTGGGGGTTGGGTGCGCGGCGCTGGTGCTGAACCTGAGCATGAACTGGCGTGAAGCCGCGACACTGGAACGTGTCGACGTCATGTGGGGCTTCATCGTCATTGGCCTGATTACCGCAACATCCTTTTTCTCGTTTCGGCGGTTGCCTGAAAACGCCACTGAAGCCCTGGAGGGAAAAAGGCGACAGCGCCAGACCTGAACTCACGCGGATGCGGCCCAGGCGGCGAGCAGCCTAGTCGGCCTCATCCAAAAGCATGACCAATTTACAATCGGGTCGTATCGCCAGATGAAAGGTCATCTGGCGATACGATATCCTGCCTTTGTCCGGATGAAAAAATGCGCGACGCCCGCCTTCGCGTTCTATCACGGTCTGACGCGTCCACCAATGCGCAAAAACAGGGCTTGTTTCCAACAGGGACTCAATCAGCGCGCTCACTTCGGGCTCTTCTGCAAACGAGGCCGTCTCGGCGCGAAACTCGGCCACCACCCGCTGCGCACGGGCTTCCCAGTCCTCAACCAACGTTTTGGCTGCCTCATCCTGAAACATGAAACGCAATAGATTAGGCTCGGCATCGCGGTCGGGCCACCCCGAGAAAAGGGCCAGCATAAGACTATTACGGCAAAGGACATTCCAGCTACGATCAAGAATATAGGCAGGCACGGTGACGCTATCCACGCACAATTGCAAGCCTTCCGGCAATTGCTCCGGTGTTTCACGCCCGTGCTCGGGATCAGCAGCCTCAGCCAATTCGAACAAATAGTGCCGCTCTGCACGATTCATCTGCAATACGCCGGCCAGCCGGGACCAGACTGCAGCCGAGACAGAAACATCGCGCCCCTGTTCGATCCAGGTATACCAGGTCACACTGATACCGGCCAGTTGCGCCACTTCCTCGCGGCGCAGGCCCGGTGTTCGGCGCCTGGCCCCCGCAGGCAAGCCAACTGCTTGGGGCGACACACGGGCACGTACACTGCGCAAGAACTCACCCAGTGCGCGATGCCGTGCAGAATCGGAACCCGGGTTAATCATGACAATGCCTAGGCAGCAGCCACTGCCACTTTAAAACCCAGCACACTGGCCAGGGTGCGCCGCACATCATCGTCGTCACGGCCACTGCGCTGCACATAATCGTTGAATTGGTCCTCGCCGATATTACCCACATTAAAATACTGAGACTGCGGATGACTCAGATAAAAGCCCGAGACACTGGACGCCGGAAACATCGCAAAACTATCCGTCAGTTCCATGCCGATCTTTTCCGCCTGCAGAACCTGGAACATGTCCCGCTTGACGACGTGCTCAGGGCAGGCCGGATAACCCGGCGCCGGCCGGATACCCTGATATTTTTCAGCAATCAACGATGGGTTATCGAGGGTTTCGTCCGGCACGTAGCCCCACAAATCAGTACGCACCCGCGCATGCAGGCATTCAGCAAAGCCTTCCGCGAAACGGTCGGCCAGCGCTTTGAGCATAATGACTGAATAATCATCATTGTCGTTCTGGAAAATCTGTTCATATTTTTCAATACCCAGGCCACCGGTTACCGCGAACAAACCAATATAATCTTTCAAGCCGGACGATTTGGGGGCAATGTAATCAGCCAAACACTTGTTATCGACGCCTTCGCGCTTAACCCCCTGCTGGCGCAGATTACGCCAGGTGAACAAGACCTCTGAGCGGGTATCGTCGGTATAAACTTCAATATCCTCTCCATTAACCGCATTGGCAGGATAAAACGCCACGACGCCATTGGCTGTAAGCCATCTGCCATCGATAATCTTGCGCAACATGGCCTGCCCTTCTTCGAACAGCTTGCGCGCCTGTTCACCCACCACCTTGTCGTCCAGAATGGCGGGGTACTGCCCGAACAAACTCCAGGTCTGGAAAAAAGGGGTCCAGTCGATATAGCGCGCGATCTCGGCCAGGTCGTAATGCTTGAACTCACGACGACCAATAAACTTGGGTTTGGGCGGCGTGTAGGTCGACCAATCAATATCCGGCCGGTTTTTGCGCGCGTCTTCCAGGGTAACCAGCGGCGTTTCCTTGCGCTTGGCATGACGCTCCCGAACCTGCTCATACTCCTTAGACAGGGCGTCCAGATAAGCCTGCGACTGATCTGAAACCAATTGCGTGGCTACGCCGACAGAACGGCTGGCATCGGGCACGTAAATGACAGGCCCTTCATAATTGGGCGCGATTTTCACGGCGGTATGCACCCGGCTGGTGGTGGCCCCCCCTACCAGCAATGGCGTATTGCGCTCGGTGAAATAAGCATCGCGCTGCATTTCCGAAGCCACATAGGCCATTTCCTCGAGGCTGGGAGTAATCAGGCCTGAAAGACCGATAATGTCCGCGTTCTCTTCCTTGGCCTTGGCCAGAATTTCAGCGCAGGGAACCATCACCCCCATATTCACCACTTCAAAGTTATTGCATTGAAGTACCACCGTGACGATGTTCTTGCCAATGTCATGCACATCGCCTTTCACCGTGGCGATGACGATCTTGCCTTTGGCACGCACATCGCCCCCGGCAGCCTTTATCTGACGTTTTTCTTCTTCAATAAAAGGAATCAAATGCGCAACAGCCTGCTTCATCACTCGGGCCGACTTGACGACCTGGGGCAAAAACATTTTGCCCGAGCCGAATAAATCGCCCACGACATTCATACCATCCATCAGCGGGCCTTCAATAACCTGAATGGGGCGTCCGCCCTGATCGGCAATTCTCTGGCGAACCTCTTCAGTATCTTCCACGATAAATGTCGTAATGCCGTGAACCAAAGCGTGACTCAGGCGCGTCTCAACCGGTTGATCGCGCCAGGCCAGGTCTTCTTCTCTTTTGGTGCCGGAACCTTTTACCGTTTCGGCAAACACGACCAGGCGCTCGGTGGGTGTGAGTTCATCGGTGTCGTCTTTGCGCGCAACCGGTGGATCGCGATCCAGCACCACGTCTTCAATCAGCTCAAGCAACCTCGTGTCGATATCCTGATACACGCCCAACTGACCGGCATTCACAATACCCATGGTCAGACCTTCCTGAATCGCGTAATACAGGAACACGGTATGAATCGCCTCTCGCACGGGCTCATTACCACGGAACGAAAAGCTGACATTCGAAATGCCACCGGATACACGGGCATGCGGCAGGTTCTGTGTAATCCAACGCGTGCCTTCAATGAAGTCGACCGCATAATGATTATGCTCGTCAATACCGGTGGCAATCGCAAACACGTTCGGATCAAAAATAATGTCTTCCGGCGGGAACCCCACCTCTTCAACCAGCAGCTTGTAAGCCTTGCCGCAAATATCAATGCGGCGCTGCAGGGTGTCGGCCTGCCCTTTTTCATCAAATGCCATTACCACAACGGCCGCACCATACTTGCGACACAGGCGCGCTTGCTCAAGAAACGGCTCGACCCCTTCTTTCATGGAGATGGAATTGACCACCGCCTTACCCTGCACGCATTGCAAGCCAGCTTCAATGACGCTCCACTTCGAGCTGTCGATCATGATGGGCACACGGGAGATATCGGGCTCGGACGCCACCATATTCAGGAACCGGCGCATGCAGGCTGCCGAATCAAGCATGGCCTCGTCCATATTAATGTCGATAATCTGGGCGCCGCTTTCCACTTGCTGGCGCGCTACCGACAGCGCTTCCTCATAGAGCTCTTCGCGAATCAAACGCAGAAATTTCTTGCTACCGGTTACGTTGGTGCGTTCGCCAACATTAATGAACAATGAATCGCCATCAAAATTGAGCGGCTCCAGGCCCGACAAGCGGGTTTTTACCGGTATTTGAGGTACTGCCCTGACCGGCAGGCTCGCGACTTTTTCCACGATGGCGTGGATATGCTCGGGCGTGGTACCACAACAGCCACCCACCATATTGACCAGGCCGGCGGTGGCAAATTCCTGCAATAAAGAGGAAGTGTCTTCCGGGGTTTCGTCGAAACCGGTTTCCGCCATGGGATTGGGCAAACCGGCATTGGGATACACACAAACGTAGGTATCGCAAACCTTGGCCAGCTCAGCCACATACGGGCGCATTAATGCGGCCCCCAACGCACAATTCAAACCAATGGTAACGGGGCGTGCATGGCGCACCGAATTCCAGAAAGCCTCAACTGTCTGCCCTGAAAGAATACGCCCCGAAGCATCGGTAACCGTACCCGAGATCATCACGGGCAAACGCACCCCCCGAGTCTCAAACACCGTCTCGACCGCGAAGATGGCAGCCTTGGCATTCAACGTGTCGAAAATGGTTTCGATCAGCACAATATCAATGCCGCCGTCAAGCAGACCATTCAACTGTTCTGAATACGCCTCGCGCAACTCCTCGAAAGTAACGTTGCGCGCCGCAGGATCGTTCACATCGGGAGAGATGGACGCAGTTTTAGGTTGCGGCCCCAACGCCCCGGCAACAAAACGCGGCCGTTGCGGCGTACTGAATGCATCGCATGCCTGGCGCGCCAATTTGGCTGCCGCCACATTCATTTCATACGCCAGTTCAGGTAAACCATAGTCTCCCTGCGCAACCGATGTGGCGCCGAAAGTATTGGTTTCAATAACGTCTGCACCCGCCTCAAGATATTGCGAATGAATTTCCGACACGATGTCGGGACGAACCAGACACAACAGCTCGTTGTTGCCTTTCAAATCCTTGCCATGGCCGGCAAAACGCTCGCCCCGGAAATCGGCCTCGGATAACTTGTAACGCTGAATCATCGTGCCCACAGCGCCGTCCAACACCAGAATGCGGTCGGCCAGCAACTCGACGAACCGACGACCATGAGTGTAAGTATTCAAGGGATAAGGCAAATTGGGATATGGCACGCGAACAGACCTGAAACGATAACGAACTTAGGGGATAAACCCTTTATTGTAGCTCGTATATATCTTTTGGCCCTTGGCTGTGCTAAAGTTTTGCCCCTGTCAGAGGTGCTTTCGGTTATCGGCAAAACAGCAGTGTCACCCACATTGCCGCCATTTCTGCGAAAGTTAAACGGGAAACAGGACGCGAAGAAACATGGGTTCCAAATGAAACCTCTGTTTTATGCACTCGTAAACTGTGCTGCCCCCGCAACGGTAGTCATGCATCGCATGCCAGCCCGACACCGGCCCCTGTCGCACCGGCGCACGCCCGAAGGCGTGTTTTATTGTCAATAACGTGCGGGGACGCGCGTTATCCAGCAGGTCTTATCATGCTTACTACCCGTTACCAGCGCAGCCTCGTAGCGCTGACGTTTTTCAGCCCATTGTTTGCCGCGGCGCAAACACCCTCCAGCCTGGATCCCATTTTCGTCACTGCAAGTCGCATTGCACAGCTTGAGTCAGAAACATTAGGCGATGTTTCAATCGTTCCAAACGAAAAACTGCGTGAAGCCGGACAACAAAGTCTTGCAGAAATCCTGGCACAGGAACCCGGCGTTTCGTTCTACAACAGCGGCGGACCACAAAACACCACAGGACTTTTTCTGAGAGGAAACGACGCCAGCCACACCCTGGTTTTAATTGACGGCGTACGTATCAACAGTTCGAATTACGGCGGCGTTAACTGGAATGCCATCGACCCTGCGACGATTGAGCGCGTTGAAATTCTGCGTGGCGCAGCCAGCAGCCTGTACGGTTCGGACGCTATTGGCGGCGTGGTTAACATCATTACCCGCAAGCCTGACGGCGATGAGCCGCTTCGGGCCTACGCAAATGCCGGGTACGGCAGCCACAACACGTTCAAGTCGGGCGTTGGATTTTCCGGCGCGGCAGACGGCTGGAATTACAACCTGTCTGCCGGCGTCGCCCGCAGCTCAGGTTTCGACGCAACCGAAAGCTATGCATCCGACGCCTACCCGGATAAAGACGGCTACCGGCAAAATAGCGTGGCGGGTGCGCTTGGATACCAATGGAAGCAAGGTCAGCGCTTTGATTTCTCGATGTACAACGGCTATATCAATGGCGATTTCGACGCAGGCCAGGCCCACCCGGCCATCAGCCAGACACGCCAGCAGGCCTACACGCTGTCAAGCACAAACCAGCTAACCGATTTTTGGCAAAGCGTCTTGCGCTTCGGATATGCCAAGGAAGACGGTATCAGCTACAGCGGCAATTTTGCGCCTTATGAGTTCGGTTCGCTGACACGAACCTACACCTGGCAAAACAATCTGGCGCTGGACCCTAACCAAAGCCTGAGCGTTCTGGTCGAGCGCATCGAAGAGCGCCCCTCGGGTAGCATGACGTTTCTTTCAAACCGTCGCAACACGCAGGCAACAGGCCTGGTGTATCGGGGCCAATTCGGAAAGCATCGTATTCAGGCCAGCGTGCGTAACGACCACATCAGCGATTACGGCAGTCACGCCACCGGCGGGCTGGCATATGAACTTGCCCTTAATGAGGCCTGGCAGGTCGGCGTTGCGGCCAATACCGGCTTTCAGGCACCCAGTTTCAACGACTTGTATGCTCCAGGCTGGGGCGGCATGCCGCCCCAGTCCAATCCAGATCTGAAACCGGAAAAATCACGTAATATTGAAGCGCATATTCAGTATCGGCAACATGGTGTCGAACTCGGTCTGGTTGCGTATCAGAACAAAGTCGATAACCTCATCGTGTCCACTCCGCGCCGCCTTGAAAATGTCGATTCCGCGACCTTGCGCGGCATTACCGCAACGGCAGCGTACCAGTGGAATCAAACTCGCCTCAGTGCCGCCGCCGATTTTCTAAACCCCTACGACGACAGCACAGGCGAGCGTCTTATCAGGCGCGCCCGCCAAACATACCGGTTGAACGCGGAGCAACGTATCGATCGTTGGACCCTGGGCGCGGAATTTCTTTATGTTGGGCAGCGCTATGACGACACCTTTTCCCAGGGCCGCGTTCACTTGGGCGGTTACAGCTTATGGAACCTGACAGCACGGGCAACGTTAACCAAAAACCTGTCTGTGCAGGTGCGTTGGGACAATATCACCGACAAGGACTATACCGATGTCTATGGCTACGCGAATCCGGGATCGACTGTGTTCGTTAATCTGGCATGGCAGATGTAAGTCACACTTCATTCACCGGTGCCTGTTGCTGTTGGCGCTGGGGCTGCTGCCAACAGGCGTCTGGGCGCAAGCGCCCGCGCCTGTTGCGCCTGCCCAGCGTATCGTCAGTCTCGCACCTCACATCACGGAGCTCGTTTTTGCGGCAGGTGCCGGCAGCCGTTTGGTCGGAACGGTTCAAAGCAGTGATTACCCGTCCGAAATCAGCTCCTTGCCCCGGGTTGGCGACGGCCTGCATGTCGATCCGGAAACACTGATTTCCCTCAAGCCTGATCTGGTTCTGGGCTGGCAGGCCGGCGCAACACAGGCCGTCGCACCCATTCTGAAAACACTTGACATCCCCCTTATCCACATCAATCCGGAATCTGTCCAGGAAATCCCGGATGCCATCGAGAAAATCGGCAAACTGACGCAAAACAGCGCCACCGCCAGCGCCGTTGCGGCATCAATGAGACAACGATTGCAGAATCTCAAGCAGCTCGCGCCCCGCAAGCCCGTGTCTGTGGTTCTGGAAATCAACGCAACCCCGTTTTATGTGGTAGGGAATGACCCACTGCTAAACGATGCATTACAGTACTGCAATGCAAACAATCATTTCGGAAATGCGCCGCAAGCAGCGCCGCTGATAGGCCTGGAAAACCTGCTGGCCAATCAGCCCGACTTCATTGTGGTTCGGGACGAACCAGGCCAACCGATGCAAGAACGCATCGCGTTTCTTGCCGGCAAAGGCATAAAGGCAGCCCGGCAGGCAAAGGTGATCGGAATAGACCCCGACCTCCTGTTCCGGCCGGGGCCCCGGCTTGTTGGCGCACTCGAACAACTTTGCGCTCAACTGGAAGGCAAACGCTAGAAAGCGCCCTGCCTATACAATAAGCAGTATTCTTCACCTGTTTCTCAAGAAGTTTTTACACATGACAGCCAAAGACACATTTTCGCTTGCCGGTAAATCCTATTCATCGCGTTTACTCGTCGGTACCGGAAAGTACAAAGACTTCCAGCAAACCCGCCAAGCCATACAAGCCAGTGGGGCAGAAATTGTCACCGTCGCCATTCGCCGAACCAATATCGGTCAAAACGCCGACGAACCGAACTTGCTCGATTTCCTGCCGCCGTCGCAATACACTATTTTGCCCAACACGGCCGGATGCTTTAGTGCCGACGACGCCGTGCGCACACTGCGGCTTGCCCGCGAACTGCTGGATGGACACAAACTCGTAAAGCTCGAGGTATTGGGCAGCGCCGACAACCTGTTTCCCAACATGCCTGAAACACTGAAAGCGGCAAAAACACTGGTAGATGACGGTTTCGACGTTATGGTGTACTGCACCGACGACCCAATTCAATGCCGTATGCTGGAAGATATCGGCTGCATTGCGGTTATGCCATTGGCCTCACTCATCGGTTCCGGCATGGGCATTCTGAACCCATGGAATCTGCGTTTAATTATCGATCAGGCGCAAGTACCTGTGCTGGTCGATGCGGGTGTCGGCACGGCCTCCGACGCAGCCGTGGCCATGGAACTCGGATGCGATGCTGTCCTGATGAATACCGCCATCGCCGGTGCCCGGGATCCTGTTTTGATGGCCGGCGCCATGCAAAAGGCAGTGCAAGCCGGGCGCGAAGCATTTCTGGCCGGCCGCATGCCACGCAAACTGTACAGCGCCGACCCCAGCTCCCCCATCGAAGGCATGATCCAGCCACGGAAATCCAAATCATGATCCCTAACGCGCTATCCATTGCCGGTGTCGACCCCTCCGGTGGTGCCGGTGTTCTGGCCGACGTTAAGACCATGAGCGCGCTGGGCGCATACGGCACTGCTGTGATTGCGGCACTAACCGCGCAAAATACGCGCGGCGTTACCGGTATCTCGCCAGTTCCTCCGGAATTCGTTGCGCAACAAATCGATACGCTGTTTTCCGACGTGCGCATCGATGCGGTAAAAATTGGCATGTTGGGCCAGCAAGCCGTTACGCGAGTGGTTGCCGAGCGCTTGATGCACTGGCAACCTGCCCATATTGTGCTGGACCCGGTCATGATTGCCAAAAGCGGCGACCCTCTTCTGGAAAAAGCGGCAATAAACGAATTGCGTGAAAGCCTTATCCGCGTTGCAACGGTCGTCACGCCCAATCTGCCTGAAGCAGGCGTCCTTCTGGAAATGGCGCCCGTTGATAACCTGAAGGAAATGCGTCGCGTCGCGGAGAAACTACGCCGCCTGCTGAACGATAGCGGCGAACGGTGGGTTTACCTAAAAGGCGGGCACCTTCCAGGCAACGATCCTATCGATATCCTGCACAACGGCGACCAGCTTTTCGAACTACCTGGCGAACGCATTCATACGCGCAACACCCATGGCACCGGATGCACCCTTTCGGCCGCCCTGGCCGCCCTGCTCCCTCAGTCAACCGACATGCCCGAAGCTGCGCGCAAAACAAAAGCGTATTTGCAGGAATCCATTCGCCATGCCGACGAACTGCAGGTTGGCCACGGTCATGGCCCCGTACATCATTTTCATGCATGGTGGCAACCCAGCCCGCAGTCTGAATGAGTACAATATATTCAATTCAAATTCGTTATTAACGCTATGAACGCTACCGGACTCTCCGACACAGAACGTGCACGCTTCAACATGGTTGAGCAACAGATCCGACCATGGAATGTCTTCGATCCGCGCCTCTTGCAAGCGCTGTTCGACATCAGAAGGGAACGTTATGTGCCGGCAGGCATGCAGGCCCTGGCCTTTTCTGATGTCGAGCTGCCTCTTGTGATCAATGCCATTAACTCGCATGAAACCATGCTGACACCCAAGGTTGAAGCGCGGTTAACGCAAGAGCTGCTCCTTGAGCCGGGCGATTGCGTATTGGAGATCGGCACGGGTTCCGGGTACCAGGCGGCATTGCTGGCGCAATTGTCGCAACAGGTCACCAGCGTCGAAATCGACAGCCGCATCGCCGGTTTTGCCGTTGAAAACCTGCAACGTGAACAAGTCGGCAATGTGAACGTCGAGATCGGCGATGCACATAGCGGCTGGGGTACGGCGGAATATGATGCCATTTTACTTACCGGGTCGGTGCCGGTTGTTCCCGATGCACTTAAATATCAACTGTGTGTCGGCGGACGCATGGTCGTTGTTGTAGGCACAACACCCATCATGACGGTATACCGCCTTACCCGTACCAGTGCGGCAAGCTTTGACACGGAAGCACTGTTCGACACCGTAATCAAGCCATTGAAGGGTACGGCAGTATCCCAATTCAAGTTCTAACGCGTATGGCATCGGGTCGGCTACGGTTTCTCGGGCTGTTTTTTGCACTGAATGCCCTGCTATTACCGTTTGCACAAGCCCAGACACAAGACCTATTGCAAGTATGGACAAAGGCGCAGCAACGCGACCCTATCCTTGCCGCCGCACAAGCAAACCGGGCGGCACAATCCGAGAGGGTCCCGCAGGCCAGGGCGCTGCTTTTACCCTATATTACGGCCGGCACCGGTGTGGAAGCAGACGATATTCGCTCTACCTCGCTGGACCATAGCAACACAGACAAGCGGGCTACCTGGGCACTGACGCTTACGCAGCCTATTATCGACCTGGGCTTGTGGGACACCTACCGAGCCTCGGAATATATTGAGCAATCGGCCACTCTGGCCGTCCAGCAGGCATGGCAAGACCTGACATTACGTGTTGCCCAGGCATACTTTAATGTACTGGCGGCTCAAGACACGCTGAAAAGCCTGGATGCGCAAAAAAAAGCCATTATGAATCAACTGGATGCCGCCAAGCGGGGATTCGAGTTGGGCAGCGCCACCATTGCCGACACCTACGAGGCCCAGGCACGTCTTGACCTGATCAACGCCAGTGAGATCCAGGCCTTTAATGCATTGCAAATTGCGCAAGATGCCCTTGCAAGCATCATAAACGAGCGCCCCACCGAACTGGCCCGTCTTCAAAACGAAGTTTCGCTTCCTCCCCCGCAACCTGCCCGCTTGAGCGACTGGACCGCCCAGGCAGCCCAGGCAAGTCTCGAGGTCGCGCAAGCTGAGCTCGGCACAAGACTGGCAGAAAAGCAGATTGATATTGCCCAGAGCACACATTATCCTACTGTGGATTTCTACGCTCAATCGGGCAGTAGCAGCGACAGAGGCACATCCGGCCCGCGGGCCGGCCCTCGTTCGGTGGAAACAACCGTCGGTCTCCAGTTGTCCATTCCCCTGTACGCCGGGGGAGGCATTTCCTCAAGAGTACGCGAACAAACCTCTTTGTTGCAGAAATCACGCTACGAACTGGAATCAACCCGCCGACAGGCAATACAGACCACTCAGGCTTTCTTTTCGGGGGTGGTTTCAGGTCTGTCCCGGGTATCGGCCCTGCAGGCGGCAGAAGCGTCAAGCAGGGCTTCACTTGAAGCCAATCAAACCGGTTACGAAGTGGGGGTTCGCGTGAATATTGATGTGTTGAACGCGCAACAGCAGTTGTATGAAACACAACGTGCCCTGGCCGATGCCCGCTATACCACCCTGCTGAATGGACTCCGGTTGAAAGCCGCCAGCGGCATTTTAACGGCTGACGATATCATCGCGATAAACAACCTGTTGGCACCGTAAACCACAGAACAGGCTAACGATCGGCCATGGAACGTATTTGTTTTACCAGGGTTGTGGTTGAGCGCTGAAACTCAAAAGGAATCGCAACCGCCTTGCCACCCCAGCTTTCAACCAATTTGGTTTCAGGCAAGGTCGACATGTCGTAGTCGCCACCCTTCACAATGACATCGGGTTTCAACGCCTGAATCAGTTGATAGGGCGTGTCTTCGGAAAAATGGGTTACGTACGACACCGACTCCAGCGCCGCCAGAACCGCGGCACGGTCGCTTTGCATATTCAAGGGGCGATCCTCGCCTTTACCCAAACGCTTCACCGACTCATCGGTATTCACGCCCACCACCAGTGTTGCACCCAAGGCCGCGGCGGCATCAAGATACGTAACATGGCCACGATGCAAAATGTCGAACACACCATTCGTAAATACCAGCGGTCGCGCAAAGCGGCCACTCAAGGCGGCTGCTTCACAAGCCTGGCGGGACAACACCTTCTTTTCGAACCCAGCCGACATCGTTTTAAGCAACCGCCGGGGTGCCACGTAAAACTTCTTTACGGTAGCGATTCAAATCCTGGACTGTTTTGAATGATGTGTTCATCAGCAAAGACAGATTGTGCAAAATACGGGCACTGACTTTGCCTTCCCAATCTTTATCGAACCGAATCTGGTTATCGAGCCATTGTTCCAGCCAGCCGGGAGACGGAAGCTTGGATTGCACAGTATCGTCCGGGTAAAGCGCTTTGTTAACGTGCAGATTGGTAGGATGCAAGGCTTGCGGTGTGCGATGGGCAGACGCCATCAGCACGCCGATTTTGGAAAAAGCCACGCGCGCCTGATCGCCCAGTTCCTGCCCCTTCTGATTCAATGCCCGTTTCATATAGCGCAGATAAGCGCCGGCATGGCGTGCTTCATCATGAGCGATGGTCTGATAGATGGCCTTGATGACTGGCTCCGTATGCCAGTCGGATGCGCAGCGATACCAGTGATTCAGGCGAATTTCGCCGCAGAAGTGCAGCATCAGTGTTTCCATTGCCGGCGCAGGATCGAACTCGAAGCGAACCTTGTGCAACTCTTCTTCGGTTGGCATCAGGTCGGGGCGGAAACGACGCAGATATTCGATCAGGACAAGTGAGTGTTTCTGCTCTTCAAAAAACCAGATCGACATAAAAGCCGAGAAATCGCTGTCATCTCGATTATCACGCAGGAACATCTCGGTGGCGGGCAGCGCCGCCCACTCTGTGATGGCGTTCATCTTGATCGTATAAGCCTGCTCGTCGGAGAGTTTGCTTCCGTCAAAATCATCCCACGGAATATCGGTCGCCATATTCCAGCGTACCGCCTCCATCGATTTGAATAGTTCAGGATAAAGCATAGACATCTCACTTAAGATAACAACACACAACGACAAAAGCCAATTATTTAATGATACAGCCTTGATATATCAGCAATATTTCAACATTCGCCGAACTAGATAGAGTACACAGAAACCCTAGTTTCCCGCAATGGCCCAAATGGCTACCCCAATGGCAACCGCCAGTACCGCGACCAAGGCTGAAACCAGCCGGTTATTCTGTTCTTGCGCCTTTCTCAGACGCTGCATTTCTGCCTGCAAGACCGGTAGGGTATCAGGCCGAGACAAATTGCTGAAAACCAATCGGGGAATTTGCGGCAACATTTGCGACCACTGACCGGCCTCCTGATCAAGACGTTGCTTGAACCCCTTGTAACCCACGCGCTCTCGCATCCAGTTCTCAAGATACGGCTTGGCCGTTTTCCAGAGATCCAGGTCCGGATCGAGCTCGCGGCCCATACCCTCGACATTCAGCAACGTTTTCTGCAATAAAACCAGTTGGGGCTGGATCTCAACATTGAATCGACGCGATGTTTGAAACAGGCGAAGCAAGACCTGACCCAGGGAAATCTGTGATAACGGACGGTCGAAGTAAGGCTCGCATACCGCCCTGACCGCGCCTTCCAGCTCCTCTTCACGCGTATTTGGCGGAACCCAGCCCGACTCGATATGCAGTTGGGCAACCCGACGGTAGTCGCGATGAAAAAAAGCCAGGAAATTCTGCGCCAGATAGTTTTTATCATGCTCCGACAAGGAACCCACAATACCAAAATCAAGCGCGATGTAACGGCCCAGCGTTGCCGGTGCATCAGAAACATAAATATTACCTGGATGCATGTCGGCATGGAAAAACCCGTCGGAAAAAACCTGGGTAAAGAAAATTTCCACCCCGGTACGGGCCAAATCCTTTATATCGACACCCGCCTCGCGCAAGCGCGTTACCTGGCTGACCGGAATACCGCGCATCCACTCCATCGTGAAAACGGTCGTGGTCGTGTACTCCCAAATAACCTCCGGCACAATCAACAAGTTCTGCCGACCCGCCTCCGGCCCGAAATTGCGCCGCAGCTGACTGCAATTGGAAGCCTCGCGAACGAGATCCAACTCGTCATGCAGGTACTTGTCGAACTCGGCCACCACCTCGCGGGGCTTCAGGCGTCGGCTATCGGGCGCCATTCTCTGTACCAGGCCGGCCAATACCCGCATCAACTTTAAATCTTGCTCGATAATGCGCAGCATGCCCGGGCGCAAGACCTTCACCGCTACTTCACGCCCGTCGTGCAATACCGCAAAATGCACCTGCGCAATCGAGGCGGAGGCGACCGGATCCTTGTCGAACTGACGAAACAGATCGTTGGGCGATTTACCCAGCGCAACACGCACGCACTGGGCCGCCTGATCAGAAGGAAATGGCGGGACACGATCTTGCAACTTGGCCAACTCCTCGGCGATATCCAGGGGTATCAAATCGCGCCGGGTCGACAAAACCTGGCCGAATTTAACGAAAATCGGGCCCAGGGACTCAAGCGCCAGACGCAAACGCACGCCCCGGTCGGCACGGGGAGGCCGCCCAAAACGAACAATACGAAGCATGAACACCGCAACCGGGCGTTTGATGCCGGACAAAACCAATTCGTCGAGCCTGAATCGCAGTGCAATTAAAACAATACGGACAAAACGGAAAAACGTTGTCATTTTCCGTCTCCAGGCCGATTGAACCGCGCATGCTTTTGGAGCCCTGCCATGTTCTTGTCCAAACGATCTAGACGAGCCTGCAGATCATGCAGTTGCGCCAACCACGCTTCATATGCGTGCCGCCCAAGCAGCGTGCCCCGTTCCTCAACTAGGTATTCGGCCACATTACCGGCCAAACGCCCGGTGGATCGCTGCATTCCGGTAAACAAGGAACGGAAACCGCTGCTTATGCGCACCGCGGCAACATCGCCGACAACGCGCGCGAGGTCTTCCTCGGGGTCCCAACGTAGCGTACCGGCCAACTCAGCCACGACGGTCGCCAGGCCCGCATCACCCTCCACATGCAAAAAGTGGGCGACGTCATCGGTATTTCCCTGCCTCACAGCCTGCAAAACCTGCCCCAATTGATCTGTGGTTAAAGTCAGTGTGACCTGCGGCTGAGCATCGCGCGGCGCCACAACAACCAGGCCAGCTGCCGCAATGGTCAAACACACCGATTGCGCGCCCACATTGAAACGGATGGTTTTCCCTTCATGTCGTGCCAGACGGTCGGCCGCCCATTGCTCACGCCCCAACAAGCCATTGAGTACTTTGGCAAAAACCCTGGCCGGAGCCAGAAAATCAGGAATAGGCAGCATGATATATATGCGCAGCGATTACGCATAGCAAAAGATCTTGGAACAGCCGTAAGTGTACCGGTTTTGAAGGCAGCGCGATGACGTCGGCAAAAAGCCGGGTGCAGTTGCTTAACAACCGCCGCCCGGCCACAAGTCGACCTGCAACAAACCCGCCATTAACCGTTGTTTGAAGATAATTGCTGAAGACCTGCCAACAACCAGCCTGAACCGTCTGCTTTATACAGATTCCAAACCTCTTCGATACGAACTGCCTCCGCGCCCGGCTCTTCACGCAACATGCCTGAATACCGCACGCTGGCCAAATGGCCATCGGAAATGGCTTCAATACCCAGCAATTCCGCATTCAGCAACAAAACTTCAGTGAGCTGCTCACGGCCTTCACGCGCCTGAATCTGGGGGCGAAACTCTGCCACCATGTCATCAGTAAGGTATTCCGACAAACCATCAATGTTGCCCTGATCCCAGAGGCGCTGAACTTCCAGAAACTGCTTCTTGGCATTGGCCAGAAATACACCGGTATCGAAACCCTCGGGAATGAACCAGTTTCCCTGATCGGCAGTTGACAGCGTTCCCGGCACGTCGCCCGATGCCGCAGGCGCCGCAGATGCAGCCTCGCGCTGTGCAGGGGATGCGGGTGGCGCACGCCAAACCTCGTGGGCACCCTCACGATTGCTGCGTTGCATACCGGCACTTTGTGTGGCATGACCCGACGCGGCACCACGCAAGCGGCGCACAATAAACATAATCGCAAAGGCCAGCAAGGCAATCAGCAACAAGCTGGACATGAACTCAAGAAATGCGCCTGACAAACCCATTTGCGAAAGCAGTGCCGCAATACCCAGGCCGGCAGCAATACCTGCGATGGGGCCCAAAAAGCGCGACATACCCGATCGCGCAGCAGCGCCCCCGGCAGCAGCCGTGGATGAAGACGCCGCATTTTGCGACGCACTGCGCTGAGTTGTCGTAGGCGGAGTCGCCGCCTGGCGTTGTTGCGTAACGTTAGAGGACTGGCGACCAAAACTTGCGCCACCACCGAAACGACGGGCTTCAGCGTCGAACGAAATAGACACCATGGCGAAAGTACTGAGAGCCAGGAGCACACCCGCGAAATAGCGAGACAAGCGACGAGACATATATGTAGAGCTCCAATGAACGATCATTTGATCGATGGATGTAGGACAACAACCTGAATCTTACTAGAAGCTGAACATAAGCTCAACACAAATACGTCGCCGGCCGGCCGCCTGACCGCGGGGAACAGCGTCAGCCCAGATTGACACCTTCATGCAGGGCAACCAGCCCTGCAGTTAAATTGAAGTAACGTACGCGATCGAACCCGACATCACCCATCATTTGGGCCAGGGTTTCCTGATCGGGATGCATGCGAATGGACTCGGCCAGATATCGATAGCTTTCCTCGTCTTTGGCAACATTCTTGCCCAGCCACGGCAGGATATTGAAGGAGTACCAATCGTAGGCCGGCGCCAGTGGCTTGGCAACGCGCGAGAACTCCAGAACCAGCAACTTTCCGCCCGGCTTCAAAACACGGCGCATTTCTGCCAGCGCCATGTCTTTATGAGTCATGTTGCGCAAGCCGAAAGCCACTGTGACCCGATCAAAGTAGGCGTTGGGAAACGGCAGCTTCTCGGCATCGCAAACGGTAACCGGCGTAATCAGGCCCTTGTCGACCAGGCGGTCGCGCCCTACGCGCAGCATCGAATCATTGATATCGGTTAGCCAGACCTCACCCGAGGGACCGACCTTGCGCGCAAAGGCCTTGGCCAGGTCGCCTGTCCCCCCTGCGATGTCAAGCACTTTCATGCCGGGGCGGGTATCGGCCCTGGCAATGGTGAATGCCTTCCAGGCCCGATGCAAACCGGCCGACATCAGGTCGTTCATGACATCGTAACGCTGCGCGACGGAATGAAAAACCTGGGCAACTTTAGCGGCTTTCTCCGCTTCATCGACCGTTTTATAACCGAAGTGCGTTTGACGCCCTGAGGGAGGGGAAGAAGGAGTACGATTCATAGCGCGTATCGTACTCCAACTGGCGATCCCCCGCCAGCCAAGCTACCGTTTCCAGCGGCCTGGCATCATTTTCAGCTACCGTCACGAATTTTTCACAAACCTGTAACAATCAAGCCATAATATGACAGGGTCTTTATTTAACCCCGAACCGTCATGAACACCACTATTCTCGTCGTTGAAGATGAACCCGCGATTCAAGAACTGATCGCAGTCAACCTGTCATTTGCCGGTCACAAGGTACTGCGCGCGTTCGATGCCGAACAGGCACAAACGCTCATCCGTGCCGAGCTGCCCGACCTGATCCTGCTTGACTGGATGTTGCCGGGCGCCTCCGGCATTACGCTGGCGAAACAACTTCGTTCCGACGAAAGGACACGTCAGGTTCCCGTTATCATGCTGACGGCAAAAGGCGCAGAGCACGACAAAATCGAAGGCCTTGAGGCAGGCGCAGACGACTACATTACGAAACCTTTTTCGCCCAAAGAGCTCATGGCGCGCATCAAGGCCGTACTGCGCAGACGCGCCCCCCAGCTCACCGACGACCTGATTCAGATCGGCACGCTGGTTCTGGACCCATCCACCCACCGGGTCACCGGAAACGGGACGGCCTTATCGATTGGACCTACCGAGTTTCGCTTGCTACATTTCTTCATGACGCACACAGAACGTGTTTTTTCACGCTCGCAACTGCTCGACCAGGTATGGGGAGATCACGTTTTTGTTGAAGAGCGCACGGTTGACGTGCACATTCGTCGCCTGCGCAAGGCGCTTGAACCAAGCCGCCACGAAAACCACATTGAAACAGTACGCGGCGCGGGCTACCGGTTTGCAGCCCGTTTACCCGATACAACAACCTGAACGACGCATCAGTCACTGAATAACTTAAGCTGCACCAAGGCCATTTATCATGCAGAAAACCCTGATCTCACTCGGCGCCTGGATACTGCTTGGCTGGGCGGCGGCTGAGTGGATCGACACCACAGTTGGATGGTGCGTCCTGGTGCTGGGCCTGAGCAGCATGATTCTCATCAGCGGTGCGCAGCTGTCACAGATTCGCAAATGGGTTCGTCATATCCATACGCCGCCACCGCCTTCCGTTGGCCCGTGGGACGAAATTCTGGCGCCCATCTATCGCCAATTACGCAAAGACCGCCTGGAAATCGAAGAATTGAACCGGCATGTCGCCGGCATTATGCTTGCGGCTGAAGCCTTACCCGACGGGGCCATTACACTGAATGAAGAAATGTTGGTTACCTGGTGCAACAAAACGGCCACCGAGCATATTGGGCTGCATCTTGAAACCGATCGCGGCTTCAGCATATTCAACATTTTGCGCGCGCCCGAATTCCATCGATACGCCCAGCAACCGAAGTGGCCCGAGCCTCTGTTGCTGCACCTAGTACGCGACGACCAAAACCGCGCCATACTGGTTCAACTGACACCATACGGCATTGGTCAGTACCTGATCGTGACGCGTGATGTCACGCAACTGGA
>TARA_R100000501_G_scaffold18424_1_pt1 | contig 30528 bp, 28 predicted proteins | sample TARA_R100000501 | Tara Oceans TARA_R100000501 (sample SAMEA2620120) | marine metagenome | biome: marine biome (ENVO:00000447); feature: mesopelagic zone (ENVO:00000213) & marine oxygen minimum zone (ENVO:01000065); material: "saline water (ENVO:00002010), including plankton... | reverse complement strand
TATGTCGCTGGACCTCAGAAAAGACTATCTGAACCTCGTCAATGGGCGTATTTCCATCGACTAGAAACAACGCTGTTCGGTTGACCTGAGGAATACCGTCCCGCTAATCAGGCGACCATAAGCAGGGCCGTGTCCGGGGAATAGTGAAATAATGGTATCGACCGATAGGGTCCGACTGCGGGCAATTCGCCTGTTTGTGATATTTGCGCTTTGTTTTGTTTTGCCCGCTAATGCTGCCAAAGCACAATTATCGCCGCAACTTGTAGAGCAGCTTCAGAACCGCTCTCGGGCAGGGGTTCCTGGCGGAGACCCGGCGGATCAGATCGACCGTTCCAGAGAGGCGAGCCGCGATCGTTCGTCTGGACGAGATAGCGACGTTGATGATCCATTCAGCACGAGTACGCGCCCCCTTACCGAGGAAGAGCTTCAGGTTCGGCGTCTTCGTTCCCGCCAACAGTTGCTCGCGCTTGAGCGAGCCTCCAAGGTCGAAGAGGAATATCGCGAACGGCTCGACGACGAGACCCTCCGTCAATTTGGATATGATCTCTTCACGAATACTTCCGGCGACGCTCCCGCATTAACCGGCAGCGTCGATGACAGCTACATACTCGGCGTTGGGGATGAACTACTCGTCACCTTCTCCGGCGCGAATAGTGGCAGCTCCACCGCCCGGGTCGCGCGTGACGGACGCCTGATTGTGGATTCCCTGCCACCAATCCAAGCGGCCGGGCGGTCTCTCGGGGTCGTGCGACAACAGATTGCCTCCGTCACGCGCGGCAATCTCCTTGGTACCGACGTCTATGTTTCACTCGGCGGTGTCCGTTCGATCACGGTCTTTGTCGGCGGCGAGGTCGAGCGACCCGGACAATATCAAGTCACCTCGATGGCCGATATCGCTGCGGTGCTCGCGCGGGCTGGTGGTGTTCGCAAAAGCGGCTCCTTGCGCAATGTTCAGGTGTATCGACGCGGCGCCTCGCGCCAGGTCGATCTTTACGGACTGCTCGGCATCGGCGCCCCCCCCAGCGTATCAGTTCAGGACGGCGATCGAATCGTGGTTCCCGTTATCGGGCCAACGGTCGCTATCACCGGCGGTGTGGCACGGCGCGGTATCTACGAAATCCGGGGGCAAACGTCTCTAGGCGAACTGCTGTCCTATGCCGGCGGCGCAGTGCCGCCGCGCGGGTATCGCGCTGCGATCAGCCGTATCGAGGAGGATGGCCAACTTAGTCTGGTGCCCTCCGAGAGCAACTCCACGCCTCTATTCGCGGGCGATGGCGTCACGATCATCGGTGGTAGCGCCGGTGGCACATTGAACCGCGTGACGCTTTCCGGCTACGTTGCCAATCCCGGACCGCGCTCTCTGGGGCAGGCCAGAACCGTGGCGGAATTGATCGGGCCCTATCAGGAGTTGCAATTGGGCACGTACCTGCCGATGGCTGTCTTGCAACGCCGCAGTCCGTCAACAGGCTTGGCCGAGTTCGAAGCCATCGACCTCGTTGGCGCGCTGAATGGCACAAGTCCCGTCATGCTTCGGGCGGACGATGAGCTGACGATCCTCAGTCGCGAAGATATTGCCTTCATCAACAGCTCTGCCGTACGCGAAGTTCTCGCCGGAAAGTCCGCGTGGGAGGTTCTCGAAGGGGAATCGACCAGTGGCTGCAAATCCCTTTTCGCACTGGAAGCGATCGCAGCGGACACCCAGTCCCCGCGATTCAACACCGTTTTGCGAAACAGCTTTTTCAAGGACGACAATGACGTAGCTGCAGTGGGAACCGCACTCTCGAACAACGAATTGCTGGACAGAAGTTCGCGGCGCAACCAACGCACTACGCGCAACGCACAAACAAATGATAATGAGCTGTTCAACGATGGGGCCGAAGAATCAATTTGTCCGGAATTGTTCGAGGAGAACGAGGACCTTTTGACCTTTGTTCTGGAACAGACGGTCAGCATCAGCGGCGCTGTTCGTCGGCCGGGGGCCTATCCGATCGCACGCAGCGAGGATGCCGCGATGATCGTAGGAGCGGCCGATGGCATCCTTGCATCGGTCGATGCTGCCACGCTGGAAGTATTGCGTGACAGGGATTTCGAGCGCTTCGATCTACCGAGCGGCCGGGCGCTTGCCGGTCTGCAGAACATCATCCTTTCGCCAGGCGACGAAATTCGTATCACCGCCCCGCTGCGCAACGCAGAAGATGGGACGGTACTACTTTCGGGTGAGTTTCGAAGTCCCGGCCTTTACGCCATTCGCCCGGGAGAACGCCTGTCCCAGGTCATAGCGCGCGCCGGCGGCTATTCCGAACACGCATATCCCTATGGAGCCGTCCTCACACGCGAAAACGTGAAGGAATCCCAACGTGCGGCACAGCAGCGAGCAGCCAGGGAATTAAGGGAAACAGTGCTGACCCTAGCGGCTCGAAACGAAGTCGATGCCGAAGCGGTAGGTGCCACCTCTCAAATTATTGAAACGCTTGGCTCTGCCGATGTGCCAGGGCGCATGGTGGTGGAGGCCGACCTCACAGCCTTGGCTGCACGCCCCGATCTCGACCCGCTATTGGAAGGTGGCGATGCCATTTACGTTCCGAACCGGCCGACGAGCGTCTATGTTTTCGGCAGTGTCCTCAATCCAGGAGCTTTGCAGTTCCAAGCGGATAAGTCGATCAGCGAATACCTGGAGGATGCCGGCGGCACTCAACCGCAAAGCGATGACGGACGGATCTTCGTCGTATTTCCAAATGGGGCCGCCCAGCCGATCCGTCGCAGTTTCTGGCGCCGTTCCGATGTTGTTGTCCCACCCGGGTCGACCATCTTCGTCCCGCGGGATCTCACCCCGCTGCTGGGCCTTGAGATCGCGCAAACGGTGACGGGCATCTTTGGCGGCGTTGCCCAGGCAATCGCGACAACCCTCATTCTTGCTGACAGGAATTAAACCATTTCCGTCTAAGCATGCTCGCTCTACTTACAGGAAAGGTGCTGCGTTGACCCCTTTGAGTTCTGGCACGAAGATTGCCGTAATCGGACTGGGCTATGTCGGACTGCCGCTGGCGGTCCAGCTTGCCAAGCACTTCGACACGATTGGTATCGACGTAAATAAGGAACGCGTTGCTGCGCTGCGCGGTGGCCATGATGCGACGGGCGAGGTTGATGATGAGCCGCTGCAGGCAAGCGCGCTGCAATATTCCAGTCAGATTGCCGATGCCAGCGACGCGGATATTTTTATCGTAACTGTGCCGACACCGGTAGATGTCGCGAACCAGCCGGATTTGGGTCCCGTCAGAGGCGCAACGCGCGCTCTGGCAACTATTCTCGATGCCGAAAAACCACGCACGATCGTTTACGAATCGACCGTCTATCCCGGCGTAACCGAGGAAATCTGTGGCCCCCTGATCGAGGAAGTGTCTGGCCTCAAACAGGGACAGGACTTCTTTTTGGGCTATTCGCCAGAACGCATCAATCCGGGCGACAAGGTTCACACCGTCGACAAGATCATGAAGGTCGTATCCGCAGAAAACGACGAAATTGCCGACATGCTGTGCGAGATGTACGGTCGCGTTACGAGCGGCGGCACGTTCCGCGCAGCCTCCATAAAGGCTGCAGAAGCCGCGAAGGTGATTGAAAATGCGCAACGCGACATCAACATTGCCTTCATGAACGAAATATCGGTCATCTTTCAAAAGATGGACCTGTCGGTTCACGATGTTCTGGAAGCTGCCGGCACCAAATGGAATTTCCTGCAGTTTTCACCCGGTTTGGTTGGCGGCCACTGCATCGGGGTGGACCCCTATTATTTGAGCTACAAGGCCTTGCAACTGGGGCACCTTCCCCGCGTCATCCTGGCTGGCCGATCCATAAATGACGGTATGGGCGCGTTCGTCGCGGATCGCGTGCACGATCATTTGAGAAAAGCAGGCGATGTTCTTGTGCTGGGCCTTACCTTCAAGGAGGGCGTACCAGACCTTCGAAACTCCAAGGTCGTCGATGTGATCGAGCGCCTGAAGTGGCTGGGCCATGATGTGACGGTACATGATCCCCTCGCCGATGCCGAGGAAGCGGAGGAGGAGTACGGCCTCCGGCTAGACCCTGCGGCGCTGAATGGGAAGCAGTATGACGCCGTGATTATGGCGGTTGCGCATGAGGAATATGTCGCAATGCCCGATGAGAAGCTAACGTCTCTCGTAAAATCAGGTGGTTTGCTGGCGGATATCAAGGGCGCATGGCGGCACCGTAGCTTTAGCGGTGATGTAAAACGGTGGCAGCTTTAGAGCCTGTTACACAATCCGGTCGTGCACCCTGTACCACACAAGTCCAATCCACTCGTGGAGAGCGAGATCGAGCAGCGACAGGTTTCGTTCGATTTGGGGGCGCCACTGAATTTGGCTGCCCACCTGCACGTCTACCGGATAAGGGATCGCGTTGACGCCGGCTGAGCGGGCACAGGCCATGGCACGCGGCATGTGAAACGCCGACGTGACGAGGACGACGGGGCCAGGAGGCGCGGCGGCGGCGTAACCGAACAGATTGGCGCAGGTGTCCGATGTACCTTCGACCTCTATGATACGTTCTGCCGCTATCCCGCTTTCGGCCCAGTACCTTGCAGAAATCCTTGTATCGCTGGTGGGCAGTTTCCCCATGCGGCCATAGCCTGCGATGTAGAGTTTTGCCGAGGGGTGGCGCTTTGCGAGGAGGCCGGCCGCGACGCTGCGGTCACCATGTGCGCCAAATTCTACCTGGCCCGTTCGTGCCGATGCGAAACTATCCTCTCCGCCGGCGAGAACGAGAATGCGGTCGACCTGCGGCAAGAATGCGGGCTGCTCGAAGCGATCTTCCAGCAGGCGGACCAGCACCTCTCCGGTTGGCAAAAGTCCGAATAGCAGGAAAAGCGCTGCCGCTGCAGCCAAACTTGTCTTTGCAAGAAAATGCTGGCCCCTCGCGAGGAAGAGCAGCGCCAAGGTCGACAACCAAAAGGGCCAGCTTACCGGTCCAAATAGCCCCCATAGCGCGTAGTTCACGCGCCGCGGCCCTAACGGTGACCGTGATAGCGCATGTACCAATCGACAAAGCGAGGAATACCCTCGTCGATGGTCGTTGTCGGCTTATATCCCAGATCAGAACTTATCGCATCGATATCCGCATAAGTGGCCCGGACATCGCCCGGCTGCATGGGCAGCATGATCTTGACAGCTTCCTTGCCCAGGGATTTCTCGATGAGACCGATCATGTGGGACAATTCTTCCGAACGATGGTTGCCAATATTGTAAAGCCGGTGCGGGCTGACCGACCCGCCAGCCTTTACCGCTCCATCATCGGCAGGCGCGTTATCCAGGCAAGCCACGACACCTGAAACGATATCGTCGATATAGGTGAAGTCGCGCTGCATATTCCCTTCCCCAAATACCTCGATCGGGCGTCCCTCCATGATTGCCTGCGTAAACAACCACATGGCCATGTCAGGTCGACCCCAAGGCCCATACACCGTAAAGAAACGCAGACCCGTTTGTGGCAGTCGATAAAGGTGGGCGTAGGTTTCGCTCATCAACTCGTCCGCCTTTTTCGTGGCGGCATAGAGAGAGATCGGCTTGTCCACGCGGTCTTCCACGCTGAAGGGCAGGGTCTTGTTGCTGCCATAAACGGACGAGGATGATGCGTAGACCAGATGCTCGACGCTATCTGAATGGCGGCAATATTCCAGCAGATTGATATGACCGACCAAGTTCGACTGAATATAGGCGTGCGGATTCGTGATCGAGTAACGGACGCCCGCCTGTGCCCCCAAATGGGCAACACGTTTTGGGCTATATTGAGCCAGCGCGTCCACTAAAGCTGCCTGGTCAGCGAAATCAACTTCGATAAGGGTGAAATTATTGTGCCGACGCTGGAGATCTTCCAGCCGGTCCCGCTTCAACTTTGTCGAATAGTAATCATTTACGTTATCGATACCCAGGACGGTTTCGCCGCGCGCCAACAGTCTTTCCGACAGATGGTAACCGATAAACCCGGCGGCACCCGTCACCAGATAGGTCATGCGTCAAAGTCTCCGAATTGCAAATCTGCGTGCGAGGTAGCGGGGCCGGGGGCAGGGGGCAACCACCCTTTTCAACTGCCCCTCCATATATTAGAGCGCCCTTTCCAATCCGGCGCTGCGTCAGCAGGATTCGGAGACTCGCATGCTGGGGCGTGGCCAAGTGGTAAGGCAGCGGCTTTTGGTGCCGCCATTCGCAGGTTCGAATCCTGCCGCCCCAGCCAGACGCGAGTCCTTAGGGGATCGTGAGCGTCTGCTGTTTTCCGTCACGCAGATAAACAAGCGTTCCGCGTTTCCCAGCCGCAATATCGCCAGCAAGGTCCTGTAACCGTCCGGGACCGTCAAATGGCTCATCCTGGAATTTCACCACGAGATCCCCCGCGCGCAGTCCAAAAGGCTGTAGAATGGCTGGCACGCTTTTCAGGCGATAGCCACGCATACCGTTCTCCTCGTCTTCTTCCATATTGACGTTCATCGCAGTCAGTACGGATTCTCGTCCCTCAATCTCGGCAGTTTCGGTCGTGTCGGGCGCGGTTCGGCGGACGGGAGTGGACTCGTTCGGCTTTTGAAGGCTCAGTTCACGGGTTTCGCCTGACGTGCCGGTGACGGTCGCGGAGCGCCGTGCAACCTCGGTCAACGTCCAACCGGGTACGATCTGGCGTCCGATCCTTATGCGACGTTGCCTGTCATCGGCGATGGAGACGAATATCGCGCCTCCGCCCGGCCGTGCTGAAATTCCCTTCAGAACGATATCGCTGGGCCACGCCTGCGAGTTTTGTGGTGCCGAAGGCGCCTGGGTAGAGGCCGCGATGGGGGCGGGGGCGGGCGGCGAGGGTTGCGGAGCCGACGCCTGGAGCGCTGGTGCGGCGTCGCTGGGCGACCCTTCATCCTCAGCGCCCGAAAATAGCATCATAGCCAGGATCAACAGCATGAGCGGCATCCCGAACATCAGCATTCGCCGTTCGCGTTGCGACAGGCGGGACAGGAAGTGCATGGGCATGATTGGAAACTTAACGAACGCGTTCGCCGGCGCCAGCGCCAATTGGCAGAGAGAGGAATTTGCCAGAAAAACGTCAAGAAAGTGACATGGAGCACGCCTAGGTGGGCAAAGCTTCCTGCAACAGCTATCGTTCGGACGGAGACTTTCATGCGGCCGCGCAATCGTCGGAGCAAGGTGACCGAGCGCTCTCACCGCGAACGTGGCATGGCGCTGATCACGGTTCTTCTGCTCGTCGCGGTGATGGGAACGGTGACGGCCGCCTCACTGGAAATCATGAACCGGTCTGTCGCGATGGCCAATAATGGTCGCAGTGCGATGCAGGCCCGCCATCATGTTCGCGCGATGGAACATGTAGCCGGTCGGCGCCTGATGGCGCTGCGGGAACAATATCCGGACCGCCTTACCCTGGCGGGAGGATGGGCGGATACGCCGATTCTCGTGCCGACGGAGGACGGGAATGTCGTCCTGCAGCTTTCCGATGGCTCTCACTGCTTCAATATAAATGCACTCGTGGGGCCGGAGCAGGGCGGCCGCCGCATCATCGATCCCCTCGGTCTTGAGCATTTTATCGGGCTGGCCCGTGCGGTCGGTATTGACGAACAGAATGCGCGCGATCTGGCTTTTTCTATCACCGATTTCATCGACAGTGACATGGTGCCCCAAGCAGGCGGTGGCGAGGATGAAATATACAAGGATGGTGAGGACAGCCATCGAACGGCCAACACGCTGCTAGCCGACCCGGGCGAATTGGCAGCGGTTAAAGGAATGACGGTCGAAAGGCTGTCGCGTCTGCGACCCCACCTTTGCGCTTTGCCTTCGAACGACATGGTTCGCATCAACGTCAATACTCTGCAAGAAGAGGAGGCGCCTTTGCTGGCGATGCTGGCTCCCGGACAGTTGACCCTGCAGCAGGCACGTCGCGCGATTAGCGCGCGACCGGAAGCGGGATGGGAAAGTACGGATGCGTTCTGGGATGAACCCACGCTTTCGGCGCTGGCCCTTCCACGCGGGGCGAGCGAAAGCGTGGACGTGAAAAGCGACCTGTTCTCCATCAACATGATGATCGACGATGCAGGATTTGTCAGCGAAGCGAACATACTGTTTGAGGTAACGAAGGGCAGGGTGCGTGTCGTAAACCGCACATGGGGGACCGCGTCCTAGTCGATTTGGCCGTACGCCATTTATGACACTGACAAGACTCGCTGTGCAAAACCCACCAATGTAATTTACGAAAAATTAAGAATTCTAACCCGGTAGAGTCACGGTTCGCGAGCATATCCCTTCTTGGAAATTAACCAAGCAAAGGGACCGGGTTATGACAACAGAATCGTTTTCAATCGGACGGCGTGGCTTGCTGAAAGGCACGGGCGGCCTTGCCGCAACGGCAATGCTTGCCGCACCGCTCAGCATGTTGTTCGCGCAGAATGCTTCGGCCGCCGGCACACTTGGTGCCAGCCCTTACGGCCCACTATTTCCGACGCTGGACCTGGAAACGGGCCTCCCCCTTCTCAAGCTGCCGCGTGACTTCACTTATCGCACGATGAGCTGGCGCGGTGACATGATGACCAATGGCCAGCCGGTCTTCCCGGGGCATGACGGCATGGGCTGCGTCGCCATCGGCAGGGGTCGCAATCAACGGCTGATTCTGATTCGCAACCACGAGTTGGGCGCCGTTCGGGAATTTGGGTTGCTTGATGCCCCTGGCACCTACGACACAAATGTAAGAGGCGGCTCCTCCGTCCCGAACTCCGGCGGCAACTCGAACATCGTTGTTTCGTCAACGGGGCGTTATATTGAAACGCAGCCCTCACTCGGCGGTACGATCCGCAATTGCGCCGGTGGCCTGACGCCGTGGGGCAGCTGGCTCAGCTGTGAAGAAACGCTGGACGTCAATTCCAACGGCGGCATCAAGCATGGCTATGTTTTTGAGGTCGCGGCCGATCCCACCCAGACCAGTGGCAATCCCATCATCGAGATGGGCCGCATGCCGCATGAAGCGGTCGCCGTCGACCCGGTTACCGGCTTCGTCTACGAAACCGAGGACAACCGCAACTTCGCAGGCCTCTACAAGTTCGAGCCGACGAACACGTCGGGCCGGGTCGGTAGCCTGGAGCAGGGCGGCAAGCTCTTCATGGCGAAGGTAGTCGGCGAAAACGGCAAGCTTCTGATCGCCCCGAACCTCGGCGATTCGTACCAGCTCGAGTGGGTTGAGATCGACGAACCAGATGCAGACCCCGCGAATGTCAGCGTCAACGAGGGCAGCGTCAGCTATTCCGGCGGCGCCTCCGGTCCTTTTGCGCAGGGCTATGAAAAGGGCGGCCTTGTCATGAGCCGGGGTGAAGGCGCCTGGACCGGCCCGGACGGCCTTCTGTATTTTGTCGACACTAGCGCAGGCTTGGACGGAAGCAATCGTCCTGGCAGGGGCGAAGGTGCCGTCTGGGTTTACGATCCACGCTCGGAACGCCTGGAATGCATCTATGCATCGCAGGCAAAGGTAGCAGGCAACAACCCTGACAACATCACCGTCAGCCCGCGCGGCGGCGTCCTGCTGTGCGAAGATGGCGGCGGCGTCGAAGATGAATTCGGCTTCGGCGAGCGTCTGCTCGGCCTCCTGCCTAATGGGCAGGCCTATCCCTTCGCGAAGAACAATATTCAGCTGTCGAACAGCGATATCGCGAAGGCCGGCAAGTCCACGTCCCTCATCAGCGAGGGCGATTACCGTAACATAGAATGGGCGGGCGCTTGCTTCGATCCGACGGGCCGCATCCTCTTCGCCAACACGCAAACCCCGGGCATTACCTTTGCGATCTCCGGCCCCTGGCAGCGCGGTACGCTGTAACGGGTTTGGCATCACGTGCCCGTCCCTGTCGCGGCGTGGCGCCAACACGCTACGCCGCGATCTTTTCACATTCATCAGCATCAACAAGGATCATGAAATGAAAAACCTCCTCCTCGCTGCGGCCTCCATGGCTGCGCTGACGACCCTTGCCAGCCCGGCAAACGCACTCATCATCAACGCGACGACCAACGGAAATTCGGTCGACACGTCATTCAGCGGCCCCGGCGTTCTTGCTGCCGACGTGGATTTCTCGGCGTTTGCCGGACGCGCGGCATCGGTCATTCTCGATGTCACGCTCGAAGCCGAGGATCTCGGATCCAGCCTCGACTTCAATGGCGTCATGACGAATGGGAATTTTTTTGAGAACCTCAAGTCATTCACCCTGATTCTGGACGGCACGACGTTCAGCGCTGTAGGATCAGTTGTCCCCTTCTTCTCACTTGGTGAAACCGTGCTGGGCGCTGCTGGCGACGAGCGAATCGACATTATGTTCGGCGAAGGTGGCGAGCCGGCCGGCGTCGAACTCGGCGACGTCGGATTTGGCGGCACGAACTTTGGCATCGATATTTCGAATTTCGTTGCCGGCGACAGTTTTTCAATCGGCCTTATCGGCGAAGTTCCGGAGCCGGGCGTCCTCTCGCTTCTCGGTCTCGGTGCCCTGATCCTGGGCGCACGGCAGCATCGCCGCCTCAGCAAATAAGGCAACTCTTATCGTGGGGTCGGACACGGTCGTCGCTCGACGATCGTGTCCGACCTCTTTTTTTGCGACCTACTCGTGTTCCGAGCAGCAACAGACGAATGTCATAAAAAAAAGGGCGCCCCGTTGCCGGGACGCCCTTTCTCAATACGATAATCCGAGAGATTACATCTCTTCGGCGGTATCGTCGACCATGCCATCGTCGAGCGTGTCGCCCGTGGCACCTTCGGTCATGCCGCTGTCGTCGACCAGATTGCCGTCGACTTCGTCAGCCATTTCGCCCATTGCATCGGCTTCAGCGTCGAGCTGGTCGGCCTCAGCTTCGTTGCCGAGTTCGTCAGCAAGATCAGCTTCTTCTTCCAGGATATCTTCCTGCGACTCCAGCTGCTGCTCCTGAAGGTCCTCAGCGGCGTCCTGGGGGCCGCAAGCTGCGAGCGTAAGAGCGCTGACACCAGCAAATGCGATTGCAAACTTCTTCATGGGTACTCTCCTTTGGGTTATTCGGTAGCCGAACGGATTAAATGGTGTGATGTTCCGGCTTCCGGTCGGGTTCGTTGCGGAAGGGTAATGGATTGGGGCGCCAGGACCATTTGGAAACGGTGGGTAAAAACGCCTTCAAATCGCCTCCCTCGGCAGAGCAACTCGGATGGATTGGCGCGTTCGCCGCCCCTACCGCAATTCCCCCATTACCATTGCTGTTCGTTCATGCAAGATTCATTACGCAGGGCGATATAAGGAAAGATTCGGATGTCTTGTGCGGGGCGGCAGCGTCCCCTATCTGCGGTCCAATAATTTCACCTAGATTTCTGGAGCTGAGCCCCGTGAGCGCAGGCCAATATTCCTTTGTCATGAAAGAGCTGACCAAAACCTATCCAGGTCAGCCAAAGCCAGTGTTTTCCAACCTGACGCTGCAATTCTATCCGGGGACGAAGATCGCGATCGTCGGCCCCAACGGTACGGGTAAGTCCACCCTGATGAAGATCATGGCGGGTCGGGACAAGGATTTCCAAGGAGAGGCCTGGGCAGGCGAGAACGTCTCGGTCGGCTATCTGGAACAGGAACCGCAACTGGACGAATCGAAAACCGTCAAAGAGAACGTCATGGACGGCATTGGCGGCGTTGCCGACAAGATCGCGCGTTTCAATGAAATCACCACCTTGATGGGTGACCCACCGCCAGATGCCGATTTCGACGCGCTGATGGCGGAGATGGGCCAGCTGCAGGAAGAAATCGATGCCGCAGACGGCTGGAATCTGGATACGACGCTGAATATCGCGATGGAGGCGTTACGCTGCCCACCGGCGGACAGCAGCGTCGTCAATCTGTCCGGCGGTGAAAAGCGGCGCGTGGCGCTGTGTCGGCTGCTGTTGCAGAAGCCCGACATTCTGTTGCTCGACGAGCCGACCAACCATTTGGACGCAGAAAGCGTCGCGTGGCTCGAAAAGCATCTCGTCGACTATCAGGGCAATGTCATCCTCGTCACCCATGATCGCTATTTCCTGGATAATGTCGTCGGTTGGGTGCTGGAGCTGGATCGCGGCCGTTATTACACCTACGAAGCGAACTATTCCGGCTATCTGGAAAAGAAGGCGAAACGCCTGGAGCAGGAAAGCCGCGAGGACGAGGGCAAGCAAAAGGCCATCCGCGACGAGCTCGAGTGGATCAAGAAGTCCGCCAAGGGCAGGCAATCAAAATCAAAGGCCCGCATCCAGCGATTCGATGATCTCGTAGCCACGCAGGAGGACCGCAAGGTCGGGTCCGCCGAAATTCTGATCCAGAATCCTGAACGACTGGGCGGCAAGGTGATCGAGGCCAAGGGTCTCACCAAAGCCTATGGCGACAAGCTGCTGTTCGAGGATCTGAACTTCATTCTGCCCCGCGGCGGCATCGTCGGCGTTATTGGTCCCAATGGTGCCGGTAAATCGACCCTGTTCAAACTGATCACCGGTCAGGAAGAGCCCGATTCGGGTAAGATCGAGATCGGCGATACCGTTCATCTGGGCTATGTCGACCAGAGCCGGGATCATCTCGATGCGTCGAAGAACGTGTGGGAAGAAGTCTCCGACGGGATGGACCATTTCGAATTCGGTAAGCAGAGCATTTCAACTCGGGCTTATGTCGGCGCCTTCAATTTCAAGGGCTCCGACCAGCAAAAGGTCGTAGGGCAATTATCGGGCGGTGAGCGCAACCGTGTTCACATCGCCAAAATGCTGAAAAAGGGCGGTAACGTTCTGCTGCTTGACGAGCCGACCAACGATCTTGACGTCGAAACCCTGCGCGCGCTCGAAACGGCGCTGGAAAATTTCGCCGGTTGCGCGGTGGTGATCTCGCATGATCGCTTTTTCCTCGACCGCCTTGCGACGCATATTCTTGCCTTTGAGGGCGACAGCCATGTCGAATGGTTCGAAGGAAACTTCGAGGCCTATGAGGAGGACAAGCGCCGGCGCTTGGGAGAGGCCGCAGACCGGCCAAGCGCAATGACCTATCGCAAGCTGACCAGATAGAGGGGGCAGGGCGGCAGCCTAGGCCCCCGGGCCGCCGCCGCCCGGCACCTCGACCTGTTCACCGTCTGGTGTCCCGGCATTGGGACCCCCGCCGTCGCTCGGCGGCGACTCCTCATCGCCGGTCCAGGGGCAGCGCGACAACTCGCCATCGGGAATTTCCGTGGTGTTCGTAATCGTTTGCAGCGACAGTTCGCGCGCGATGAAGGCGGCGCGATATTTGATTTCGCGCGTTTCGAATAAAGAAGAAATGGATTGCATCAGCGAACCGCCCGTTCCGAAAATAGGCTCATACTGATAGGTCACTTCCGCAAACATGACCGTATTTGGCCATAGCACCTCCATCCCGTCAATTGTGGGGATCTCGTTCCAGGGCGTTCCGTCCGTATAGAGGCCATCGCCCTCGCCGCCGATGCTGCTAGTGCTGTTGTAATTGCCTTCGCAACGCTGCCAACGAATGACGTGGCCGTTAGGCACGGGGTCACCGCCCGTACCGCTTGGAATCGGTTGGTTCGCGGTGACCGATGAGAGGATAATTCGTCCTCTGGTATCAAAATCCGCCAGCCTTAGCGCCAAACGCGAACCCAGAAACAGCGTCTCCACATCGGTTTCATCGATAGAGGAGCGGAAGCGGGCAGCAAGATCCGCAGTGGATGTCGCGACCCGGGAAATTTGTTGATGCGCAATCGCCAAATTCACAAGTTCCAAGCCACCAAGGAAGGTCACGCACAGAAAGGGCAGGGCGAGCGCGAACTCCATGAATGCAACGCCGCCATCATCGGCAGCGGCCTTCCGGATCTTTCGCCTGGACCGGAGCGTCAATGGTCTGAAATGCATATCTCTGACCTTGCATATTGGGCGGCGTTGGCGAACGGCTCGTTCTTCACGCCGGCATTCAGGTCGATGACCAGATAGTCGCCCGTGAATGTCCGTGAGAGGCTGAACAGGGGCGGATATTTCACCTGCAGTCCAAAATAGACGATGTCCTCGGCACCGCCGACACCCTCGATTCCCTGGATATCACGTGTCCATTCGCCGTCGCCGTCAACATCGACAAAACAGTCGCCGTCGCCTGGTTCCCCGCCCAGCGGCTCGGCGTCCCGCGTGATGGGCTCGGGATTTTCGATATCCTGAAAGTCTTGGTAAGATCTTACATCCACGTCGAAATCCGCCCCCGGGATCCCCTGCAACTCCGCAGCGATATAGTCAGAGATTAACTTCAGGGAGGCGGGCGGTGCCTCATCATTTTCCTGACCGCCTTCCATATCGTCGTCACCATCGCTTGTGACTTCGTCAGTGATAAAATAACCTGTTGCCGACAATCGCGAAACCTCTCGCAAAGTCCCCTCCACACGGGCCTTTGCGTAAGAAAAATACCCGATTTCGATGGCGCCCAGTATGAACGTCATCATGGGCAGGACAAGAATTGCGAATTCGATCAGATAACTGCCATTCTGATCGCCACGGGCGCGGCGCAGAAGCGGCTTCACTGAGACACCCGCAAATAGCCGATGTTGCGGCCGATCTTCTCAAAAACCTCTTCCAGTTCACCAGCCCGCCCGCTGTCTGCCTGATAATAATCGTCGGTGCTGCTGGCGCACTTGCGCAATGCTTCTTCGTCCGTGTCTCCCACGTCTCTAGTAAAGGCTACAGTATGCACCTGGATCCCCTGCTGCTTCGCATATTCGCAAAGCATACGAAAACGGGCGCGATGTTGGTTCCCGGTGCTGGAGCCGGTGTCTGGCCGAACATGATTTCGATAATCTGATGCGAATTCGATGCCGTAAGCTGAGTAAGAATGGCCTGAGGTGTCCATCGTACCATCGGTCATGAATATGAGGTATTTGGCAACGGGTCGGCCCGGTCGACCCCCGGCTCCACCCACCGGCCAGGTATCAGTATTTATGAACGGTGCTTCGTTCGACAGAAGCGCTATGCCCCAATACATGCCGATATTGTGATAGGTGCCGCCTGCCGGCACCAGCGTGTCAATCGCAGCTTCCAAATGGGACTGAGGATGCTCATCCAGCAGTTCGACGGGGGAGGGACAACCGCTATTGGGTCCCGGTCTTTTCGGATCCGTAGAGGCAGACGGATAGTAGGACGCGTTATAATAGCCTTCGTTAAGGACGCCGGGTTGGGGTCCTGTGCGATTATCTCGCACCGTATAAACAATTCGGCGATCCAAATTCGTGTCGTCGGTATATACGCCGAAGACCGGATCGTTTCTCAGCGGATCACCAGAATTTGGCCATGTGTACGTCGCCTGAGAAGAAATAGAATTTGGCGTGACAAGATAAGGTTGCCATTTCGGCACTCCATTGCCGGGAGCCTCGTCGATAATGTCCCAAGCACCGGCGGGAATAGAGCCGTAGGGGTCCCCAGCATCAATACTTTGGATCGTCGTCCGCATTTCGACGCATCCCTTCCAATCGTAAGGTCCGATCGAACCGTCCCGTCCCCGCGCAATAAAATTTGTCAGATCGAACGTCTGTTTGCCAAAACGGGGATTGACGCGGCGCCACTGCTGATCATAATTTCGATTTCCGCTCGAGCAGTAATAATTCCAATAATCGCATTTTCTTGGGGTGTATTCTAAGGAGTAGTAATGAGAATTTGTCTGCTCGACATATTCAACATTTTCATCCATTAGTTGGTGACCAATATTAACTGTTTGACTGTATGGTACAATGCCAACTCTTACGCGTAATCCTGCTTTGTTTAATTGATCCCTCAGTGTTCCCATAATGGAAACAAATCGCTTCGCTGCCCGCTTCAGCTCGTTAATGCGTTCATTATTATAACCGTATGAGCGGTCGAGATCCCATTGCATGGAACCTGTAGTATCCAGCACAAGGACGACATCTACATTGCTTCCTGAGCGCACAGACGAACAGCTTAGAGAAATCGGCAGATTTTCGACGCCCACGACTCTCATCATGGTTGTCGGGATAGAGGTACGCAACGTCAGGGATAGCTCGCCAGACGTGTCGTCGAGCGAGGCTTCCCAATTTACAGTTTCAGAGTTGAAAAGGCCGTCCTGAAAGTTGAAATCAACGAAATTATCGATCTCGCGGGAGCCGGCATCATCGCCTCCCATGACGGGAACGTCGTCGCCCTCCATGACTTTTCGTCCGGCAAGTGCGGCAGCATCGCAGGTTTGCGCGAGCCTGGCCTCCGCCATATAACCCCGGGTCAGGTCTATGCCGCCACCGATGGCCCCCAGCAGCGGAAAAACCGCCGCCGTGACGATGACGAGTGCATTGCCGGCCTCATCGCGGGCCAGACGGCGCAATATCCCCGTTGATCCCGCAGGCCTCGCCGTCTTTCGGTTCATGTTTCGTCCTGTTGCCCCGGTGTGCCGCCCGGACCCATAAAGACGGCAATTGCACCCATTTCGCCGCAGCGTTACGCGAACAAGGCTAAGGAGCGCTTCATGAACAGGGTTAAGGCAATTGGTTAACGACAAAACGGCATCTTCTGCTGACGCAATACTGGACCAATTGCGCGCCGAGGCGCCGGCGCGTTATTTCGCGACCTTGTTCCTGCCCGCGCCGCTGCGCAGCCAGATTTCGGTCTTGCATATGTATGACCTGCGCCTGCTCTCGGTCCAAGCAGCCGGAGACGAAGTCCATCCCGCGTTGATCAAATTGGCATGGTGGCGCGACGCGATCGCTGGTCTTGGGCACCAAGCCGTGCGGGGGGAACCGCTACTGGGCGCGATCCAGGACCGCATACCCGCGGATGCGCTTCAAGACTGGGCGGCCCTTGCGGACGCTCATATGGATCGCGTGGAACATGGCGACGCGGATGCAGTGGTTGCGGCGCGCGAACGGGCGGCGGCCGCGACCCTGGGGCACGGCCGCCTGTTGAGATCCATGACCGCTCTTCGCATAGCAGACAGAATGAAGGAGCGTTCGCTCTTGCGGCTTCAACTGGCCATGACATGGCACATCATCACCGGCCATAATTAATTGGGGCGCTTAACATGAAGGGGTGGAGACGCGCGGCACTGCTGCTGCTGATCGCAATATTGGTGGCGGCCGCCGTCATCGCTTGGCTGCGGCAACCCGATCCGGTCGGTGTTCCACCGCCGCCCCCCATGACGGATGTCCCGGGTCAGGTGGCGGCGGTGACGCAGGACTCATGCCCCCCCACACCGGCTTGCGAGCCCGTGGCTTCGCCGCCGCCCGCGCCAAAGGCGGACCCGGCATTGCGCGAACAACGCCGGTTCAACCGCAATGATCGAGACAAGGACGGCGTCGTGGCGAAAGAGGAGTATCTCCATTCCCGCCAGCGAAGCTTTGACAAGATGGACGAGAATGGTGACGGACGCATTGATTTTACGGAATATTCCGTGAAGCAGAGGGAGCGCTTCGACAATTCGGACTGTGACTCCAGTGGCACTTTGACGCCTACCGAATTCGCCTCGACCGCCACGCGGAAGGACGCCCCAGAACCGGATTGTTAAGGGGCGTCCGCTTCGACGTCAGCGGCATCGGTCCCTAACCGCGGCGACCCTCGATCAATGTATCCACCACAGCCGGGTCGGCCAGGGTCGAGGTATCGCCAAGGCTCGACGTATCACCCTCGGCAATCTTTCGCAGGATCCGCCGCATGATCTTTCCAGAGCGGGTTTTTGGCAGCGCCGGCGTCAGATGAATATGGTCGGGGGTGGCAACAGGCCCAATCTCCTTCCGAACATGCTGACGCAGTTCCGCCTCCAGCTCTGGCGACATATCGACCCCGGAATTGGGTGTAACGTAACAATAGATACCTTGTCCCTTTATATCGTGGGGATAGCCCACGACGGCTGCCTCTGCGACATCGGAGTGCAGGACAAGTGCGCTTTCGACCTCCGCGGTGCCCATACGGTGCCCGCTGACATTGATCACGTCGTCGACACGGCCGGTGATGCGGTAATATCCATTTGCGTCCCGCTTCGCGCCGTCGCCCGTGAAATAAAGGTCCTCATATGTAGAGAAATAGGTCTGGTGAAACCGCGCATGGTCGCCATAAACGCTTCGCGCCTGGCCGGGCCAGCTTGTGGCGATGCATAGATTTCCCTCCGCTTCGCCTGCCAGTTCTGCACCATCATTGTCGACCAGCAGCGGCTGGACGCCAAACATGGGCAGGCCCGCCCATCCGGGCTTCATATCGTGGGCGCCGGGCAGGGTGGTCAGCATGATGCCGCCAGTTTCCGTCTGCCACCAGGTGTCGACGACCGGAATGCGTTCTTCACCCACAACGCGATGATACCACCGCCAGGCCTCTGGATTGATTGGCTCTCCTACGGTGCCAAGAACGCGCAGCGACGAACGGTCATATTTCGTCACCGGTCCATCACCCTCTCGCATCAACGCGCGAATTGCGGTCGGGGCAGTATAGAGAATCGACACTTTATGCTTCTCGACGATCTGCCAGAACCGGCTCTCATCGGGCCAATTCGGAACGCCTTCGAAAATCAGCTGCGTTGCGCCATTCGCCATCGGACCATAGGCGACATAGCTGTGTCCCGTAATCCATCCCACGTCTGCCGTGCAGAAGAACAAATCCTCCTCACGCTGATCGAATGCGACCGCAAAGGTCATCGCGGTCCACACCATGTAGCCGCCCGTGGTGTGCACAACGCCCTTGGGCTGACCTGTCGAACCCGATGTGTAAAGAATGAACAGAGGATCCTCAGCATTCATCGGGGCGCAGGGGCAATCGTCATCAACGGTCGCCAGCATCTCGTGAAACCACTGATCCCGGTCCGCAGCCATATCGACATCATCGCCGGTGACCCGGACGACCAGTACACCGTCGACACTGCGGCCGCCCGCGAGTGCGGCATCGACATTTGCCTTGAGCGGAATAGATTTTCCACCGCGCTTGCCGGCATCGGCGGTGATCACAAAGCGACTGTCGCAATCCTCTATGCGACCCCGCAAAGCCTCAGGTGAAAACCCTCCAAATACAACACTGTGGACGGCTCCGATACGAGCGCATGCCAGCATCGCCATAACAGCCTCTGGCACCATGGGCATATATATGGTGATGCGGTCACCGCGCGTGACGCCCATGGACAAGAGAATATTGGCGAACTTCGCCACCTCTGACTTCATCTCAGCATAGCTGATCCGGCGAACGTCGGCTGCGGGATCGTCGGGTTCAAAGATGATGGCGGTCTTGTCGGGTGTGGCAAGCGCGTGTCGATCGACGGCATTCCAGCACGCGTTCAGTTCGCCGTCCTCGAACCATTTGATGTCGACCTTGGGTGCAAAGCGCCAATTGCCGGCAACCGTCGGGGACTTCATCCAATCCAAGCGGCGTGCCTGTTCCAGCCAAAAGGCCTCAGGATCGCTCAACGATTGCTTATGAAGGCTCTTATAGTCTGTGTCGGTGCAATTCGTCGCCGAACGGGCAGCGGCAGGTACCGGCACGAGCGCTTCATCATCCATTCAATCTCTCCCATAATTTAACATAATATATATTATCAACCAAAGATACGGTTGCGCTTGGGCATCCGAACCGCTGGCCTGCACCTGCCCCTTGTGACATGAATTGGTGGCCTATGGCTATCGTCGAGGGTGAAAGATGACACGTGAACAAAAATTACAAACGGAGATCGTGCGCCTGCGCGAAATCATGGCTGCTTTGCGCGATCCGGATACAGGATGCCCCTGGGATCTTGAGCAGAATTTCAAAACCATCGCACCCTATACGATCGAGGAAGCGTACGAGGTCGCCGACGCAATCGACACTGGGGATCGTGACGAGTTGCGCGGCGAACTCGGCGACCTTTTGCTCCAGGTAATCTATCATTCCCGAATGGCGGAAGAAGAAGGCGCCTTTGATCTGGCGGAGGTCGTCACGGGCATCGCGGATAAGATGGTTGCGCGTCATCCACACGTCTTCGGTGCTAAGGAGGTCAAAGATGCAGCGTCGCAAACCCAGGCATGGGAAGATATGAAGGCAGCAGAACGTGGCAGTGCCAGCGCCCTGGAGGGGGTGGCGCGCGCCCTACCCGCATTAATGCGGGCCGAAAAACTTCAAAAGCGTGCGTCACGACAAGGTTTCGACTGGCCCGATACTAGCGGTCCGCGCGAGAAAATATTGGAGGAACTGACCGAACTGGAAGATGCCGGTAGCGATGCCGAGCGTCGGCATGAAGCCGGTGACCTGCTTTTTTCCGCCGTGAACCTGATAAGGCATATGAAAATCGATCCGGAAGTTGCCTTGCGGAAAGCGAATGACCGTTTTGAAAAACGCTTCCGCTATGTCGAAACACAGGCTGCGACACCGCTGAAGGCGATGTCGCTCGACGACCTGGACGCCCTATGGGCCGAGGCAAAGCAAGCCGAAAAACACCGGACCGGCGAGCGCTAGCACGGACGTTCAGCGGCGAATGGTCCTAAAGCGCATTAAACCGCGCATATTCGCGCTCGCCAAGACGTACCGACATCAGCATCGTTTCACCTTTCAGCGTCCGATCAAGCACGCGGCCATGCGCCTCCAGCCACGCCATTCTCTCGCCATCGGTAACCGGAACCGAAATTTCATATATCTTGGACGCAGCGAGAAGAATGGCTGCCAGGCGCTCGCGAAATACCTCGATGCCGTCACCCGTTACCGCTGACAAGGGAACGTGCAACTCGTCATCTGGTAAGGCAAGTTCATCGTCGATCAGGTCGATCTTGTTAAGCACCTCCATGATCGGAACATCGCCGCTTCTTTCAATGCCGAGCTCGGTCAGTACGGCGTACACATCTTCAGCTTGCGCTGCGGAGTCGGGGTGCGAGGCGTCGCGTACGTGGACAATCACGTCCGCCTCCAGCACCTCCTCAAGCGTGGCACGAAAGGCAGCGACGAGCTGGGTCGGCAAATCCGAGATAAAGCCCACCGTGTCCGACATGATGACCTTGTCGATTTCGGGCAGTTCGACGGCTCGCATGGTGGGATCCAGCGTCGCGAACAGCAGATCCTCCGCCATGACGTCCGCGCCCGTTAAACGATTGAACAGGGTCGATTTTCCCGCATTGGTGTAGCCAACGAGCGCGACAATCGGAAAGGGCGCCTTCTGCCGCCGCTCCCGATGCAATGTGCGGGTTCGTGTGACCTGTTCCAATTCGCGGCGAATGCGTGCCATGCGGTCACGGATCAGGCGGCGGTCCGTTTCGATCTGCGTTTCGCCGGGGCCGCCCAGAAAGCCAAAGCCGCCGCGCTGCCTCTCCAGGTGGGTCCAGGACCGAACGAGCCGGCTTGCCTGGTACTCCAGATGCGCAAGTTCCACCTGCAGCCGGCCTTCATGCGTCGCCGCCCGCTCACCAAAAATCTCGAGAATAAGGCCGGTGCGGTCGATCACCTTTATACCGGTCTCCCTCTCCAGATTACGCTGCTGCAGCGGGCTGAGCGACCCGTCCACGACGATCAGCTCGACATCCTTGCTGGCTGCGCGTTCCTTCAGCGCCTCTACCTGACCACTGCCGAACAATGTGGCAGGTTTCGGCGCGCGTACGCGCACCACGTCGCTGTCCACCACCTCAAGTGCGATGGCGGATGAAAGATTTACCGCCTCTTCCAGTCGCGCAAGAGGCTCCCGCGGGTTCGCGGCGCGGCTAAGGTCGGGCAAAATGACGAGCGTACGCGCGCCATAGGCGCGGCCCGCGACCTCTTCCGTGATGGTGCTAATTGGCCAATCCGTTCATTGGTTCGGCCCACAGCACCAGAAGTAGGCAGCGGTCACTCGCCATCAACGTCCTCTTCTTCGAATAATTGGACAGGGCCCGACGGCATAACGGTCGAAATGGCATGTTTGTAGACAAGCTGAGATTGCCCTTCCCGCCGCAGCAGGACGCAAAAATTGTCGAACCAGGTAACGTTCCCTTGCAACTTCACGCCGTTGACCAGGAACATCGTGACCGGCATCTTCGCCTTCCGGATGGCGTTGAGGAAGGTATCCTGAAGATTATTCGACTTTTCTGCCATGCGGCCACTCCTGTTTGGCATGAATTTGAACCCCCTACCCTAGCGCTGCACCGCAGCATTGGAAGCGTGGAGATCGCTCGAAACAGTTTATTCTTTTCTTTCTTCGCTTGCAGCCTCGCTCAGGTCCAGAGCCTTTAATTTCCGATGGAGCGCCGACCGCTCCATTCCCACAAACGTAGCCGTGCGACTGATATTGCCTGAAAAACGCCTGACCTGCACGCGCAGATACTCCCGTTCAAAAGCTTCACGAGCCTCCCGGAGAGGCGCCCCCATAATGGCGCGGTTTGACTCGCCAGGTACGATTTCAGCAGGCCCGCTGACAATCTCCGACGGCAAGCTCGCAACGCCGATCGTTTTCAATTGTTCGGGCGGCGTCAGGATCATCACCCGCTCGATCACGTTTCGCAGCTGACGCACATTGCCCGGCCAGTCATAACCTTGCAGCGATGCGGCAGCGTCCTCGCCCAATTTTGGCGTGGGGACATTTCGCTCCGCCGCATAGCGGGCCAGGAAGTGCTCGGCGAGCGGAACGATATCTTCCCGCCGTTCCTCGAGAGAGGGCAGACTGAGCGGCACCACAGCGATGCGGTAATAGAGATCCTCGCGAAAGCGACCTTCGGCAATCTCGGTACTCAGGGTGCGCGACGTTGACGCAATCACGCGCACGTCCACCGCCACAGGTGATGTTCCCTTCACACGCGTAAACACCTGATCGGTTAATACCCTCAAGATTTTTCCTTGCGTTGGCAATGGCATATCGGCCACCTCGTCCAGGAACAATGTCCCCCCATGCGCCTGCTCGAACAGGCCCACGCGCGTAGCGGCGGCGGCATCTTCCACGCCGAACAATGCCTCCTCTACCCTATCGGGATGCAGCCGCGCGGAAGATACGGTGACGAAGGCTCCCCTGGCGCGGCTCGACCCCGCGTGCAGAAGGCGTGCCACCACCTCCTTACCGGACCCCGGCGGCCCATCGATCAAGACGCGACTGCCTGTTGGCGCCACGCGCTTCAGTGTGGCACGGACATTGGCAATCGCCGGACTGTTGCCCGTCAATTCATTGTCGACCCCTGCCCGCTCCCGAAGTTCCTGATTCTCACGGCGCAGGCGCTCCGCTTCCGTCGCTCGGGCAACTGTCAATAACAGATGATCGGCCTGAAACGGCTTTTCTATGAAGTCATAGGCGCCGCGCTTTATCGCTGCGACCGCGGTTTCGATATTGCCGTGCCCGGAAATCACGACAACGGGGATAGTTACGTCCCGCTGTTTGATTTCGTCCAGCAATTCGATGCCGTCCAGTTTCGACCCCTGCAGCCAGACATCGAGGACGATCAAAGAGGGTTTGCGCTCGGTGATGGCGGCGAGGGCCGCATCGCTATTAGCGGCGCTTCGGGCCTCATACCCCTCGTCTTCCAGTACGCCGGAGACGAGTTCACGAATGTCCTTCTCATCGTCGATCACAAGAATATCGAGCGGCATGTTTCCTTAGCCCTCCACAACAATTTGAGATGGTTGGTCGTCGCCCTCGCCCAAGTGGCGCGCCAGCAGATTGATGTCGAATGTCATTCTGACACACATTCCCCCGGTATCCCTGTCGAGAAACGAAAGTGTCCCCGCATGCTCCTCGACGATCTTGCTGACAATCGCGAGCCCCAGCCCCGTCCCCTTTTCGCGCGTCGTGACGTACGGCTCGGTAACACGTTCGCGCAAAGCGTCTGGCAAGCCCGGACCATTGTCGCAAACGTCGATCCTGATCTGTTCGTCGTGCGTCGAAAGAAGCGTCTCGATCTTGGACGGCACGGTCCGCTCATCTCCTTGCAAGGCCTCCGCCGCGTTCTTCATCAGGTTCGTCAACGCCTGAGCGATTTGTCGCCGGTCGCAGACCAGATCGGGCAGTCCTTCCTCGACCTCCAGGCTGTAGGATATGCCAGGATTACCCACCTCCTGCAGAAACAATGCCTGGCGCGCGATTTCTGCCAGAGATTCTCGCTCGAACACCGGCTTGGGCATGCGCGCAAAGGAAGAAAATTCGTCCACCATGCGGCGCAAATCGCCTACCTGCCGGACAATCGTACTGGTCAACGCCTCGAAAATATCGGCGTCGGCGGTGAGCTTGTTACCATAGCGCCGCTGCAGCCGCTCCGCCGACAATTGGATCGGCGTCAGCGGATTCTTAATCTCGTGCGCGATCCTGCGCGCCACGTCCGCCCATGCTGCACGTCGCTGATCCGCAAGTTGTTGCGTTATGTCGTCGAACGTCAGGACGTGGCCAAGCGTCCCACCGGGTACGGCCCCTGCCCGCACGAGCAGGATCTGCGTATCGCCGTCGCGTGCAATGCGCACTTCGCCCTGCGCGATATTCCCGGTTTGGGCCCGGGCCAGCAGTTCGGAAAATTCCGGCACCGCATCCGCCAGCGACCGCTGCAGCAAAGCCGCTCTGGTCGTCGCCAGCAATTCTTCGGCGGCCGTTGACACCAGGGCGATGCGGCCAGAGGCATCCACAGAGATGACGCCCGCAGTGACGCCTTGCATGACAGCCTCTATGAATCGGCGGCGCTCTTCTGCCTCGGCATTGGCGCCCACAAGGGCACCAGTCTGACTTTCCAACTGCCTTGCCATGCGATTGAAGCTTCGTGCCAGCGTACCGAGTTCATCCGGGCTGCCGCGCACGGGAACCCGCGCTGCCAGATCGCCCTCCCCCAATCGTTCGGCCGCTTCGGCCAGCCGGGCAATCGGAGAGGTCAGCCGGTTGGCGAGCCATAGGCCCGACAGAATTGCAGCTGCCAGGATAAGCAGCGCCACGCCGCCCAGCATCAGGTTGAAACGCCATTGCAGGCCAGCGCTGTTCGCGAGCAGATCAGAATATTCCGATCGAGCACCAGCCGCCCGGTCAGCTGCCTGCACAGCACCGGGGTCCACTGTGCGGCTGGCGTATAGATAGGTTTGATCGCCAGGATTTATCCGCACGATCGCCTCGACGCGATCGTTGCGTCCGCCCAGGATCGCTGTGTCCCCTCCCGTTGCCCGAATAAGGTCACCGGGAAGAATGCGTTGTTCCAGCACCTGGCGTTCGCCGAGAGCATCGGTCTCGCCCTGAGAAGCATATACAGTGAAGCCGCCCCCGGCGCGGGGCCGGAAAACGATCGCTTCGCTGAGCCCGCGCGCCGCAATCTGCCAGGCGACGCCATCGGCAAAGGTCTCGTCGGCTATGCCATAATCGCGGGCATAGCCGTCCAGATCCCCTCCCATGGCGACGATATCGCCAATGATCCGCTGCTGGTTTTCTTCGACATAGGCCTGCGCCACCTCCTCCGCATTGCGCAATACGGTCTGCGCCCTGTCGGAGAACCAGAACGCCGTTCCCGATTGAAAGAGGATTGAGGCAAACACGACCACCAAGATGGTGGGCACGGCAGCGAGGCCCGCAAACAAGCCGACAAGACGCACATGCATACGCGCGCCGAGCAGACCTCTGCGACGTTCCAACCAAAGCAGCGCCAGACGGCGGGCGATCAATATGAACAATCCCATCAGCGGCACCATGACGCCGACGAGCAGGAGCGTACGCCCGGTCGGACCAAGGGAAGCGGTCTCGATTTCGCCGGTCAACGACAGATAGCCGACAAAGCCGGCGATGAGCGCCAACAGACCCAGCGTAATTTCAAAGCGGGGATAAAATTCTACGCGGCCGGACATGCGGCTCAGCCGCTTGCGGACGCGGGCCATGCGCGACAGCCTATTGCCCGGGTGCCTGCGCGTGTTGCTCAAATGTAGCTGTGTTGCCATTCAGCGACAGAATCTAACGATATCTGCGCAGGAAGCAAATGAAGCGGCGTTCCTCCGTCGTGCCCGTGGCTCGTATCGTCAGGCCGCTAAGCCCAGATACCCAAGCTGCCCAGCCTTGAAGATAGTTTGACTGCGATTGACGGCATCCAGCTTCTCACCCGCATTCTGGATATGAAAACGTACGGTGGCGTGGCTGCGGGACAGGATAATGCTGATCTCCTTGTCCGTTTTACCGATCGAAGCCCACCTTAGGCATTCGACCTCACGCTTCGTCAGCTGGCAATTGGCCGGCAACCATTGGCGCTTCCGCATGACCTTTTGATAACCCGCGATCAGCCTGTGGGCATAAACCGATAATTCGTCGGAATGTTCGGCGAACTCAGCAGAGAGGTCGAGTTTCTCCGGGTCTTTCGGTCCAAAGAAAAGCGCACCGATAACGCCGAACGGCAGGTGAATCGGAATTGCCACGGCCGCTGGACACTGCGCGCGCTTCTCAAAGTTGCTGGTGTCAATGTCATCCAGATACGGGTTGTGCTGCGCCGTGTGAAAGCCCTGTTCGTTCGCCCAGAAAGGCTCGCTTTCGTACCGGCAGGCACGATGCAGCGGAGAATGAAGCGCGATGCGGCTTTCCTCCCAGGATTGCTCCGTTTCCTCCGAGAAACCGAAGACGCTCAGAACCAGAATATTCCCGTCGCCATCCACCATTGGCGCCTTTGATGCGATGTTCGGCGTCGGAACGAACCACCAGCCGGGCAGCCACCGACTACACTCTTTATGCAGCGCCTGCGCCGCAGGAAGAATGTCGGCGGCACTTCGTATAGAGACCCGCTGAATCATCTCGTCCAGACTACGCACGCTGGCCCATCCTCCCAATATATTTAATTACATAAGCTTATCGCTGTTTTCATAGGTTTGATCACGAACCTGCCTCGAAAGCAAGCGACAAGCTCATGAAGGTTGATCCGTTCTGCCAAGTGTCGTTAGGCGGCAGTGAACGGGCGGCGTATACGAGGATGTATGATATGTCGGAGTGCAGGCTTAAATTCCTGGGGGCGATCAGCTCTCTCCTGATGCTCGGCGGCTGCGCGACGTCTGGCGGAGATGATGTTCCACCGCCAACGGGCGCCACCGCCGACGCCGTCGAAACTGCACCCAGCGAAAATCCCACATCAGAAGAAGGCTTTGATGAAGCGGAACTCGTTGCTGCGGCAGAGGGCGTCTTTGGCAAGGGCGCGGAGGGATTGGCCAAGCTAATTGAGGATGTGGTCAATGATCGTGGCCGGCCAAATGCCTATATCGTGGGGCGGGAAGGGTCTGGCGCCATCGGCGTAGGCCTCCGCTATGGTGCGGGAACACTTTACCACCGGGTGGAAGGTAAACGCGACGTCTACTGGACCGGGCCATCCATAGGTTTCGACGTCGGCGGAGATGCCAACCGTGTCTTTACGCTGATCTACGACCTATATGATACGGAAGACCTCTACCGGCGATATCCCGCAGTCGAGGGCAAGGTTTACGTCGTCGGCGGTTTCACGGCTAATTATCTGCAACGCGACAATATTGCCGTCGTCCCCGTGAAGCTGGGCGTGGGATGGCGGGTCGGCGCGAATGTAGGCTATCTGAAGTTTTCGGAAGAGCGGCAAATCCTGCCGTTCTAGGCGATCACGTCCAGATAGCGTTCCATTAGGGCTGCCGTGTCATCGGACAGGGTCACAAAGCTGCGCCGGCCATCCTCTGGGTCAGCCTCTCGAACCAGCAGACCGGAATCGGTCAGGCCCTTGATCCATCGCAACCCGGTGGTGGTTGGAACATTGGCGGCAATACAAAGGCTGGAGATGGAGACCGGCACCCCCTCGTGCCTTGCTGCCGCCAGATCCAGAAGTATGTCCCAGGCGGGGTCTGCAAACAAATCCGGGGGGAAAAAATCCGTTCGGGCACGCCGGCTGTCGATAATGCCACGGATCAGCCGCGCACTTTCGATCGGCGTCCTTTCATTCGCTGACGCAGTTTCGCGCGGCTGGCCGCTTGCACTGACGAGGGCGCCTAGCGCCTGGGCAATCCGCTCGATTTCACCACGCAGACTATCCAGATCGATCTGGCCTTCTCGCTTCACATGTTCCGCGACCCGCTTGGACAGATCAATCGGTTGCAGGACCCCCATTAGTTCTTCCTTCTTCCCCGGCCAGACAAGGAATTCGAGGTTCGGAACATCCATAAGGGGGCCAATTTCGTCCAATGAAGCTGGGTCCATAACGGCCACAACCCGGCGACGAACTGCCAGCTTTTCAAGAATATCCTGCAGCTGGGTGTAATTGTCCGCAATACTCGCGGCGTTGATTTCCACGAACAGCGCGCTGGCTCCCATCAATCGGGTCGGGCCATCGGCGTTCAGGATGGATGCAGGGTCACTAGAGGTGAACCCCACCTCCCATTCTTGCAAATGCGCTGCGATCTGCGCTGTAAGCCGCTGCGATAAGGCCAGTTGAACACGCGGCCGATGCTGTTGATAGCTGGTCAAATTCTTTATCCGATATGGACGAAAATCATACCTCTATAGAGCCGTTATGTATCGGAACCAGCATTAGGGCGCGCACGCGGTCGCGGCGCGCCGAGCGGATGAAAGGGGTGAAGCGTATTTTCCCTGCCGACGCAGGCCGAATCACAATCGGATCGAAAGCAGCCGGGTCAGCACGGCTGCGACAAGAGACAGGTGCTCCTAGTCTTGCCGCCTTACCGGCATCAGCAGCCGTTCATATTCGGCTTCGGGCGATCCATAAGCGCCGCCGGCGTAAGCCTCCAGCGCCGGGCGGTCGCGCACAATGATGCAACCGCGCTCTGACCTGATGAGCAGTTCTCCCTCAAGCGTGTGCAATGCCGTCGTAACGCTGGGCCTTCTGACCGCCAGCATCAGCGATAGAAATTCATGTGTGACCTGCAGTTCATGTCCATCGATGCGGTCGTGAATCATAAGCAGCCAGCGTGCCAGCCGTTGGTCCACATGGTGCACGGCATTCGACAATGCGGTGTGGGCCGTCTGAACGTTCTGCGCCTGCACATAGCGCAGCAGCAGATTGCGTAAACTCGCACGGCCTTCCACCGCAGCTACAAGAGAATTTATCGGCATCCGGTATCCCTCGGCAGGTACCTGCACGACGCAGTCACAAGCGGACCGGTCGGAACCCATGATGAGGGCGGTCGGGCAAAAACCATCGCGACCGAATAGCCCGCTTTCTGCGGCCTGCCCTTCCCTGGACATAAACGGCACGAGGTTACTGCAGATCAGCGAGAAATCATCGGGGCTCATCAGCCGCAGAAGATAATTCCGCACCGACGTTTGCGATGGGTTGGTCATTTTATTCCCTGTTTTAGAGCGAAGAGGCGGTACGGCCCGCTCCTGAAGCCCCACTATATTGTTGGGGAGCCACGCCTATTGCTATGACCGATCCATGAGGCCTGCCTTATACCGCTTTAAGGCGTCTGCTTTTATCGAGCGTATAAAGCGGAAATATGCTCAACCCCCTGACGCGAAAGCTGCTGGCTTTTTGCGATTTCACATCTGCCGAGCGCCGCGCCCTCGCACGGCTGGGGGAATATGGCGTCCAGCGCCTGCCCGGCAATGGCCTCGGTAACGACCCTCGAAAACCGGGCGACGTGTACCTGGTGGTCGACGGGTGGGCTCAGCGTTACAAAATCCTGCCCGATGGCGGCCGCCAGATCCTGGCATATTTGCTTCCCGGGGATATGTCCGAAAGAGATACGGATGTGTTTGGCGGCTTCGATCACGAGATGGAAGCGATCGGATATGCGACGGTCTGCCAAATATCCAAGCAAACACTGCTGGAAACCGAACGCGATCACCCCAGGATTGCCATAGCGCTGGCGTGGGCGGCGTGTGTCGAAAGGGCAACGCTGCAGGAATGGATCGCCAATCTGGGACGCCGCTCGCCCGAACGCCGGGTGGCTCATTTGCTCTGCGAGCTTTGGAGGCGAATGGCGATAATCGGCAATGCTGATGGCGACGTGATGTCTTTTCCTGTCAGCCAGGTGCAGTTGGCGGACACGGTCGGTTTGACGCCGGTAACCGTCAACCGCATTATTCAACGGTTACGGCAGCAGAACACCATCATTCTGCAAAATGGCAAGCTGCAAGTTCTTCAGGCGGAGCAGCTATGCACCATGGCTGGTTTTGATGCAGCCTATCTTTACGCAGACAATTCCCACGCGAAATCCCACGATTTTTGAAAAAGCTAACCTATTACGTCGCGCCGCACACGGACAGCGCGTTAAGGCGGTTCATGGCTAGACTCGCATATCAACCGATTCTACTCGCGACCGGCAGCGAAGACGAGACTGGCCAACTGGTTTTCGTCGACAACCGGCTCGTGGCCGTCCTCGTGCGACTGGATTCTGAAGCACATGGGGATCTAACGGGGCTTTGGTACGTTGAGAAGACATTCGGCGTCGAATGTGATTGGCCGATGCTGTTCACGTCTTTGGCCGAAGTCAAAACGTGGGCTTCCAGCCGGTTCGGCAACGAAAGCGACTATTGATCGCCATTCTGTGACTTTTTTTTGTCGCGTCTGCGAGAAATACGCCCTTTCGGAACATCGAATGCTTTTGGTTTAGTTTCTTCTCGGCAGTTCACCGATGGTACGGTTTGTTACCAAGGGCCTAGGGTCCAGACTCATTCACAGCCAGAAGGCGACGGCGGTGGCG
>TARA_R100000501_G_scaffold2538_2_pt1 | contig 31376 bp, 29 predicted proteins | sample TARA_R100000501 | Tara Oceans TARA_R100000501 (sample SAMEA2620120) | marine metagenome | biome: marine biome (ENVO:00000447); feature: mesopelagic zone (ENVO:00000213) & marine oxygen minimum zone (ENVO:01000065); material: "saline water (ENVO:00002010), including plankton... | reverse complement strand
TGGACATAAGTGGCGCTTTTTCAGTCACAACCCGAAGGGCTGGGACTATTTTTACGACCGCCTGAGTTGTCAATCACTTATGTAGGAAGGCTACACGGCGTGCTTTCCGCCTTGTCGGACACAAAAATAGCCGCCAGCAGTGGGGGATATGAAAGATAAACAAGCCCTAGCAATGACATTGAGTAAAACCTCAACGACAACGTAATTAATGCTGCTCGACAAGAATTAGTGCGCCAGCTGACAAGAAGAAACCTCACCCTCAGGAACATAATATCTGCACGTGCCGCACTGCCGGGGCACCTCCGACATCAAGCAGTTATCCGAGGGGATTCATCATGACAGAACATATTTGTACTCCATGTTGCACACACGGCATCACCGAAGAAAATAAAAAAGACGTGGTAGAAGAATTTGATACTGCGCGACGTTCATTTATCCGTAACGCTTTTGTTGGCGGTGGTGCCGCCTCTCTCGGCGCTATGGGCGTGACCATGTCGCCCATGAGCTTTGCCGCTGGCGCTAATACTCCCATCGATGCTGACGCACCCGGCCAGATGCACTATTACATTCCGGCCACACCGGAAACGGTTCTCTGGGGTTATTTCAGCAAGAATGCCAAGCCTACCGTTGAAATAGAGTCCGGTGATTTTGTCACCATGGAAACACTCACCCATCATGCCAACGATGATGCAGAACGGATGGTAAAAGGTGACCCCGGTGCTGAAAGTATTTTTCATTGGGATGCTCAAGGCAAAGGTGTCGACCGACGTGGTGCTGGCCCGATGGATGCCAAGATTGGTGCCGGCGGTGGAGCCGGCGTGCATATTTGTACCGGACCAGTACGAATAAAAGGCGCTCAGCCGGGTGATATTCTTGAAGTTCGGATTGTCGATGTTGCTCCCAGACCCAGTGGAAACCCTGATTACAAAGGCAAGACTTTTGGCAGTAATGCTGCTGCCTGGTGGGGTTTTCATTACGGCGATATGCTTACCGAACCGAAAAAACGGGAAGTCGTTACCATCTACGAAGTCGATGCAACGGGTGAGCGTAACTGGGCCAAAGCCGTCTACAACTATCGTTGGACACCACAAACTGACCCCTTCGGCGTGGTTCATCCGACTATCGATTATCCGGGGGTGCCAGTCGATCACAGCACCATCACCAAGAAGGAAAATATTCTGCGTGATATCCGTATTCCGATCCGTCCTCACTTTGGCACCATTGGCCTCGCTCCTGCAGAAGCCGATATGGTGAACTCGATTCCGCCCAACTACACCGGCGGCAATATCGACAACTGGCGGATTGGCAAAGGTGCGAAGATTTATTTTCCGGTCGCAGTGGATGGCGGCATGTTCTCAGTGGGTGATCCACATGCATCACAGGGTGACTCTGAGTTGTGCGGTACCGCCATTGAGTGCTCTTTAACAGGGACTTTCCAGTTTATCTTGCACAAAAAAGCTGACTTGCCCGGCACCTCGTTGGCTGAACTCAATTACCCCTTGCTGGAAACCCAGGATGACTGGGTGTTACATGGCTTTAGCTATGCCAATTATCTGGCTGAACTGGGTCCCAATGCTCAGGATGATATTTACAGCAAATCTTCGGTTGATAAAGCTTTACGCGATGCCTATCGCAAGATGCGACACTTTTTAATGACCACTCAGCATCTGGATGAAGATGAAGCGATATCACTGATGACGGTGGCGGTCGACTTTGGTATCACTCAAGTGGTGGATGGCAACTGGGGCGTGCATGCGATCCTGAAAAAATCCATGTTCCCTGCGCGTAGCTAGAGTCGGTTTATCTTCTAAATACCCTCGTTAATAGTTATGGCATAACACTTGCGAAAGGATGCTTCAGTATTCAAGGAATAAGACACGACCGTGACTGACCTGAAACGCTTTTCTGCCAGTGCTATACCCGCAGAGCTACGCCAGCCGGCCTGGAATGAAATACTTTCCAGGCTCGGGCTGGCGAGTGATGCTGCAAGCTCCATTCGTAATGACGACAGTGGCCATATGGCACTGTCCGTCTCGGCACGCGACTCAGTATTTGTTCAACTCACAGCAACCCCACAGATTCTTTCACCCATAACTGCCAAAGCAACTCAACCGTTACAAGGCACTGTATTGGTGCTCGCCTTGCTTGATGGCACCGCGCAGGTGCTGGATGCCGAGCAGACGGTCAAATTACGTTCAGGCGACATCATGTTGCTGGATCCAAGCCAACCCTGGCGACTGGCTTTACAAACTCGGTTTCGCATCATGCTAATCAAACTGGAATCATCCAGCTTTCTGCTCCGGTTGGTTCGTAGTGGACGACAGGAAGCGAATCGCATCAGCACCCAACAAGGCATCGGCGCGTTATGTCTGAACATGCTGCAATCGCTGACCGAACAGTTACCACATGTGGATAACAATGAACTTCCCGCCTTGGAAGTTACGCTGGCCGAGTTACTGGTGGCTTGTCTTTCCCATAAACAATCTGCTACCAATGAAGAAGCTACTGATGTGCAATTGGCCCATTTACGTAGAGTGTGCAGAACAGTGGATTCACGGCTGGACGATCCGGATCTGAATATTGAGCAAATCGCTGCACAGGAAGGTTTATCCGCCAGATACTTACAAAAACTGTTCAAAAACAGTGGCACAACATTCAGTGAATATCTGAAGAGCCGCCGAATACAGCATTGCTGTATTGATCTGGCTAACCCTGCCCTTGCCCAGTTCAGTATTGCCCAGCTGTGCTACCGCTGGGGGTTTAATGACGCCGCAAACTTCAGCCGTACCTTTTCACAGTTTATGGGCATGTCACCGAAAAGCTATCGTTCTGCACCGCCACAGGATCTGCATGAACAGCTTCGCCGTGGCTGTCCGCAAACAAAACCGTCAGCTCGTTCAATTACCGCCGATCCGCAATCCTTTTTGCAGGATGATGACATTCAAAAACGACGCAGACCATTTCAGGAAGTATTGGATGATCATGCTAAATATGCGTTGTCGTTGCGACTCGCCCCGAAACGGGTTTCCGACCAAGATAACACTACGTCTTCACAAACCGACACTCACTCTTCTCGACAATATTACCTGCCAGTGTCCGATAAAACCGTTCACTGGGGCTATTTCAGTAATGCGATCAAACCGGTATTAACCGTTCGCTCCGGTGATATTGTAACGATTGAAACCTTATCCCAGCATGCGTCTGATGACTGCGAACGCATGATTGACGGAGATGCCGGAGCACAAAGCGTTTTTCACTGGACTAGTACAACAAAGAACGTTGACCGGCGGGGTGCCGGGCCGATGGATGCCACGATATTCGGCCGCGGTGCCGGAGAGGGCTTTGGGGTACATATTTGTACCGGGCCGGTGTATGTCACCGATGCTGAACCCGGTGATGTGCTGGAAATACGCATTTTGGATATTCAACCACGACTCAGTTGCAGCCCGAAGCATCAAGGTAAACACTTTGGTAGCAATGCCGCCACCTGGTGGGGCTTTCAATATGACGATCTGCTCACCGAACCGAAAAAGCGTGAAGTAGTGACCGTATACGAAGTACACCAACACACCCATCCACCGCATGCCAAGGCGATTTATAACTTTCGCTGGACCCCACAAACCGATCCTTACGGCATTGTGCACCCAACCATTGATTACCCTGGCATACCGGTTGATCACTCTAGTATCGACAAGCAGTTCGGTATTCTCGACAAAGCCGTTATTCCGGTCAGACCGCATTTTGGCGTCATGGCCGTCGCCCCGCGTGAAAGCGGTATGATTGATTCTATTCCACCCAGCTATTTTGGTGGCAATATGGATAACTGGCGGGCGGGCAAAGGCACCAAATTATTTCTGCCCGTCGCCACAACTGGGGCTCTATTTTCGGTCGGTGATCCACATGCTTCACAAGGTGATTCGGAATTATGTGGCACCGCTATCGAGTGTTCTTTAACCGGTGTGTTTCAATTGGTGTTACACAAACAACGTGATTTAAAAGGCAGCTTTATGGATGGCCTAAGTCATCCATTTCTGGAAACACCGGATGAATGGGTATTACAGGGCATGAGTTTCTCCGACTATCAGGCCGAGCTCGGCCCGAATGCCCAAACGCAAGTGTATAAAAACTCCTCTATGGAAGCCGCCATGCGTGACGCTTTCAGAAAAGCCCGTCACTACCTAATGAAAGAACATGAGCTTAGTGAAGATGAAGCAATTTCACTGATTTCGGTAGCGGTGGATTTTGGTATTACCCAGGTTGTGGATGGCAATCTGGGTGTGCATGCGATTATCCGCAAGGCTATTTTTCCAGACTATAACGCTGATTAAAAATACTTATTAATTGCCTTTTCTCAGACAATTCGAACGCGCTCTCCTCATTCACCTTCCCCATTAAAATTCTTTGTAACCTGTAAACACTGTCTGATGCTAATTCTGAATTTTGTGACGCAGTTCACTTTACTTAGGTTAATGCGATTAGTTAGGTCCGGCGCAGAATGGTCAGGGCCTAATGATCTTTCATAGCCGCCTCTGTTGTGACTGAAAATGCACCACACAGGCGCGAGGAATGAAGTTTAGTCATTCTAAATAAATGACGAGCAACGTGAAGTGGTGGCAATGAAAGATCAATAGGCCCTTGCCAATCGCGAAATTTCTCGCGACACACCCCTCTACACCAAAAAAATCAAGGAGAAGTCATGGACAAAACCGATCCGAAAACAAACCGAGGTAATGGTGGCGAACCCCATCAGCAAGCTACCGGAAATACCTCAACACTCACAACACAGCAAGGCGGCCCGATTGCCGACGATCAGAATTCATTAAGAGCTGGCGCTCGTGGTCCAGGTTTAATCGAAGACCACATCATGCGCGAAAAGATTTTCCATTTCGATCATGAACGTATTCCAGAACGAGTGGTGCATGCCCGTGGTTTTGGTGCTCACGGCTATTTCGAAACCACCGAATCGCTCGAAGATGTCACCTCTGCTGATATTTTCCAGCGTAAAGGTGAAAGAACCCCGGCCTTTGTGCGTTTCTCAACCGTTGCCGGCAGTAAGGGTTCAGCCGATCTGGCCCGCGATGTGCGTGGCTTTGCCGTCAAGCTCTATACCAAAGAAGGTAACTGGGACATCGTGGGTAACAATATCCCGGTGTTTTTTATTCAGGATGCAATGAAATTTCCTGATTTGGTTCACGCCGTCAAAGAAGAACCTGATCGCGGATTTCCACAGGCCCAATCGGCCCACGATAATTTCTGGGATTTTGCGACTTTGATGCCGGAAAGCATGCATATGCTGATGTGGCAAATGTCCGATCGTACGATTCCACGCTCATTCCGTTTTATGGAAGGCTTTGGCGTACACAGCTTTAGACTGGTAGATAAAAACGGCAAGTCCCAGTTTGTTAAATTTCACTGGAAGCCAAAGCAAGGCTTGCAGTCTGTTTTATGGGATGAAGCGTTAAAAATCAATGGTGCCGATCCGGATTTCCATCGTCGTGATTTATGGAATGCCATTACTCAGGGAGATTACCCTGAGTGGGAACTGGGACTGCAGATTTTCGATGAGGAATTTGCTGAGAAATTTGAGTTTGATGTGTTGGATGCCACCAAGCTTATCCCCGAAGAACAGGTGCCGATTCGCATTGTCGGTCGACTAGTGCTGGATCGGGTTGTCAGTAACTTTTTTGCTGAAACCGAACAGGTGGCATTCTGCACCCAGAATATCGTCAAAGGTATTGATCATTCAAATGATCCTTTGCTGCAGGGCAGAAACTTTTCCTATCTCGATACGCAGTTAAAGCGTCTGGGTGGACCCAATTTCACCCACATTCCAATCAACGCGCCGAAATGTCCGATGCATCATTTCCAGCAGGATGGTCATATGGCAATGAGCAATCCTACCGGACGGGCCAACTATGAACCGAATAGCTGGGGCGAAGAAGAAGGCGGTCCACGTGAATGTCCGGTAAAAGGTTTTGAAAGTTATCCAGAAGATGTATCTGGTCCAAAAGTCCGTGAACGTTCTGAAACCTTTGCTGATCACTACAGCCAGGCCAGGCAGTTTTATATAAGCCAGACTGAAACGGAACAGCAGCATATTATCAATGCATTTTCATTTGAGCTCAGTAAAGTCAAAACACCGGCAATCCGTAAACGCATGGTTAGTCATCTGCTGAATATTGATCAACAACTAGCCGAAAAAGTTGCTGAAAAATTGGGCATCAATCCGTTGCCGGAACCGGCTGATGCAGCGATGCCAACAAGGGATGATTTGCCAGCTTCTGACAAGTTAAGCATTCTCAAAAATGGCCCGAATAGCTTTAAAGGCCGTAAAGTTGGTGTCTTGATGACCGATGGATTTGATGCTGATATTTTCAAATCGCTGGAGAAATCACTTAAAGCAGAAGGGGCAATGTTTGAAGTTGTTGCGCCACATACCGGTGAAATAACCAGCAGTGCTGGTGACAGCATCAAGGTTGATGAAAAGGTTGATGGCGGACCTTCCGTGTTATTTGATGCCATTGTGATTTTGCCTGGTAGCGACGGTGTGAAAATGCTGGCAGAAATGCCACCAGCATTAACCTTTGTCAGTGATGCCTTTAATCACATGAAATTTATTGGCTACGGTGAAGATGCCATGCCGCTTTTGAAAAAGGCCGGTATCAGTGAGATGTTGGATGAAGGCTGCCTGCAATTGACCAATACTAAAACGACGGACGAATTTACCCAAAACTGTCGTGATATTCGGTTTTGGCAACGTGCTGGTTAGTTGGTTTTTATGATGAAATAACAAGTTGAATCAGGTCACCCGTTTGAATGTTCAGACGGGTGATTTTGCGTTAGCTTGTAGATTATCTAAACCGTCTCAGAAGGAGATCATTATGATCGCCAGACGCTATTCTTATACGCTGATAATCATCATTTTACTGCTTGTCGCGTTAATCATTCTGCGCATGCAATTGCCGTCAATGGTGAAAGACTATTTGAATGGTAAATTGGCCGATATGGGTGATTATCAAGGACAGATAGCCGATGTAGATATTCATTTATGGCGCGGCGCCTACTCTGTCGACCAACTGGAAATCACTCAAAAAGACCAGCCTTCGGTACCATTTTTTAAAGCCGAAATAATAGATACCTCTGTAAGCTGGGCATCTTTATTAAAAGGCAGAGTGGTTGCAGACGTTGATTTGATAGATGCCGAAATTCATCTGGTCGATGACGAAGCAGAAGACCAGCCTGAAGAAGAATCCACCTGGCGTCAGACTGTTCAGGAAATTATTCCATTACAAATTGATCGATTAAATATTGATAATGGTGAAATTCATTTTCATAACTTCAACTCTGATCCCCCCGTACATCTGGTTTTTTACCAATTAGACGGTGAAATAACCAACCTAAGCAATGCTGATCGAAGTGATGGGCTGCAATTCGCTAATTTTGATATTGAGGGGCAAGTGTTAGATAGCGCTTCGGCTAGACTGGATGGACGCCTGGATCCTTTAGGTGATTTTCATAATTTTGAACTCAAGTTAAAAATCACCGGTATCAACCTGACAAAACTCAATGACGTCTCTGAAGCCTATGGTAATTTTAATTTCAAATCAGGCAACGGCGATTTTGTGATGGAATTGCAGGCTGAGGAGGCTCAATTAACCGGCTATGCAAAACCCGTTCTGGATAATGTTGAAATCTTTGATTTGGAAAAAGATCTGCAAGATGGCGTTTTCAGTGCAGCCTGGCAAGCCATAGTCGGTGCATTTGGCCAGATATTCCGCAACGATCCCAAAAACCGTATCGCTACCCAAGTTGAGATACGTGGCAATCTGGATGACCCAGATGTCAGTGCCTGGCAGGCCTTTCTCGCCATTCTGGAAAATGCTTTTGTAGACGCATTCGAAAGTGATTTTGGTCGGGAGACTGGTTCCGAATCATCGCCATCCCAAGACACAATATCTGAACCTGACTCTCGTTCTGAGTCCGAATCCAAATCAGAAGCTGAAACCGATACGGTGAATTGCCAGCTTCGGCCTATGTGGGATAAATGCGACTAAGTGACCAAATGACAGTGACGTTGTTTGAAAATCAGTTGTTACGAATAGCAGCCACTAATTCCGACTTGGTCATCTTGCTACGCCCCTTAATATTAAGCTGACTGGCCCGGTTATACAGCTCCTGTTTTGTCCGTGACTCCAAAGGGCTATTAGGATTGCCAGTCCCCTGACTAGTTTTCCTAGGTGTACGGCCTTCCTCACGACGTTGTTTATTCACAGTGCGAGCCGCAATTTCTTCAGCTTTATCGGTCTTTTTACCGCTTTTTTTCTGCTGATCCTTAATATGCTCATATTGACGTTCATCTTTATCTGTCCACTCGGCAACCATAAATAGTCCTCCTGTTTACAGTATTAAAAAGGTCACGTCCCACATTAGCAATGCTATAGCTACCCTGCCAATATCCTAGGTTAAAGTAACCGACTCCGTGGCAGCGCCAAACCTAATAAGCAAGATGGTGAATCAGTAAATTACAGATAACCCTGCTCGCAGATGTCTTCAAAGGTGTACAAGACTGAGGGGAAATAGTGCTGATAGACATACAAAATATATTCACATTACGTTGGTAACATCATATTTTAAATAACAAAAAGGCCCTGTCTGGCATCTGCCAAGGCCTTTAACATCAACCTTTATGGCTCAGTCAACTCCAGAAAAACTTCTTTGCCGAAGGTGATGGGCATTTGATACCTGCTCGTCGTTAGCTGCTGTGAGTGATTCAAAAGCCAACTCACCTGACAGTTGGTTAAAACGTTGTTGTAATAACTCCAGTTGATGCCAGGCCCATTGATTTTCCGGCTGTTTCAATAACCAGCTTTGCCAGTCCTGCCGGGTGTGATCGGTATTAAATTCAGCAGTGAGTTCTGCATACCACTGAGCAGCTTCTGCCAGTGCTTGCTGTTGTTGAGGCGTCAAACCTACTGAAGAAGTGTTCATACGTCTAACTGTTCATATGACGAAAATAACAGGCAATGCTGCGTGGCTTTGGCCATATATTTTTTGACCGAGCTTTCTGATAGCCCCATTTCTTCAGCAATTTCACGATAAGTCATACCTTTAAGCTGGGACATTAGAAAAGCAGTTTTCACCTTTACACCTAAACCATCCAGCATGGCATCAATGCGATATAGCGTTTCCAGCACAATCATGCTCTGCTCTGCCGAGATGACCTCCTGCTCTGGTTGCTGCATTAATGCTTGCAGATAGGATTGTTCTATCGTGCGTCGACGGAAATGGTCGATCATCACCCTTTTGGCAACTGTCACCAGATAACTTCGTGGCTCACGAATTGCCTCAACCTTGTCATTAGAGCCTGGGGCGGTCAATAATCTAACAAACGTATCCTGTGCTAGATCAGCCGCCTGATGAGAACAATTTAATCGCTCACGTAACCAGCTCTGTAACCAGCTGAAATTGTTTTGATAGAGTTTTTCCAGGCTCTCTGTATGAGGTAGTGACAATGGCGCATTCATAATTATTACTTACAACCGTTAATGATAATGATTATCAGTTGCATTCTAAGATAATTAATTATTAAGAGCAATTCATAGAAACTATCTTATTTTTATTTGCGTGAAATAATAATTAAATATATCTCGGCCTTAACGATCCAGCCATTGTCGTAACAAATTATTACGTACTCGCGAGAGTCGATCATATTGTTCTGTTTTACCGTTTTGATTAAATTCCTCTCGGAGCGACTGCTCCATATCAAACAGAATCTCCCGTCGATTAGGATCACGTATCCGACTAGTCACCCAACCGACGATAACTAGTCGTTCGCCTTCTGTGACCTCATTGACGCGATGCAGGTAAGTAGAGGGATAGATGAGTAAATCACCCGCATCCAGTTTCCAGCTACGTTCACCGCTACTGTCTTCTAACACTAGTTCGCCGCCCTGAAACTGGGTTTGATCAGATAAGAATAAGGTGAATGAAATATCCGTGCGCTGGTTGTTGATCAATGCTTCATCGACATGGGTGCCATATCGCATACCTGACTGATAACGGCTTATTAACAGACGAACGAATTGTTGTGGATAGGTGCTCTGCACGAATAAGTCATTAGCTAAAAGACGTTGTTCCACCAGCTTTAAAATACCGGAAATTTCCGCCATATCTGCCTGCAGATTTTGCTTTACCTGGATGGCGGCCCGGCCCGCTGTGCTCAGTCCGTCATGGAACGAGACATCCTTAAGCGTTGCCTTTATCGCTTCAAGATCAACTTCTGATAAACATTGTGAGAGATGCAGGATCATATTGAGAATGAGACTCATTTATGGCAAAGTAGATAACTTATCATAACGCCACTCAGAGAGACAGACTATGCAAGAAAATCGTAAAAAATGGGTAAGCCTTGGGGTTGCACTGGCCAGTGGAATCAGTTTGAACGCCACCGCAGCAGATATCTCGCATGATATGCACTTTACCAATGAGAACATTACGCTGGCAGCCGCTGGTGAAGGCGAAGGTGGCGGCGTCACTGAGAGCGATCTGAAAACTAATGACGTCGCTTTTTTAACCCGTTTGGGACTGATCCGTGGTCACTTGCTGGTGGGTTATGAATTATATAAACAAGGCCAGGTCGATATGGCTATCACGCATATGAAACATCCACGCGATGAGCTATATGCGGGCTTGGTGCCATCAATCGAATACCGTGGTGGAAAGCGCTTTGATGATGCATTAAGCAATCTGGCCGACAAAGTGACCAGCAAAGCACCTCAAGCTGAAGTGGATGAAGCCTACCAACAACTTGAAGCAGGCATTAAAGCCGCTGAAGCAGTAGCAAAACCGGATTTAAAAAATACCCTGCAAAGTATTAAAGACTTAATTCGTACTGCAGGTGAAGAATATGCATTGGGCGTAGAAAACGGCAAATTGATTAATCTACATGAATATCAAGATGCTTATGGCTTTACCCAAATCGCCAAACGCCGGCTTGAACAACTCCCGAAAGAAACACGCAATGAGTCAGCCGATACGGTTAAACAGGTTGAAGGCTATTTAGATGAACTTGCCGATCTCTGGCCAAGTATCGCACCTAAAGGTGATGTAGATGGTGATGCATCAAAACTGTATGGCGCTGCAGCTCGGATTGAGATTGCAGTCTTGGGAGTTTAAATAAATGGTATCTGAATAAAGTTCAGATAAATGGAGAGGTATCTACACTTTTACTAACCGTGTAGATACCTTTTCAGACTTTTGTTAATCCTGCTGCGCCGTTTTTTTTGCCCACACTATAAATCTAAGTGGGTATTCACCTGCCGAAAATTATGCTTAGAACCTGGAATCTAATGTTAAGGTGATCGTACGTGGATCACCCCAGATATTGCCATCCTGCATTGTATTGATGCACTGGTAGTATTTCTTATCTGTCAGGTTGATCAATAAAAGATTGGCAGAAAACTGGCGTGTGATCTGATAGCAAGCGCCAATATCAAACATAGTGAAACCTCCTTGCTGCAACCTCGCGTCGTTTTGGCAAGCAACCTCTAATGCAAATACGAATGATAACTCTTTGCAATAAATAACACCCTTCTGTATTATCCTCAGCTTTGTATTCAAGGTAGCTTTTTCGTGAACAGGCTCCCACGCCATGGAATTTCACCAAAGGAAAACCTGTGCATATCAAGCATGAGAAGAATATGACACGTCAGCTTCACTTATTCACTAGCGCCGCTACGGAAACATCTGTATCAACCACTACATCAGCCATGCAACATATCAGAACACCGTTGAAAACCGTATTGGCCTCCGCACTGTGGCTGGGGTTGACCGGCAATGCCTTCGCCGCAAGTGATACGGCTGGCGATGATGTCTCACTGCCAACCCTGCAGGTGCAGGGAGCGAGCATCTCGGATCAGTATTACCAACCTGATTCCAGTGCAGCGACGCGCACTGATACTCCGTTACGCGAAGTACCACAAGCAGTCAGGGTATTACCACGGCAGACATTAGACGATATCGGCGCTTTGCGTCTCGACAACAGCCTCGACTTTGTCAGCGGTGTGTCGCGTCAGAACAACTTCGGCGGCACCTGGGACAATATCGCCATTCGAGGTTTCGCCGGCCATGAAAATACCGGCATGAGCCTGTTACGAAACGGCTTTTCCAGTAACCGCGGCTTCAATGCGCCGCGCGATATCGCCAATATCGAAAGCATCGAGTTTCTCAAGGGACCGTCAGCAGCGTTGTACGGTAACAGTGAACCTGGCGGCACCCTTAATATCGTCACCAAAAAGCCACAATTCCGATCTGCACATACGCTGGATGTCAGCGCCGGTAGCTATGACTTTTATCGCACCGCAGTTGATACCACAGGCCCGCTCAACGATAATTTTGCTTATCGCCTGAACATTGCCGCCGAGGACAGTGGGAGCTTCCGTGATCACGTTGACAGTGCTCGTCAATTGGTCGCACCGGCATTTACCTGGGTAATCTCGGACCGCAGCGAGCTATCGTACGACGGCGAATATCTGCGCCATGAGGGCGCATTTGACCGGGGCATTGTCGCGGTCAATGGCGATGTCAATGCGGTACCCCACGAAAATTTCTTCAGCGATCCCGACGACGGCGATACCACGCAGATAAACCACAACCACCAACTTACGTTAACCCATGCGTTATCAGACACCTGGCGTAGCCGCCTGGGCTTTGCCTACAAAAACAGTACCTTGGCAGGCGCGGGTTCCGAGGTGCTACCCTTTGCAATCATCAGTGGAGATAGCGTCACCCTGCGCGACCGTTACCGCGACTTCGCGTCCGAGGACTTTACCGTGCAAGCTGAGTTGCAGGGGAACTTTGATTTGGGCGGCATGGATCACACCGTCCTGATCGGCACCGAAGCTTATCATTTTGAACAAGACTTCCGCATTCTCCAGCTCAGAAATTCAATGCGAATCGATAATATTTTTGGCGACCCGATCTACACGACACTGGCAACAGATACCAGAACATTGATCGCTGATCGGCATGAGAAGCAAGATAATTCCGCCCTGTTCGCCCAGGACGAGATTGGCCTTACCGAACGCTTTAAGCTGCTCGTCGGCCTGCGCTACGACCGCTTTGATGAAAAAATAGAAAACAAGCTCAATGATAATAACGTCGAGCAAACGGAATCAGCAGTTTCACCGCGCATGGGACTTACCTACCTTTTTGATCAGCAATGGTCCTGGTACGCCTCCACCGGCAAATCCTTTCGCCCCAATGGCGGCACCGACGCCGATGGCAATGGCTTCGATCCTGAAGAAGGTCGCGCCCTGGAGAGCGGTCTGAAGTTTGAGTCCGCTGATCAACGTATTGGAGCCACACTGTCTGTGTTCCAGATCGACAAGGAGAACGTGTTGACGGGATCCGATCCCAATGGTGTGTTCTCTATTGCTGCCGGTGAAGTGCGCAGCCGCGGCGTTGAATTCGATCTTGCAGGCAAACTGACCCAACACCTCCGCCTCAGCGCCAGCTATGCCTATCTGGACACCGAAGTCACCAAAGACCAGGGCGGCGCCGTCGACTGGGCGACAGGCGAAGTGGTGAATCTCAAAGGCAAACCGCTTTCCAACATCCCCAAACAAAGTGCCAGCCTGCTTGCCATGTGGGAGGCACCGCTGACCAATGGTGGAAACTGGGGCATCGGTGGCGGCATCAACTATACGGGAAAACGTGCCGGCAACTATATCGACAGCTTCAGTCTACCGTCCTATACTACAGTGCAGCTTAATTCATACTGGCGTATCGATCGGAACCTGCGCCTGAACGCCAATGTGCATAACCTGTTCAATCGCGAATACATTGCCAGCTCCTATGACCGCGCGTGGTTGGTGCCGGGTGCACCGCGCGCTTTGACAGTCAGCGCCCAATACACGTTTTAAAGGAGTTTATCGAATCTACTGCGGTTATTTGTTGCATGCCACGCCCATGCAGACGTCAACATATTACAGTTAAAGTGAAAGAGATCCATTAGCGTCTTAGTGACGAACTGACAAGAGCGATCATTTCTTAAAATTTCTGTTCGGCATGGCGAATCCGAACCTTGTATAAATTAGTTATGGCCAGTGGCTGCCAGTTTGGCGGCAATATAATCACTGTGTTCGACGTGCAACAAGTTACTGATACGGCGAATTACATGTTGCTCTATCTGGTGGATTTCCTGATCAGCGTTGGCCAGTTGCCAGAGGATATGAATTAATTCAACTTTCTTTTTCTGACTATAGCGATGATTGATTTCCGAGGTAAAGGCAAAATAATCTGTAGCAGATTTGTGTGCCTGTTCGGCTTCAGCAAGCAGACTTTCGGCCGCATCTTTATCGAGTGAAAAACGTTTCTGTAAAATAGATAGCAGCATGTCCCGCTCTTCATCTTTAAAATGATAATCAGCAGCAATGACTTCTATCATTAACGCAGCGGCTGCAAGTTTCACCGATAAATGTGCAGCATCACCGGTATCGTGATCGTCGAGCAATTCTCGCTGTAACAATTGTTTAAGTTTATCGAGCATAGATTTCTCCTGTACTGAAGTGACAGATTAATCACGCAGCAGTTCTTAAGGATTATTTTGTCGAGTGTAAAATCACAGCCGCCTGATAGCGGGGTTTACCGTAACCTAGCATGCTATTAAATTCTTTATGGGTCACGGGGACATAAAAACTGTCTGTGAGAGTTTTGTCATCATCCCAATCAATATCCGGATCATGAAAATAGACAAAGGTATCTGAAATCGATACCAACACCACCCAGTGGGGTGATTTGTTCTGATTTAGTCGGTAAGAGCTAATCAACACTACTGCCAGTGCACCCTGGTTCAAATACTCACGCAGTAAATTCACATCAATTTGCCGCATCTGCTGCTCGACTTCCGAGGTTTCCAGCTGTCGCATAAAGTCCTGATGCACACATTCCATCACAGCTTTTTTATCTTCACTACGTACACCGTTCACAAATGGCACATCATCACTATTGGTGATTAAGGTAGTGTTGAAATAACGTCGCCATGCCGCCAGCGCCAGTCCCTGTGCACTACAGCCGCCATGGCCGGAAGTCATAAATATGGTGGTAGCTTCACGCCATAACTGTAATTCCAGCCCCCGATCCAGATGCATGACCGGCTGAAGGGTTTTCATCGCCATCATCAAACTGGCCGGACCACAGGTAAAATCGGTGCTTTGCGAATAGTGAAATACCTGCTGATGCAGTTCTTCAGGTTGTGGCTGCAAAACCTTCATCATGCGCAAAGCATTGGCATGATCTTCGTAGTAGTCAGTGACGATTTCAAACTGGTGATAGCCGAGGCTTTCATAAAGTTTAATTGCACCAGCATTATCGGGCCGCACTTCCAGACGAATAAAACTGCGGCCAGCTGTCAATGCAGCCTGCTCCGCTTCACGCATCAAAGCCCGGGCAATTTTCTGATTCCGGTATTCAGGTAATACCGCCAGCGAATAGATGCGCCCCAGCGAAGTGCCCCGGGCATATAACAACAGCACATAGCCCATCAATTTTTGTTGCTGCTGGGCGACCAATAATAAGGCATTAGCCTTGTTGATCATCCATTTAAAACTACGACGCGAGAGTTGATCGCTATCAAAACAGATATTTTCGATATCCAGCAGTGCATCTACATCAGCTAAAGTGGCCGCACGAAAGATTATCGAATCCGTCTGTTGATTAACTGCCATTTGCATTAGTAGTCAAACCCTCCAGGGCCATTTCGATGACCTGGCGCCCGCGAAACAATACCAGCTCTTGCCATTGAGTCTCATCAGGACAGAAAAAATCCTGCATTGCGTGTTTAATATCCAGCGTTTTCTGGTCAGACCAATCGATTTTACCGGACTGTTGTAATTGTTGATCAGCAAACAGTACTTTAAGCATTTGTTGATTGCTAAAAGTACCAAATTCAAGTGTCAGAAAACACACGTTATCCCCTTGCTGATGCCAGAAATAATCATGCAAACCGTACTTTACACCAGAAGTTGAGGTGCCGAGAGCCGGTTCGGTCACTGTCGGGCCAAATAATTCCCGCGCTTTTTTCTGACCGGCAGTTTCTGGGGGATGGTCACAGATTAATTCGCCATATCCATAAGGCCCTAGTCCACTATGAATATCTATGACAATAACGTTATCGCGTTTTTCCGGTTTAAGTTGTGCGACCAGCTCTTCAATGGTTTGACGTGACCAACTGGCTTTTTCGCCACCGAAATAAAGCGCATCGGCTTTGCTGTATTGGCCTTGGCTGAGCTTATCAAACTGCTCACGTTGCTCCCCAACTAAATCGACTGCGTCCTTTTGCTTACTGAGCTTTTCCCATATCGCTATCACATCAGCAGAGTCTGGAAGTTTGGCATTAAAATCAACAAAGTTACGGTTGATATCGATACCTTCGTGGTCATTTCGGCTGGCACAGGCAAATCCCCAGGGATTTAATGCATGCACCATAACAACACACACATCGGCGGGTAACCGTCGGTGACGTCCCACAAAATCAGATTGAATTGCTGAGCCTACTCCACCCTCAACACCATGAACACCAGAAACCAGTACCAGAATATTTTTTGCTTTAGGACTGCCAGCCCAGGCAATATCACAAAACAAACGTTCGTTTTTTGGCCCGCGAACCGGGTGAATAATATTATTGACCCGTTCGACAATGGAGCTTGTTTCCACTGCTGATATGAACTTGTCACGTGCACCGGCATAGCGCTGAGAAAACACACTCAGAACGGCATCTGCATACATGGCAACAACTCTCCTGTAGATGAAAATTCGGCGAAGAATAGGCGACTTTCATGATTTTGACCAGATAATCAGCATAGTGGCAAAAATATTTATCACAACCATGACACAATCACTTTATGATGCACAAATCGTCTGACTAACTTAATTAGGAGCAACGCTAAAGTCATATGACTAACCATTTGATAATTCTTGAAAATATCGAAGACTGGGCACCTTACTTCCCAAGCGCGCAGGTCATCGCAGTGGATGATTATCTGCAAACCCCCTCCCCAAGTGCGAGTGAGCGTGCGCAAATTATTAACCTCTGTCACGGCCTTGAATATTTGAGTCCCGGTTATTACTGCTCAATGGTCGCTGAAGCACGAGGCCATCGGGTGATGCCGAGTTTGCGCACCATTAATGACTTATCCCGTAAAAGTCTTTATGCCTACGATTTATCAGATTTTGGTACGCATCTGGATAAAGTCATTGCGGCCAGTGATAAACAATCTGAAACCAGTTTTAAGCTGAAAGTATTCTTTGGCCAATGTGAATTTAAAGGCCTGCAGAAGCTGGCAAGACAGATTTTTGAACAGTATCCCTGTCCTATCATCGAAATCGAGTTCAGCCACAAAGGGCACTGGTTAATTTCTGCCATCAAGGCTGCTCCGCTTAATCAGCTCACTGACAGTGAGCAGGATAACTTCGCCAATGCTTTGGATGCATTCAGTCATAAGTTATGGCGCAAACCTTCAAAGCGTCGCCAATACCGATATGACATGGCTATTCTGCACAACCCCGATGAAAAAATGCCGCCCAGTGATGCCACGGCATTAAAACGCTTTATCGCCAGTGGTAAACGCATCGGTATTGATGTCGAGCTGATCACGCCGCGTGACTATATCCGTATTGCTGAATATGACGCTTTATTTATTCGTGAAACCACGGCGATTCATAATCACACCTATAAATTTGCCCGCCGTGCTGAAAGTGAAGGGTTGGTCGTTATTGATGATCCAACCTCCATCATTCGCTGCACCAACAAGATCTATCTGAAAGAACTGCTGGAAAAGCATAACTTGCCGATGCCGGAATCACATTTGCTCTATCGAAACGATAAAACCGGTCTGGAAAAAATTTGTGCTGAAGCGACTTTTCCTTTGGTAATGAAGATTCCTGATGGCGCTTTTTCCAAAGGTGTTATCAAGGTGAATAATGCCGATGAACTGCGAAGCAATGCCGCAGAGTTTTTCCAACAATCGGCAATAATCCTGTTGCAGGAATTTATGTTTACCGATTACGACTGGCGTATTGGAGTGTTTAATAACAAACCGATTTATGCCTGCCAGTATTTTATGAGTAAAGGCCATTGGCAGATTTATAACCACAATACCAAAAAAGGCACGGATTCCGGTAAATCAGCCGCGGTGCCTATTTCTGAAGTTCCGGAAAAAGTACTGAAAATCGCGGCAAAATCGGCGAAATTGGTGGGAGATGGTCTTTACGGTATCGATATCAAACAAAGCGGAAGTCGAGTCGTATTAATTGAAATTAACGACAACCCCAGTATCGATAGCGGCGTAGAAGATGCCTATCTGGGACCGGCTTTATATGACGATATCATGCGGGAATTTTTACGTCGGCTCGAAGCTCGTAAAGCGCATCGCCAGTCTTAAGCATTCCTTAGATATAAAAAAGCGGTGGCTGAAAATAATATTCAACCACCGCTTTTTTAATTTTGCTTATTGTTATCTTAGAAAGAGTAACTCGCTCCAACATGTAAATAACGTTTCTCACCTACGAAGTAGCGATATTCATCTGAAAAACCATTATAGTCAGCACGCTCTGCGTATTCTGTATTAAACAGGTTGTGTACTTTTCCATATAACGTCAGATTATCTGTCACATCATGTGAAGCACGTAGATTGACTACATCATGCCCCTCGTACTTTTTGTCGTTTCCATCTGTGATGTAATATTCACTCATATGAATCCATTCTAATTCTGCACGAGTAACAGGTGTTACATTCCAACCTAAACGAATATTACCCATACGTTTTGGCGCCGTTACCAGATAATCACCTTTTTCAATATTGCTGCTTTCCCGATTAAAGTCGTATTCGTGTTTTGCAAAAGTAACATTTGCCGCAATATCAAATTGTTCGTTAAATGGGTAGAAAGCCCCTAATTCCAAACCAGTATGCTGGGTTTTACCATCTGGAACATTAATCTGATTGCTGTCTGTAAAGAAATAATCCTTTTTCTTCATGTGATAGGCAGCAATTTCATATTGCAAGCCGTCGCCTATTTTCCGCATACCGATTTCAATACTATCAATAGTCTCAGAGTCTGCAGCACCACCGGTCGCTCCTCGTTGTTGGATTCGATATAAATCGGTGGTTTGTGGTGCTCGATTGCCTCGTGCATAGTTGATGAAAGCAGCTGTGTCTTCAGTTAACTCCTGAACTAATCCTAATTTAGGACTAAGATTACTAAAGTTTTCTTTATCACTGTCCGGCCTTAAATAACGAGTTCCTAAAGTCAGAGAGTCCGTATTATTAGTGTAGTCATATTTTGTATATTCATATCTTACACCGGCAGTTAAACGTGTTTTTTCTAATAGCTGCCACTCACTGTGAACATAGGGTGCTACCACTGAAGCATCGACTTCATAGTCATAATGTACCCCTTGAACGAATGGTCCAACTGAAGGGCTGTTCTGAACTTCTGATAATTCACCTTCTGTATATTCAAAGTCGGTGCCAAAAATAATCTTATGGCCGCCACTTAAATCTTTTGTATAGGCAGCTAAAAGCCCTACGCTACTATGTTTATTTTTCTCTACTGGCTGTCCATTTAGGAAATGCATCAGAAATTCCATTTCGGTATGGCGCAAATAAGGGGTTAACCTTAATGTCGAGTTGTCGGTCAACTGACGTTCCCACTCAGTAGACAACCTTGTGGATTTAGCATCGCGGTAAGCCTCTGGATCCGGATTAGTGCGAGAAAGACTTTCATCTTCATATGCTTTAAAACCTTCAATGTAGCTTGCTGTTTCCTGATTGAGATTGGTATGGCTGAATAAGGTTTTAAAACTGTCAATTTCGCCATAATAATCATGACGGAAGCTGACTTTTTGCTGATCGTACCCGGAGTCACTGACATAGCCGCCGTCAGTTGTACCATTAACGCTTAAGCGGTAACCATGCTGCCCAATGGTATCGCTCACTGTACCTTTCATTTGATATAAATCATGCGGCCCAACGGAAATATCAATTTCGCGTTGTAAATCCAGTGAAGGAGCTCGGCTTAATACGTTGATCAAGCCATGGACCGCATTGGAACCGTACAAAGCACTACCAGGACCACGCACCACTTCTATCCCACCAGCCTGTTCATAATTAACTTCAAACAGACCATTTACATTAGCAAAGCCCGCTGCGCGTAATGGAATACCATCTTCCAGAAACAGAAATGACCCGGCACCGGCACCACCGGTTAACACTGGTGAACGAATTGAAGTCAGATGCTCCTGGCCATTACCTCGTTGGATATTAACGCCACTGACACGGTTGACGATCTCGGTAATGTGATCCGGGCGAACAAAATCGATTTCTTCTTCTGAAATTCTGCCGGTATTCCCCGCTAAATCGAGGATTGGCGTTCCCGAGCGGGTGCCGGTAACAACCAACTCGTCCAGAGATAAATCCTCTTCTTCCTGAGCATAAGCAGGTAAGGCGATATTCATGCTGGCCAGGGCCATCAGTATGGGTAATTTGCGTAAGGTTGGCATGAGCTATGGTTCCTAGATTATATGTTGTAAAAAGTTAACGAATTTTCTCATGTTGTCTTTTTACAACACATCAGAAAAATCCTTAATTGACGTTGAAAAACGTCCTATCATCCCCATCTAATGACCCAGATCAATTTTTTTCGAATGAGCCCATGGAATACAAAGACTATTACAAAATCCTTGGCGTAAGCCGGACAGCAACACCAGAGGAGATAAAAAAAGCCTATCGCACACTGGCCAGAAAATATCACCCTGATGTCAGCAAAGAGGTGAATGCCGAAGAAAAGTTCAAAGAAGTCGGTGAGGCTTATGAGGTGCTGCGCGATAAAGAAAAGCGTGCACAATATGACCAGTTTGGTGGACAGTTCCGTCACGGTCAATCGTTTTCTCCACCTCCAGGCTGGGAGGAAAATGTCGGTGGCTTCGGTCAGGGTAATTTCAGCAGCTTTTTTGAAAACATGTTTGGCGGCATGGGCGGAATGGGCGGTGGTCAACAGGATAACTTTTTTGCCCGTGGCGAGGATGTAAGCGCCAAAATTACTATTTCACTGGAAGATGCATTTAACGGCGCGAATAAATCGATTCGCCGTCCTGCCGGTGCCACGCAAACTGGTACCGTTAACGTCAAGATCCCTGCCGGCATCGAACCGGGTAAAAAAATTCGTTTAAGCGGACAAGGTAAAGCTGGAATGAGTGGTAAAGCGGGTGATTTATATCTGGAAATCCAGATTGCCCCACATTCGCTTTATCGGTTGGAAGGCAAGGATGTCTACCTGGATTTGCCAATTACGCCATGGGAAGCAGCATTAGGTGCCAAAATTACCGCCCCAACTTTAGCTGGAAAAATTAGTCTGAATATCCCGGCGGGCACTCGAAGTGGGCAAAAAATGCGTTTGAAAGGCCGCGGGCTTCCCGCTAAAACGCCCGGTGATCAATTTGTGGTTTTACAGATAATGACTCCTCCGGCGACGACTGCCGAAGCGAAAAAGTTTTATCAGCAAATGGCTGAAAAACTTCCTTTTAATCCAAGAGAGAACATTGAATAAGCATTTTGAGGTAGAGACAAAATGATGAATAAACTGAAATCTGCTGTTATCTGGTTGGCCGGTGTAACTCTGTTGACGCAGGTTGCCGTGGCTGCCCTACCTTTGCCATGGCTGGATGATGATAATCAAATGCCCACGCTGGCCCCGATGCTGGATCAGTCCAAACCTGCCGTGGTGAATATTGCCACACGTAGTGAAGTCAGAATTCAGGATAATCCATTATTAAATGATCCGTTTTTCCGACGTTTTTTTAATTTACCTCAACAACAGCAACCCCGTACTCGTCAGGCCCAAAGCCTGGGGAGTGGCGTTATTGTTAATGCTAAAGAAGGTCTGGTATTAACCAATAATCATGTGATTCAGCGTGCCGATGAAATTACCGTTTCCCTGCACGATGGCCGTACCTTTCAGGCTGAAGTGGTAGGCAGCGATCCAGCAACTGACGTGGCCGTGATTCGCATTCCACCCGAAAAACTTACCGCTCTGCCACTGGCGGATTCCGACAGACTGCGGGTTGGCGATTTTGTGGTCGCTATTGGTAATCCGTTCGGTCTTGGCCAAACAGTGACATCCGGTATTGTCAGTGCTTTAGGACGGAGCGGTCTGGGACTTGAAGGTTACGAAAACTTTATTCAAACCGATGCTTCCATCAATCCCGGTAATTCGGGCGGTGCATTAGTTAATCTGCGAGGAGAATTAGTGGGTATTAACACCGCTATTTTTTCACCGAATCAATCCGGTAATGTAGGGATTGGCTTTGCTATTCCGAGTAATCTTGTCAAACAGATTACTGATCAGTTACTGGAATATGGAGAAGTTCGTCGTGCTTATCTGGGTGTACAGATGCAAGACATTACCCCAGAACTCGCTCAGGCATTTGGTATTGAAGACAACCGTGGCGGCGCCGTAGTAACCAATGTAATTAAAGATTCTGCTGCTGAAAAAGCGGGTTTAAAAGTGGGTGATGTGGTGACCGCTGTCGATGGCGTTTCGCTGTTAAACGCTGATAACCTGCGTAATACCATCGGTTTATTGATGGTGGGCCAGACTATCAAGCTGGACATCATTCGTGATGGTAAGGAAAAGACACTGAAGGCAAAAGTTACTGAAGTCCAATCCAGTAAAACCCAAACTGGCGATGTGCATCCGAAACTGCGAGGCGCCACCTTTGGTGATATCGAACAGAGCTCACCTGCTTACGGCAGAATTCAAGGCATTATGCTGTACTCGGTTGAACGTGGCAGCCCGGCCTGGGTCGCGGGTTTACGTAGTTATGACATTGTCACCTCGGTCAATCGTCAACCGGTTGCCAATCTTGAACAGTTCAAACAACTGGTCTCTAATCAACCGGAGTTATTACTGAATATTGTCCGGGATAATCAGGCTATGTTCTTGCTATTACGATAAGGACTCTGGCGCGGAGCCCAGCTCCGCGCCATCAATAAGACTCTCGAACAGTTTCGAGAGAAAGCCTTGTTTTTTACCGTAACTTATAGATCCTATTGGGATTCTACAGTTCGATTCCTACCGGCAGCTTTTGTCTGATAAAGTGCCTCATCAGCCTGTTTAATTAAATCTGCGGCCGATTTCTCACCGGTAGGTACCATGCTGGCCACCCTACAACTTATTGTTACGTAATCTGCCACACTGCTGGTTTTATGCTCTAACGCTATGTCATAAATGTTTTGACGCATCCGTTCAGAAATATCTATTGCGTCTTTAGGCCTGGTATTCGGCAACAAAACGCTGAAATCCTTACCTCCAAAACGGATGGCAACATCAGTTGCATTAGGTAAACTCTGGTGATTAAATGCCATTGATTTTAAGCATCAAGCACAAAGGTTACTGTGTCTAAATCCCCATCAGATTCACAGCAAACAGCTGTTGCTGAAGTCCATCCAAGATCGTCCCTCCAGAATATAAGTTATTTCATCAATACCGATGTATTTTTCCTATACAAGCTTGGAGGATATTGCTGCAAAATAAATTGCAAAGGTGTACCCGCTTCAAATACTTTCTGTTGGGATTAAAACTCTTTATCTTGCAACCCGTTTAATGCCTTGAATCATTAGTAGCACTATAGCGCCTGCAACTACACCCACTCCTGCGTTAAAAAGTTGTGGAACGATAAAAGCACCTACCGCATTTCCTACATTCAGGCTTTCCAGCCAATGATGCAGAAAAGCTAAACCATGCACTAAAATTCCGCCGCCAACCAGAAACATAGCCAACATTCCAACGACTGATAAAAATTTCATAAATTTGGGGGCAAGCCATAAAATGCTCTGTCCCACTGCACGTTTAATTTTTGCAAACCAGTCTTTTCCTGCGCTGGTAATAAGTGCCAATCCGGCATCATCAAACTTCACAATTCCGGCGACTAAGCCGTAAACACCAATGGTCATTACTAAGGCAATTAATGAAACCACGATAGTTTGTGTCATTATCGGAGCCCCTTGAGCAACTCCTAATGAAATAACAATTATTTCTGCAGATAAAATAAAGTCTGTGCGTATCGCCCCTTTAATTTTGCTCCTTTCGAATTCAGCAATATCAATTTCAGGTGTCGTCACCGCATGGACTAATTCATTATGATGCGCGTCGTCTTCTGCCTCATCATGAATGTACTTGTGCGCCAACTTCTCAACGCCTTCAAAACAAAGATATAAGCCTCCCATCATCATTAACGGAGTGACTAGCCATGGCAAAAAAGCACTAATTGCCAAGGCAGCCGGAACCAGAATCAATTTATTTATTAAAGATCCCTTAGCGACAGCCCAGACAACGGGTAATTCTCTGCTGGCATCTATGCCGCTTACCTGCTGAGCATTTAGGGCAAGATCATCGCCCAACACACCGGCTGTTTTTTTAGCAGCGACTTTTGTCATCAGCGTTACATCGTCAAGTAACGTGGCAATATCATCAATTAATGCAAGTAAACCAACGCTGGCCATAACTTTCTCTCTAGGTATTGAATTACGTGTGGATTATAGAGATGTTTGCTAATTAATTAGCAGATAATATTATTATTTATAGTCCCATCTCACTGAGGCCAGGATAATCATCCGGACGTCGGCCCTGTGGCCAAACCAGTTTACGTTCAGCTTCATTTATAGGCAGATCGTTAATGCTGGCATAGCGGGTTTTCATCAACCCATTTTCATCAAATTCCCAATTTTCATTACCATACGAGCGATACCACTGCCCTTGTTCATCATGCCACTCATAGGCAAAGCGAACCGCAATCCGATTTTCGGTAAAAGCCCAAAGCTCTTTTACCAATCGATACTCCATTTCGCGTTGCCATTTTTTCTGTAAAAAAGCTTTGATCTGTTCACGTCCAACAGGAAATTCCGCACGATTTCGCCACTGACTGTCAACGGTGTAAGCTAAAGCAACTTTTTCCGGATCACGACTATTCCAACCATCTTCAGCCATTCGAACTTTTTGTTTCGCTGTCTCGATTGTAAATGGTGGAAATGGGGGCTTCTGTTCATTTTGCTGCATTGTTTGTCTCCCAATTTAAGGTATACCGATTTGTCTACATCAAGAATAGACAGATCGGTATACCTCTGTCAAACTTGGTGAAGTTTTTATAGGTGTTCACTATGGATAAACGTCAGCAATTAATTCACACCGCATTTAATCTGTTCTATCAAAATGGTATTCATGCAGTAGGGATTAATCAGATTCTGCAAACAGCCGGGATTGCGAAAAAAACCCTTTATCATCACTTTGCCAGTAAAGAAGAATTGGTACAGGCAGTAGTCGAATATCGTGATGATAAATTTTACAACTGGCTAGCGTCGCGGCTTGAACAGGTAAAACCAGGCTATGATGGACTGAATGAATTATTTGATGCAGTTGATGACTGGATGCATAATCGTGTTGATGTGCTAACAGATTTCCATGGCTGTTTTTTTATAAACACTTGTGCGGAATATAACGATCCAAATCACCCCGTATATCTTCAATGCCAGCAGCATAAAACCAGAATTAACAGCTTAATTGAAAGACAGATTCGTGCCCTGGGAATCAGCGAGTCAACCATTCAATATATCACCGAGTCCATTAGCCTGTTAAAAGAAGGGGCTATTGTTATGGCCCATGTCCAGGATGATTTAACGGCAGCACAAAAAGCTAAAGCGATGACCTGGATTGTGTTGGCCGCCTACCTGAGCTGAATAGTGGCGCTTGATAGAAAAAAGCCTTTAATCACCATAATCTCTGCATTTATCTTAATATTTACCTACATTTACATAGCTTGAACCAAACTTACAAACAAAAGACCTAAGCTGCTTATTAGTTACAAGGCTCTTAAAGTGAGGTAAGCATAATGTCTAATTCAAAAATTACCAAAACATCCATATTGCTGATGTTTTCATTATTTATCATCGGTTTTTCAGTAAATCAGGCCAGAGCCGATGTCAGAATAAATATCGGGCTTGGGTATCCAACCGGCTATGTGGATCACCGCCATCATGGTTATGTCGTACAACACCATGCTCCTCGTTACAGCTATAACAAGCATCATTACCATCAACCAAAAAAGTATTATTCAAAACATAAACACCATTACCACCAGCCAAAAAAATATTATTCAAAGCATAAACAACATCCTAAATCCTATCGTGACTATGGTAATAACCGTGACCAGTATCGCTACGAATCCAGAGGAAATCATCGGAATTACGAACATCGGGATCATCGCTATTACCGATAATTCACTGTTCACAGATAACCGGCATAAGTTTTAGTTATAAAAGAAAAGCCCCTTTCGGGGCTTATCTTGTGTGGTTTAATTTTAATTAGAAGCTGTAACGCACATTAGCCGCTACGCTACGACGTTCGCCGTAACCACAATCGAAACCTTCTCCACGACACCATGAAATAAACTCTTCATCAGTCAGGTTTTTCGCATCAACAGTGAAGTCCCAATCACCTACGGCATAACCAATCATGGCGTCATATAGCGTTTCAGAAGGAATCTCCGGAGCACCACCGCCTCCTACAACATCACCAATATAGCGAATGCCTGCACCAACACGCCAATTATTTCCCAGGTAGAGTTTATTCCACCATGAACCAGTTTTTTCAGCCAAGGCAGACAGTCGGTCTCCGGTATTATCATTTTTTGCGTTTAAGTCCGTATAAGCAAATTGAGTTTCGAAGTTCTGCCAGCGTTTGTTAATTTGCAGTTCCCAACCATCAATGACTGAACCAACCTGCTCAACACCACCAGGAGTCTGTCCCTGAACGATACGATTGGTTTCCGTAATATCGAAATAAGCCATTGTGACAGCCAATGTTTTATCTGGAGAGAGATATTTAATACCAATTTCTTCTTGCTCACCGGTGGTGGGTTTTAAGGTATTGGCTGCAGAAGTGCCATCAGTACCGAGGTTCATGCTAAATGCTTCGGAGTAACTGATGTATGGCGATAAACCATTATCAAACCTGTACATTAATCCAATTCTTCCAGTTGTTTCCTGCTCATCACTCGTGACATTGGGTCCGTTTACAGCAAGTTTCCGGTTTTTGGCGAAATCACGCCGTAAACCAGCCGATAAAACCACTTTCCCAATTTCGATATGATCAGCCAGGTAGATACCAACTTGTTGTATTTCATTATCATCACGATCTACCGGATTCGCTAGGGCGGCAGTATTTAAGTTTCCGTATTGCGGATCATAAAGATTAATAATTCCACCACCGGTTGAATTAGAAATATAATTTTCTTCCTCCCATAATGCATCCTGTCTATCCCAGCCAATAATAAGGTTATGACGGGTTATACCCAAATCAAAGACACCTGAAAGACGCGTATCTAGATTAAAAATTCTAGTTTGACGATCAGCTGTATGAATACTTCGTGCAATATTGCCTTCAGGAGAAACAACTCCTCCCACCCTGGCCCAATGCTCGCGAGTTTTGGTACTAGATTCTGTGTAACGAGCGGTAGTAGAAAATGACCAGATATCATTAAATTTGTGATCAAAAAAGAAAGTTAATTCCGTTTTCTCTCTATCATATCGATCCCAGTCAGGCTCACCAACAAAGGTTTCTGAGCCGACATAACCTAAAGGTCCTCGATCAAGTGTGCCGGTTTGTGGCAAAAACTGAGCAGAAACCTGGCCTCTATTTTCCTGGCGATTTAATAAGAAAGAAAATGTTGTGTCATCTGTGGGACGCCACGTTATAGATGGAGCAATTACATAACCATCATCTTCAACATGATCGACCTGAGTATCAGCATCTCGTTGTAAACCAACAACTCTATACAGTAGTTTGCCGTCATCTGTCGCAGGGCCAGTCACATCAAATGCAATCTGCTTACGATTATGAGAACCATATTGTCCCCATATCTCACCTTGCTGCTCAGATTTGGGTAATTTTGAAACCGAATTGATAACCCCACCCAGATCCCCCTGTCCGTATAACATGGATGAAGGTCCTTTCAGTACCTCAATACTTTCCAATGCATAAACGTTGGTTCGAACACTGTTATACGAACCATAGAGTTGTCTTAAACCATCAAGGTAAAGGCCAGGGGAAATACCGCGGACTTTAGCACTATCGATTCGGGTATCAGCACCAAATGCGCCAGAGTAAACACCGGAGGTATACTGTAGAGCATCCTGAATATTTTTTGCCCCAGTATCTTTCATGAAATCATCATCGATAATAGACATCGAAAATGGCTGATCCATTATTGGCACATTTAATTTACCAACAACTGGCTCTTCTTCCAGCTCGATATAACCTAACGCATCAGCACCAGTAGAAGTTACTTCTACTATCGGCAAATCCAGAGACTTTTCTTCGGTTTCTTCAGCGATAGCATTAGCTGTAAATACGAACATAGCCAAGACGGCCGGGGCACAAAACAACCGGTTTTTTTGAACAGATGGATACATTACAGATTCCCAAACGATTTAGTAAAGCTAAATGATAGTGATTTAGATTTGCGTAATGTAAAGAAATGTAACAATTCTGTCAATTTTTACTGACTTTGGGGGAACTTATTGAAAGTTGCGTTATTTTTATCGTAGATATCAGGTCAAAAATGGCACTAACTTGCTTTTATGCTGCTATTATTCTGCTGGCATGGACGCGCTGATAAACATATTTAGCTGTTCATACATCTATGGATAATTTTAATAGGACATAACTTTGAACACTAAATTAATTATCGCTTTATCTTCGGCTATGCTTTTTTCCGGCTGCGCCACTATCGTAAATGATCCCACCGTTCCTTTAACTGCCTCATTTTCTGATGGAAGTGAGGGTGAATGTAAATTCCATAATAAGCGTGGTGTCTGGGAACTAGATATGCCTGGTACTGCCATGATCCGACGCTCGGATGACTCTCTGATTTACGCCTGCAGTACAGAGGATGGCAGGGAAACTGATGGTTCGATTGTGAGCGAGTTTGAATCAGGTAAATTCGCTGCCAGCGTCATTTTCTGGGATTTTGGTATTACCGATGCCATTACTGACAAACATCGTACCTATCAAGGTAATATCGTCATTCCAGTCAAACAAACAAAAGAGATCGCCCAAGCTAACGATACTGACAACGAATCAACAGAAAAAAATTAATTAGCTTTATGTGATGCTCTCATTACAGAGCATCACATAAAATTTCCTTTCGTGAAAATCTCTAGGGCGTGACAAGTGCCTGCAGATAATGCAAGCTTAACGGCATTAATACACGCTCAGAGCTCAAACGAGCAACAAAAGGAAAGCTTATGAAAGGCAGTCAAAAAGTCATCGATTTGCTCAACACACTGCTCGCCGGTGAACTGACCGCGATGGACCAATATTTCATTCATTCCAGAATGTACGAAGACTGGGGGCTGACACGATTATATAACCGTATTTCTCATGAAATGCAGGATGAAACCGACCATGCCGATCAGATGATCAAGCGTATTTTGTTTCTGGAAGGCATGCCCGACCTGACACACCGCGAACCGCTACGTGTAGGTCACACCGTACCGGAAATGCTGCAAAATGATCTGGATCTGGAATATGCTGTGGTCAAAAACCTGCGGGAAGGTATCGCGCTGTGTGAAAAAGAAGATGATTACGAAACTCGCCAGATGTTACTTAAACAACTGGAAGATACCGAACTGGATCACACCCATTGGCTTGAACAACAACTTGGCCTGATTGATAAAATGGGTTTAAGAAATTACCAGCAGGCTATGACATTAGCTGAAGCGTAAAACAGACGGTTGCTTTACGACCGCTCCTTTCTTTGCATAGCTGAAATTGTAAATCCCATTTGTTCACATCTAAATCACAACATTACTCTATGCTAGCTACTAGCTAAGTATAATTAAGGAAAAAACAGATGAAATTAACTTATCTAATTTTGGGTCTTTTAGTGTCATCTTCAATTGCTATTGCAGATGACTCCTCTACCCTTGATGCAGCCATAGGTGGAGCCGTTGGCGGTGCGATTGGGGCAGCAGTGGGAAATGAAGTTGGTGGCAGAGATGGTGCAATCATAGGTGGAGGGATTGGAGGTGCAACGGGAGCTGCCGTTAATACTACTGAGGATGGTAACTCCACACATAGAACATATATAGAACCTCGATCTTCACAGCGCTTTTGCCCACCTGGCCAGGCAAAAAAAGGTAATTGCTAACTACTTCATTGCACTCTATGCCCCCTCCCCACTAACACAACGATGCTAGTGGGGATTTTTATGAATTGTCTGCATAGGCCCCATTTTTAACGCACAAAGACAATGTGTAGTCTTAGTTTCGAGGATCATCTGCGGGATCGATGTAGGTGATATCCCACGGTCCAGTTGCAATCAACTCCACAACTGTTTCCTCTTCCGAAGTCCATACATAATGGGCATGACCAGCTGGCAGTACAAAGCTATCACCTACGTTCAACACCTCACCATTTTCCTTATCAAATGTCTCCCCCATGCCATTGCCTAATTGGCCTTTCAACACGGTAATAACTTCGGTGTATGGATGCGTATGCGCTGGGATTGGATAATTTGGTGGGAATTTCAGCCAGGCGATAAACACGCCCGCTTTAGTCGGATCGCCAAGCAAAATAACACTTTCAGCTCCTTTAGGCAGAATCGCCTCCGGTTGCCAATTCACCTCATCAGCACGAAATGACTGCATTTTCTCCGCCGTCATCCGTTCAATTTGGTCTTCTGCAAATGCTGTTGCAGTAAAACTTAATAACATCGAAATGATTAATAGAACTCTCACAATAATGTCCTTTTAAATGTTGGATTGATGGTAAATCCGATATTCTGGAAATCGTCTAATATTAGGCTTTGTGATAAAGACAGTCGTTCAGTATTAATCCGATTTTATATAGGATTTTTTCTGTAATGATAATTGTGAGTTCTGGTTAAAAATTTGTAGGTTGGGTTGAACGCAATGAAACCCAACAATCCATAATTAAAACATTAGGAAAAAAATGTTTCAGCCTTTGGGCCGAGTTCATTTTCTTTGTTTGCCCAAAGAAAACGAACCAAAAGAAAAGGCACCCCTTGTGCTGGCCTGCGGCTCCCCGATAAAAATGGCTATCTCAGGGAAATCGAAAAAACTCGCTGCGCTCAGACATTCCGATTTCTGATCCTGAGATAACCATTTTTACCGGCAGCACAAAAGGGGAATTTGGGATTGGCTGTAGGTTGGGCTGAATCAAATGAAGCCCAACAATCTTTTGCGTGAAATTCCAAACGTTGGGCTTCGCAATCTCAGTACTAACCTACGGGAAAGATCTCAATA
>TARA_R100000501_G_scaffold7812_2_pt1 | contig 31685 bp, 26 predicted proteins | sample TARA_R100000501 | Tara Oceans TARA_R100000501 (sample SAMEA2620120) | marine metagenome | biome: marine biome (ENVO:00000447); feature: mesopelagic zone (ENVO:00000213) & marine oxygen minimum zone (ENVO:01000065); material: "saline water (ENVO:00002010), including plankton... | reverse complement strand
GTTCAATCAAAAGCGCAACTGTAATGCTAGGCTTCGTGGACAAAGGATATCCAGAGTTTGACTGAGGCGAGCGCGACGAAGCCGAGGTAGGACTCTCTGGTCTTGTCGTAGCGGTTGTTTCGCGGCCACGTTAAAACGTCGTGCAGACGAGAGAGGGCGTTTGTTATGGTAATCGGGACACGAGTTTCTGAGCGGCTTCTGTACCTAACGCCGCCCGATGAACAATAGGTTTCTTCTCGAACTTGGGCTAGCTCGCGGTAAGCGCAGTATAATTGGGAGACCCACATGGCGGTAGAAGAATCCGATGGACACGTCGAGAAATCGGTAACGCGTGACGACGGCAGCTGGCAAATCCCAGAGCCGGGTCACTCTGAACTCGTGCAGATGCGAATTCGCCTCATCACCCTTGAAAACATCGTTCTCGGGCTGCTCTCTGATGCGACCGAAAAGCAGGTCGACCAGATAAGGCGGCGCGCCGATATGATAGAGCCACGCGCTGATGCCACAAGGCATCCGCTCACCGAATTGGCAGCAGACGACATGCGGAAATTTCTTGATCGATCTCAAAGGATCCTGAAAGTAAGCCGTTCCAGCGACGCGATCATAGAATAACTATCGACCAAGTGAGTGAAGTTGCTGGTTTTGCCGGATCCGCTTTTTACGACCGTCGCGAATAAAGGCTGAAGCGTGAATCGAACTTTTTGGCTGATATTTTTGTGGGATCCTGGTCGCCTTCGTCTGAGAGATTTTCCAAATGCCTTTCTTCGACGGTGCAAACCTCACCCCATATGAGCGAACAGTACGCTGCGGCCTCGCCAGTCTCGGCGATGGCCGAATCCTGTTGACGGTTAATGAATTGGCCGTCCTCAAAGGCGGTGGCAACTGGCTTTGGTAACCTTCCAAGTCCCCGATCGCAATCTACCTTGTCTTTGGTCTCGAGGTTGCGGCCGTGGTGGTATTGATTGCCACCTCGCTGCCGCGCGAGAGCATGTCAAGTTGGCGCTATAGCGACTTGATGCCGGTCGAGCCTGCAACGGGCCTGGCTCTGGTGCTCATCAATATGTGGATTATCGTACCTGACTTTCCTTGGCTTTCGTGAGGTTTGTGCGGCCTAAACCTGAATGATTAACCTCGGCGCTTACTGTTTCGTTCAAAATTCCCCCCGCCGCCTTATCCTAGGCATGCGATTGGCGAGCAGGATAAATTCGGAAAGGGCAAACTATGTGCCGCCGAGCGCGAAAAGCAGGAGCCACCAACTGTTGATGTGGTGGCTCTGCGTCCAATCCATGATGTGGAGTCTCCAGATGATAACTCCGCCAGCTAGCCAATTGCGGTGAGGGCGAGGCCGATCAGACGTCGTGCGGCGCAAACAGAATAGCTGCGGCACTGGCGGGACAAATCGCCGTTTCCAGCAGGTCCCAGCGGTCCGTCGGAGTTTCTTCGACCATCCAGAGCCAGCGACGTGAGGCAGCGATATAGACGCCGCGATAAGCCGCAAACGCCCGACCTGCGGCGTCGGCGTCAGTCCGCGCAAAAAATGTGCGAAGAGGGCGAACGACAGGATGCCGGGTTCAGCCACAAGCGCTGAGCGATCCATACTCATCCACGCCAGAAAGCAAGACACCCCGCGATTTCGGCGAGCGCGGCTAGGGATAGATCCAGACGGCGCTCACTGGATCGCGTCTTTTGCGAGCGTCTCGATAACCCGGCAGTCGCTGACGGTGCCCTGGTCGCAGGTCGCAAGCATTCGGTCGAGTTCCCCGTGGAGCGCAAGGAGATCGATCTTCCGTTCGACTTCGGCGAGATCAGTGCGCGCAAGCGCACCGACGGCCGCGCAGGATCGTGACTTGTCGTCGGCCAGGTCGAGCAGTTCGCGAAACCGGAGCATAGGACACCAACCGCTATGACAGCTCCGAAAGTTGTAATATCACGTCTCGATAAGCGTCTATATCCTTGTGCACGGAAAATGCCTGTCAGCAACAACTTGCTGATCAGTACTCGTCGCGCAGCCTTGGGATGTCTCTTTGTGCAATCAAAAGAGATGCGTGTTTACAAAGACAGGGATGATCATGGCGAAGATGAAGGCAGCGGTGTTCGTGGAGCCGGGGCGGATTGTGCTCGATGAGAAGCCGATTCCGGAAGTCGGGGCACTCGATGCGCTTGTGCGGATCACCACTACCACCATCTGCGGCACCGACGTGCACATTCTGAAAGGCGAATATCCGGTTGCCCCCGGCCTTACCGTTGGACACGAGCCGGTCGGGATTATCGAAAAGCTGGGCTCGGCCGTCACCGGGTACCACGAGGGTCAGCGGGTGATCGCAGGCGCGATCTCACCCAGTGGCCACAGCAACGCCTGTCTTGCCGGCTTTCATTCGCAAGACGGACCGGACGCTCGCCATGGCTGGAAATCGATCGGCGGATGGAAGCTCGGTAACACGATCGACGGCTGCCAGGCGGAGTATGTGCTGGTTCCGGACGCCATGGCTAACCTCGCCCCTGTCCCCGGCGGTCTGACGGACGAGCAGGTGTTGATGTGCCCGGATATCATGTCGACGGGCTTTGGAGGGGCAGAGCGAGGCGGCGTCCGGATCGGCGATACCGTCGCGGTATTCGCGCAGGGGCCTATTGGCCTTTGCGCTGCGGCCGGCGCGAAGCTTGCCGGGGCAACCCTCGTCATTGGGGTCGATCGTTTGCCCGCACGTCTCCAGACCGCGAAAGCGCTGGGTATTGATGCCGTGGTGGACGCCGGCACCGTCGATACTGTGGACGAGATACTGCGCCTGACCGACGGGCGGGGGGTGGACGTCGCGATCGAGGCGCTTGGAAGCCAGGCAACATTCGAGGCATGCCTGAGGGTGCTGCGCCCAGGTGGAACGCTTTCGAGTCTTGGCGTCTATTCCGCGGATATAAATGTCCCGCTGGATGCGTTTGCTGCCGGGCTTGGCGATCTCAGCATCGTAACGACGCTGTGTCCGGGCGGAAAGGAACGCATGCGCCGCCTCATCAACGTCCTGGCGGCGGGGAGGGTAGACCTCCGGCCCATGGTTACCCATCGCTACAAGCTCGACGACATCGAAGCAGCCTATGAACTCTTCGCCCACCAGCGTGACGGCGTACTCAAGGTGGCCATCACACCTTAAAAAGCCTCCCTCTCTCGAAGGGTCCCAGGCCTTGGGGTTTGGCCAAGAGAAAGCCGATACAATAATGGATATTTTGATCTGGATCATGGGCGAGGGCAATCAAAAAGGTCTTTGCCAAACCCAGGCTTCAGAACCGCACGACCGAACCACCAGCAGAGATAATAGATGACATCAATTGATCGACGAAAGTTTTTGGCCGCAGGCAGCGTCTCGCTCGGTGCCCTGGGTATCGCGGCTGCCATGCCAGCTTGGGCGCGCGGAGCGATGGGGGGAACTCTTGCGCGTCGCGGTAGCGATGTCCTGTCGGGAGAACATCTAAGCCTGACAGTGGCCGACGCCGTTTTCGAGACGGGGGCTCGTCGTGGTCCCGCCGTCACCGTCAATGGGACGATCCCGGGACCGTTGTTACGGCTGAGAGAGGGACAGAACCTTGTCGTCGATTTGCTCAACAACAGCTCGGAAGATACCTCGGTCCATTGGCATGGCATGTTGGTTCCATTCCTTATGGACGGTGTTCCGGGCGTATCGATGGCTGGCCTCAAGCCGGGCGAACGATTCCGCTACGACTTCCCGATCCGGCAGGCGGGGACCTACTGGTGGCACGCGCACACGTTGCAGGAGCCAATGGGACATTACGGCCCCATCATCATCGATCCGTCCGAGCCGGAGCCTTTCCCCTATGATCGCGACTATGTCCTCATGCTCTCGGACTGGTCACCGATGAACCCGCACACGATCATGAAAAAGCTCAAGGTGGCCGACGCCTATTTCAACTACAACAAAACCACTGCGACCGACGATTATCCGCTGAGCGGTGCGGCGCGCAGGATGTGGGCGCGCATGCGGATGATGCCGACCGACATCTCTGATGTGACCGGGTCGACCTACAGCTTTCTCGTCAACGGATATGGTCCCGACGACGGGCTGGAATTTTCCTATCGTCCGGGTGAACGAATCCGCCTCAGAATCATCAACGGCGCCGCGATGACATATTTCAATGTGCGGATTCCCGGACTGCCGATGACAGTTGTCGCCGCAGACGGGCAGAATGTCCGCCCCTTCGAGGTTGACGAGTTCCAGATTGGCAACGCGGAAACGTACGATGTCATCATCGAGCCGAGAGATGGCGATGCTTTTGCTTTTATCGCCGAAGCGATGGATCGCACCGGGATGGGGCTGGCCATGTTCGCGGCCCGACCGGGCGCGCGCGCTTCCGTCCCTGACCTGCGCGCGCCGCCGCTGCTGACAATGGCCGATATGGGCATGAGCGGCATGGAACCTGGCTCGATGGACCATGAAGGCGTGGGAGACGCGCAGTCTGCGCCAATGGGTGCGATGGCGATGGACGGAACGAGCATGCGCGACACATCGAAGTTGCCACCGGACGTAAAGGTCGGTCCGGGGCTCGACATGGTGGCAATGAATCCGGTCGACCGCATGGGCTATCCCGGTACCGGGCTCGATGAGGTCTCCCACCGCGTGCTGACGTACAAGGACCTGGTGGCGGCCAAACCGAACAGGGATCAGCGCCGGCCCTCGCGCTCGGTCGAGATTCATCTGACCGGTAACATGGAGCGCTACATGTGGTCGTTTGACGGAAAGAAGTTTTCTGCCGTCACCGATGACCCCATTCGCTTCGCGTTCAACGAACGCGTCCGTGTGCGTCTGGTGAACGATACGATGATGGCGCATCCCATTCATCTGCACGGCCACTTCTTCGAACTGGTGAATGGCCACGACGGTTTTCAGCCCCTCAAGCATACGCTTACGGTCCAGCCAGGAAGCAGTGCAACTTTTGATCTGACTGCCGATGAGCCTGGCGACTGGGCATTCCATTGCCACCTGATCTACCACATGCACAACGGCATGTTTCAGGTCGTCACCGTCCGCCCCCTGAACGGGGAGGTTGGGCAATGAGGACTGGAGCGTTCATTCTTCTGCTGGCTTCGGCTGCTCCTGCATACGCACAAGACCATGCGGCGCACCAACCCCACGAAGTGCAAGCAGCTGCACCAGATAAGGCGCCGCCGCAGTCGGCGCATCCCGAGCAGGAAAGCGAAATCCAGGCAGCCACAGCGCTGCCGCCGATGGATCACGGGTCGATGGATCATCAGCAGCCAGGCGAGCCGGGAGGAATGGATTCCGGCGCCGTTGGCCACGATCCTGCGGGAGCCATGGAGATGGACGACGGCGCCATAGATCACTCGGCTCATGGCGCGATGGATAAAGTTGCGGTAATCCCGGAAGCTCCGCCGCCGCCGGAGGCATATTCTGGCCCTGCCTATGCGGCCGATGCCTTCGTCGGTCCCCGAATCATGGCAGCTTCGCGCGCAGCAGTGGCACGCGTGGTCAGCGGCCTGCCCGTCTTCTGGTTCATGGCTGACCGGGCGGAATATCGCGTGCGCCAGGGCAAAGATGGATATTTGTGGGATGTTCAAGGCTATTACGGCGGCGATATCGACAAGTTCTGGTTCAAGAGCGAAGGTGAGGGCGTTTTCAGCGAGAATCCGGAATCAGCTGAAGTGCAGGCGCTCTGGAGCCACGCAATTGGCCCCTGGTGGGATATGCAAGCCGGTATCCGGCAAGATCTGGCCGGTCCCGACCGGACGCATGCAGTCGTTGGCGTCCAGGGGCTTGCCCCCTACCTTTTCGAAGTCGATGCGGCCGCCTTCGTTTCCAACAAGGGTGATGTCACCGCGCGGATCGAGGGCGAACTTGACCAGCGTATCACCCAGCGGCTGATCCTGCAGCCGCGCGCGGAGATAGGCCTTTCGGCACAGGACATTCCAGAGCTCGGGATAGGCGCCGGCGTCGACCGGATCGAGGCCGGCTTGCGCTTGCGATACGAGTTCGTGCGCGAATTTGCACCCTATGTCGGGATCGATCAGGAGTGGCGGCTTGGCCAAAGCGCCGATTATGCCAGGGCTGCCGGAGAGGATCCGAGCGTGACCAGTTTCGTCGTTGGCGTGCGTCTATGGTTCTGACACGCAAGCCTCAGCTGGGAAACGAATATTGTCGAGTATGAGCCGGATCGTCAATTGCAGTGGCGGCCGCGGCCAGTCCTTCGGCCGAGCACAGCTTATTAGGCGATCGGAAGAAATTTTGTACTGAGCGTGGAGAGTATCCACCCGTTCGCAAACAGAATGAAAGGCGCAGATTATGGTCGGGCCCTCCTCTGCCTCATCCTTGCGAACTCTCGATGATATCTCCTTTGGCGGCAAGACCGCGATCGTCAGGGTCGACCTCAATGTGCCCGTCGAAGACGGGGTCGTGGCCGACGCCACCCGGATCGAGCGCATTATCCCTACGCTTCGCGAACTGATCGCGAAGGACGCGAAAGTTGTCCTCCTTTCTCACCTGGGTCGTCCGAAGGGAAAGGTGGTTGCCGATATGAGTCTCGAGCCCGTCGCGGGCGCGCTGGAGAAAGCGATGGGCAGGCCGGTTCGTTTCGTCGCGACGAACTGGCGCGATGGCCATGCGAGAGAGGCCGTCAAAGCCGCGGCGCCGGGCGATCTACTGCTCATGGAAAACACGCGGTTCCATCCGGGTGAGGAGACCAACGATCCAGAGCTGGTCGCGCAGTTCGCAAACCTGGGCGACATATACGTAAACGACGCATTTTCCTCAGCGCATCGTGCTCATGCATCGACGGAGGGCATCGCGCACGTGCTGCCGGCGGTGGCAGGGCGCGCTCTGCAGGCTGAGATCGAGTCGCTGAGCCTGGCTCTCGAAAACCCGGATCGCCCGGTGTTCGCGCTTGTCGGCGGAGCCAAGGTTTCCACCAAGCTCGATCTCCTCGTCAATTTGGTCGCCAAGATGCAGGCCATCGGCATTGGGGGTACGATGGCCAACACGTTTCTGGCTGCCCAGGACCGGCCAATAGGCAGATCGATGGCCGAACGCGAAATGCTGGACAATGCCCGTGAGGTTATCCACCGTGCTAACGAGGCCGGTTGCACGATTTTCCTGCCGATCGACGTGGTCGTAGCCACCGAGTTTAGCGCCGGCGCCGTCTCGCGTACGGTTTCGGTTGAGCGGGTCGGCGCAGACGAAATGATCCTCGATGTCGGTCCCGCGACAGTAGCGCTTCTTGAGAAGGCGCTGAAGCACATGCGGACCGTCGTCTGGAATGGTCCGGTTGGAGCGTTCGAGGTTCCGCCTTTCGACCAGGGAACGGTAGCCCTTGCCGGGGCGATCGCCGATTTGGCAGATGCTGGGCGCCTCCGAGCAGTCGCGGGCGGGGGTGACACGGCCGCAGCGCTCAACCACGCGGGCGTTGCCGACCGGTTCAGTTACGTGTCGAGCGCAGGCGGGGCGTTCCTCGAATGGCTAGAGGGCAAGGCGCTGCCCGGCGTCGTGGCGCTCCGAAGATGAAGGTGAAATCATATGCGCACAGAACCATGTATGACCTCTTTCCTCGCACCTCTAGGCTTCTAGCGCCTCGCGCGCACGCTTGAGCACCTTCATCTCCTTAACCTGCTCGTTCCTGAGCTTTCGGACCGCGTTGGCAGTGTCTGTAGGAACGCCGGGTCGCTTCAGCAGGACATTAGACATTTCTATCGCGCCGCGATGATGTTCGATCATCTTCCTCAACCAGACCCTGGACAAACCGGGACCGAAAACGCCTGTGGTTGCATCGTGCATTTTCTGTATCGGCCGCAGATAGACCAGCGCGCTCTCGAGATCTGTGGGGCCGTCGCGTAGCAGCTTCTCGAGCTCTCGGACCGCGCGTTCCTGCGCTCGCACCGTGTGCATTGCCAGAGTCCGGATTTGAGGAGATGGATTTTCCTGAAGAAGCATCCGCGACAGTGCCGCTCCGCCCTCGTGGTGCGCAATCATCATTCTTACCCAATTGCCGCCCGAGCTCGTTCCGATGGCGGCTCTCATGCTGTCGTACATGGCGGTTTCGGCCCGGAAGAATGGCCCAAGATCATGTGAAATGGCCTCGGAGGGATCGCCGCCGTTCTGGGCCCCCGTGCGGTCACAAGCCGATATTATCATCAAGAAGCAAGTTGCCGTGATCTGCCGTGCGTCCAGTCGTTTCTTCATATCCGCCGATCTGAGGATTGCACTGGCATATATTCTTATCACCCCGAATGTTGGTTCGTCACACGTCTGCGTACCTCCAATGAGCTGGCACTATCAGCATCTTGGATAGTGAGTGTCTTGGGCTGACGGGCGGAAAGGTCGCTCCAGGTTCATCGGAGGTTTCGTGTCGATGGAGGAAATCGCCTCCTGCCATCCCTGCCAAAAGTCGAATGACACCTTCACGATTTCTGGACCTGGGACGGGAGATTGCGAGCAACAGGACGCTTCTGAAGCCTTGTCCGGACAGGCGGCTGCGGAGCAACCATGCCGATGATGAGCTTTTCCGTCGGCTTGAACCTTTTCAGTGCGATGGTCGGATAGTCCTTGGATTTGCCGTGGGACAGGGACAAGGTACACCGGACTTTAATGTAGATCGCTACATCGGGAGGGAATTCATGGTCGGCGGAAGCCATCCTGCATCAGCAGCTTCAGGATCGGATATTCTTGCGCTGATTGGCGATGGTGTCGTCAGCACAGACGGAAGCGGACGCATCCTGCTTTTCAACCGTGCAGCTGAAGAGATTTTCGGCTACGAGGCTGACGAGATACTTGGCGAAACGGTCGAGATCCTTCTTCCTCGTCGCTTTCGTGCGAGACATGTCAGCGACGTGAAGGCGTTCGAGGCGGATTCGGAGGCGACCCGCCGCATCATGGGGCATCGCAGGGAAGTGCTCGGGCAACGCAAGAATGGCGAAGAATTCCCCGTCGAAGCCACGCTATCCCGGCATGTGCTCAGTGGGAACACCACCCTCACGGTCGTGATCCGAGACGTCTCGGAGCGCAGGCATCTTGAGCAGCAACTCGAAACGCGTAACCGCGAGCTTGCAGCGAACGAAAGCCGCCTGCGCCTGGCGCTTGAGGGCGGGCGCATGGGTACGTGGGAGTGGGACCTCCAGAACAATGAACTCGTGGGCGACGACGCCTTGCGGCACCTATGGGGGTTGAGCGAACAGGAACGGCTCAATGTCGATGATGCTTTTGCGAGGGTTCACCCGGAGGATCTACCCGGGCTGCGCCGGGTGCTCGATAACGCCATTGCCAGGACCGAAGAGTTTGCAGGTGAATTCCGGACTCGCGATCGGGAGGGATCATCCCGCTGGGTAGCCGCGCGGGGCACGGTCTTGCGCGGAGGGGCAGGAGAAGCCAAGACCCTTGTTGGCGTCTCCTTCGATGTGAGCGAGCGGCGTGAGCTTGACGAACAGCGACGCCTGCTCGCCGCCGAGCTGAATCACCGCATGAAGAACATGATGGCGTTGGTTCAATCCGTCGTGAGTCTTTCCTCCCGTGGCAGCCAATCCGTGGACGCTTACAAGCAGGCGCTGCAGGGGAGACTTGGCGCGGTCGCCAAGAGCCTGCACCTGACGCAAGGCGGCGAGAGCGGCACCACTCTGCTTGATCAGCTCCTTCGCGAGTTGGAGCCTTTCCGGAACGCGCACGGCACCAACATCGTGCTCGCAGGCCCAACTGTCCCACTTGATGCGAAGACAGGTCTTTCAGTCGGGTTGGTTCTCCACGAATTGGCTACCAATGCTGCGAAATACGGGGCCCTGAGCCTGGCGACAGGGACCGTCTCGGTAGAATGGGCCCTTGAGGACAGTGATCGAGGCTGTTGGCTGACGCTGGAATGGAGAGAGAGCGGCGGACCGCCCGTATCTCCGCCAACGCACCGCGGTTTTGGCAGTACCCTGATCGAGACAACGCTTACGCGATCTTTGCGCGGGAAAGTTGAAATAGACTATCTTCGCCAAGGATTGCTCTGCCGTATGGCCTTGCCGCTCGAGAACAAGGAGGAGCGGCCGAGCCTCTGATTTGGCCATTTCCAAAATATCTGATCAGCGGCAAACTTATTAGCAGGAAGGAACGCTGCCTCCCGAGCAATCGGTTGGTGCCTTTCGCGCCGCGTTTCCGCGACTCGTCGGTTGAAGCCCGATGAGCCGCCGTGTCGTTTTACCGGCGCGGCGGCTCTGATCGGTTTGTTAATGATGCGTCATTTCGCCCTGCTGAGCCGCCATCTGCTCCATCATGTCATGCATCATCGCCATGCGTTCCTGACAAGTGCGCATCATGGCGGCATGATCGCCTTTCATCATGCTTGCCATGTGTTCCTGCATTTTCTGCTGGTGCTCGGCCATCAGCCGCTGGCGCTCGGCCGGGTCGGTGGCATTGCGCGCCTTTTGCATCAGCGCGCGCATTTCCTCCATCTTCTGATGGTGCTCTTGCATCGCTTGAGACCCCATCATCATGCCGGCCTTGTGGTCCGGTTCACCAGCCTGAGCGGTTGTAGCGCCGTGCTGATGTTCAGCCTGCTGTGCAATGGCGGGCGACGAAGCAAGCGCGGCGGCAAGTGCGGTTGTAGAAAGTGTCCGTTTCATCATTATTTCCTCTTCGTTCCAGGGGGTCGATCGTGAATCTTCTTTACATAGGCATTCTCCTTGGAACATTTCTCAGGGGGTAAACAGGCCTATCGAGCCATTGTCAGAGCGCCGCTATCACCGCTTTCAATTTATCCCTCACATCCGTAGCGACCTCTGCTAGCGCCTCGTTTTCGACCCCTTGCATCGAGGCGACCGGATCGACCGCAGCGACTTCGAACACTTCGGCAGCAACCTGCTGGATAATGACGTTGCAGGGCAGCATGGTTCCGATCTTGTCCTCGGCCTGCAATGCCTTGTGCGCCAGGCTTGGATTGCATGCGCCCAGAATACGGTAAGGCCGGAAGTCCGCGCCGATCTTTTCCTTTAGAGTTGCCTGCAGGTTGATCTCAGTGAGAATGCCGAACCCATGTTCTTGCAGCGCGGCCTTCACGCGCTCGTGCGCGGCTTCGATGTCTCCTGCTTCGATGGTCTTGGCAAAATAATAGCTCACGTTCGTTTCTCCTGTGTTGTTGCGGGCCGACCTAGGTGCCGAATAGTGCCGGATCATGCCGATGGAGGTGGTCATGCACGTGCGGCGCACAGAGCGATGCGTCACCCGGTCCGACGTCGCGGCGCCGGCAACAGGCGACGGTTCGGCCAGGTCGGCCAATCGGGGCGGCAAGGTTCGGGCAAGAGGGCAACTTGCTGAGAGGTTTGCCGGAGCAACCGCAAACTGCTACGAGCCCCGCACCAGGCTGGCTCGGTGCGCCCAGTTCGAAATCGCAGGTCATTCCGGTTGATCATCACGCTTAGCCGCCTTCAGCCCGATCATCACCACGCTGTGGGTAATGGCAAGCGACCTGACGGACTTCGCCCGCGCCCAGAGGGTAGCTTTTGCCGCCAATCACAAGCCGGCTCGGTCCATCCCAGCTCTCGGATGCAGACACGGTGATGCGGCCGCCTTTGATCTCGACATCGAGCCATTGACCGCGGTGGCGAATGCGAAAGCTCAGACCTTGCAGCTCGTGCGGAAGGCAAGGGTCGAGCCGCAGCGTGTCATCGCGAATTTCCAGTCCGGTCTGCCCGCGCTGGATTAGATCAACCGTGCCGGCCATGGCACCAAGATGAATGCCCTCTGGGGTCGTACCTCCCTGAACATCGGCAATGTCACTCTCCAGCGCGTCTTTCAGCTGCATCCAGGATTCCGCTCGGTCCGATCGAGCCAGAACCCAGGAATGCACAATCCCGCTCAGCGTCGAGCCGTTGGAGGTTCGTCGCAGATAATAATCGACAGTTCGCGGGATCAGCTCTTTCTCAAAGCTATAGCCAAGATGGCTAAACAGATGTCCCAGTTCGTCGGACGAAAAGAGATAAAACAGCATCAGCACGTCGGCCTGCTTCGATGCCTTGTAGCGATTGACGGTGTCTCCCTCGGCCTCAAGGATGCGATCGAGCCGGCGAATGTCTCCGTACCTCTCTCGGTAAGCCTCCCACTCGAACTCCAGCAGCCTTTCATAACCTTCGAACTGGCTGATCACTCCTTCGTGGAACGGTACCATCAGCTTGCGGCCGATCTCATCCCAGGCGGCGAGGTCATCCGCGCTGAGGCCGAGTGATTCGTCGAGTTCGGTTCGCCGTTCAGCATCGAGGTGATTGCGGGCCTCTAATGCGCGACCGAGGACCCACGCTGCCATGACATTGGTGTAGGCGTTGTTGTCGAGCCCGGGTGTATCCGACCACGGATAGCGGTCGTGGAATTCGTCCGGGCCCATTACGCTGCGGATTTCGTATCGGCCGCGAATTGGGTTGAAGACTGCAATGCTCGCCCAGAATCGAGCGATCTCGAATAGCATTTCCGCGCCGTAAAACGACAGGAACTCGTTATCTCCCGTCGCCTGGTAATAACGCCAGACATTGTACGCGATGGCGGCATTGACGTGATGTTGCAGGTGCGAGTTGTCGGGCAGCCAGCGGCCGGATTTGGGGTTGAGATGGAGCGTCTGCGTCTCCTCCCGCCCGTCGCTGCCGCTCTGCCACGGGTACATAGCGCCCCGGTATCCGCTCTCGCTCGCCAGCCATCGTGCCATAGGTAGCCTGCGGTGACGGTAGCACAGCAGCGCACGCGTGATCTCGGGGATGCGCAGGTTGAAGAACGGGAAAATGAAGAGCTCGTCCCAGAATATATGACCGCGATATGCCTCGCCATGAAGCCCGCGCGCGGGCACACCGGCGTCGAGATCGACGCTGTGCGGTGAAACGGTCTGCAACAAATGGAAGATGTGCAGCCGCAGGATCATCTGCGTGCGCTGTGCTCCCTCCATAACGATGTCGCAGCGGCGCCACAGATGCGACCAGGCGCGGGTGTGATCCTCGAGCAGCGCCGCAAAGCGGCCCGACTTGCGCAGCGTGTTCCGTGCCGCCTGCTCGGGACTCGAAATAGCCCGGTCACGCGAGGTGTGTAGCGCGACGATCTTTTCAATCGTGACGGGGCTTCCTTCCGCCACCTCGAACGAGAGCGCGTGAGCGGCATAACCGTGATCCTGCCGGAACTGGCGCTCGCTCTTTATTCTTTCGTTGTTGCTGTAAGCGTGAGTTTGGGCCGCCTCGGCGATCCGGATACGCGACTGGCTGGTCTCAGCGACGAGAAGAAGACCATCCTCACCGAATTCCTCGGCGATCAATGGGATGAGGTGCTTGCCATCGAGCTGGCGGTAGCGCGTAACGCCGCTGTTGGTCACTCGTCCGTCGAGGGCGGACAGCACTTCGATGCCCCCCGACCAGTTGTCTGGTGCAAGCGTCCATTCTATCGCGGCAAGGTGGGGCGAACCCATGTGGACGAGACGGCGGGCGGTGAGACGCGTTTCCCTCCCTTCGCGGTCGCGCACGCGCATTGTGCGCCGGAGCACGCCTTGCTTGAGGTCCAGCTCCTGGCGGTAGGAGAGGACCCGGGTGCTGGGCAGATTGAGCCACTCGCCGCCCTCCGGCCGGAAGGTGAGCGGGAGCCAGTTCGGCAGGTTGACGAGATCCTCATTTTCGACCGGCCGCCCGGCAATGTCCGTCACCAGACGATTGTATCCGCCCGCCAGGTACATGCCGGGATAGTGGGTTTCGTCTGCATCGCTCTCTTCCGCGGCGCCGCGGGTCGCGAAATAGCCGTTGCCGAGCGCGCACAGAGCCTCGCGCAACGCTTCCTGATCCGGGTCGAAGCCGTCATAGGCAAGGGTCCAGCTAGCCACGACGCGCCAGCTTTCGAGAGAGGGAGCCCAGAAACTGCTCGACCGCCTGGGTGTCCGACAATTTATACTGCGCTAAGGTGTGGCGGGCAGCGTTCGTCACCAGGATGCCGATCCCCCGACCTGACAGTGCGGCAAACGCGTCTTCGTCCGTATCGTCATCGCCGATATAGAGCGGCACGACGTCTTCTGCTTCGAGATCAAGCGCGGACAGTAGCCAGAGAACGGCCTTCCCCTTGTCCCAGTCCATATCCGGACGCAGCTCGAAAACCTTCTTGCCGGTCGTCTGCCTCAGGCCATGGCGTTCAGCCGCCGTCTCCGCGGCGCGTTTGATTCGCGTGATTTGCCTTCGCGCCACCAGACGGTAGTGGACAGCGATGGCGAACTTCTTGCGTTCGAGCAGAACGCCTTCGATGTCGCCAATCTCGGCCTGGAGCAGTGCTTCGGCACGGTCCAGCGCCGAAAGAAAGGTGGAAGCGCCTTCATGCTCCTCATGCAAGCCATCGGGACCTGCGATGTCGAAGCCATGACTTCCAGCATAGACGAGACCGTCAAGGCCGACCAGACGAGCCACGACCGCGCGGTCACGCCCGCTGACGATGGCGACATGACAGTGCGAGGCAAGATCCGCGAGGATCCCCCGCATTTCGGCGGACAGGACGGCAAGTTCTGGCCGGGCGACGATCGGCGTCAGCGTCCCATCGTAGTCGAGAAAAACGGCCGGACGCTTCTTGGAAAATAGTGCGCATATGCCGGCCGTACAGGAGAGGGCGTCGGGCAGCAGATCGGCGGTCTGATGGCTCTGGATCGGAGAAATCGGGCGAAGCTCCAGTTCGGCAAGATCCTCAACCACGATATCGGCACCATTTGCTTTCATGGCAGCCGCAACGCCGGTCCGGTCGATACCGATCACGAGTCCGAAGCCGCCCGCCCTGCCGGCCGCTACACCGGCAATGGCATCTTCTATGACAGCCGAGTGCTGCGGGGGCGTTTCCAGGCGCCGCGCTGCTTCGAGAAAGGTATCTGGCCGCGGCTTTCCTGCCAGCGAAAGCCGTTCGGCTTCCAGGCCGTCGATCCGCACATCGAAAATCCCTTTCAGACCGGCTGCATCGAGGACAGCCGATGCGTTCTTGCTTGAGGAGACGAGAGCGGTTTTCACGCCTTGACGGCGAAGCTCTCGGATGAAGGCAACGCTGGTTTCGAAGACTTCTACGCCGCTGTCTGCGAGCTGCTCCTGGAAGAAACGATTCTTGCGGTTGCCGAGACCACAGATCGTCTCCCGATCAGGCGGATCGGCAGGATCGCCATAGGGCAGGCTGATCTTGCGGGATTGGAGGAAGCTGCGCACTCCCTCGTATCGGGGCATGCCATCGATGAAGCGTCGGTAGTCTTCTTCTTCGAACGCGCGATATGGCTTGCCGCGCCGGTTTGTACGCTGGGCAAGGTATACGTCGAACAATTGCTTCCATGCGGCCGCATGCAGCTGCGCCGTATTGGTGACCACGCCGTCAAGGTCAAAGATGAAGGCCGCGTAGCCCTCTTCATGCGGTTCGGCCGGACCAGGGCTCATCGCTTTGCTGTGTCTCCGTTCTGCGGCGGTCCACCGATGACCGGCATCAGCGCTCTGCCCTACTTCGAGTGATGAAGCTTCTTTTCTCCCTGCGGGCGCACAAGAGAGGCTCCCAAGAAGAAGGACTACCATTAGACGAACGCGCTGCTGGCGCATTACACCGGTGCGCGCGCCGCTCGCTCATGCGGTGGTCCTCCGGACGGGCAAGTTTGCGGCATGGGCCGGGGAGACGACCGACGTATCGGCGCGGCTTTTCACCTGTCGGCGGTTCTCGAAAGGACCATGGGAGCGGCCCGCGCGTAACAAATCGGCATAAGCAACGTCTGTCGCACGATGTCCGGCTCGAGATCACAGAATACTTGCTACGCTGCCCTTGGCGGGCGGGGCTGCCCGGTTGCTGTCCCTCGGCCGGCACCGTGTCCAGGAAAGCCGGGAGGAACTGGCGAATGAAGACGATTGTCACATTGACTCTGAACCCGTCGATCGACGGCTCCGCCGAGGCGGACATCGTGCGACCGGTTCACAAGATTCGAACGTCCGATGAACGCTATGATCCTGGTGGGGGCGGGATCAATGTGGCTCGGGTCATCAGGGAGCTGGGTGGCCCTGTACTTGCGATGTATCTGGCCGGCGGCGCGACCGGCGGTGTGCTCGACGACCTTCTCGATACCGCATTGATCGCACACCGTCGTGTACCGATCGCGGACCATACCCGCATCAGTCACGCAGTCTTTGAACGTTCGAGCGGCGAGGAGTATCGCTTCGTGCCCGCGGGTCCGCTCGTGATGGAGTGGGAATGGCGCGCAATCCTGGAGGCCCTCGAAGATATCGATTGCGAGTACCTCGTCGCCAGCGGCAGCTTGCCGCGTGCTGTTCCCGACGATTTCTATGAGACCGTAGCGGCCCTGGCGCACCGCAGGGGAATTCGACTGGTTCTCGATACGTCGGGAAGCGCGCTTCGTGCCGGGCTTGTTCGCGGCGTCCACCTGGTGAAGCCCAGCCTTGGCGAACTTGAGGCGCTGGCCGGACGCAGGCTCGCCGACGGCGCGGCACAAGAGGCGGCGGCCAGAGAGCTCATTGATGCTGGTTCGGCAGAGATGGTGGCGCTGACGCTTGGGCGCGACGGTGCGTTGCTCGTGACCGCTCAAGCCGCGATACGCCAGCCGGCGCTCGATGTGGTCGCAAAGAGCGCGGTCGGCGCTGGCGACAGCTTCGTCGCGGCGATGACACTCGCTTTGGCGCAGGGCCGTGATGAGCAAGATGCTTTCGCCTACGGCATGGCGGCAGGCGCTGCCGCCGTGTTGTCGCCTGGCACTGGCCTGTGTCGCCGCGAAGATGTCGAGCGGCTATATGGTGAACTGACCAGGCAAATCGCGCCTCGGCCGTGAGCGCACCGGAAAATCGAACAACGGGAACGGACAAACCAATCATTGCCGCTCGTTTGAGCGAACCCTGATGGGTGCCCGGTCGCCTTAGATGCGCGGCGTTGACATAGCTCAATGCCGGCCGAGGCATTCGCGTGTCAGGTGCCCCAGATGGCGACCGGGCCATCGGATATGTCGGTGCCGCTTCAGTGAGAAAAGCTTCTGCAAGAAACCCCAATCGTGCTGCAAGCTTGCGCCGCTTGGTTCTCTGCCTGTTGCTGGCGCTCGGCCTGAACTTTCTTCATCTCGATGCGGCCGTGTTCGCGGCTCCGGTCGCGACATCCACGTCGCAAGTAGCCGAACTGGAAGAGCATTGCACGACCGGCGCACTTCACAAACAGTCCCCTGCAACCGCTGACCATTGCCGCTCGTCGATCTGCTGCGCGGTTCTGCCCGGTAGCAACTTGTCTCGTCGCGCCGCACCGACAGCCGGAGCATGGTCGATTGGGCCAGCGGACACTTTTGATCCTGCACTCCTCGAAAGAGAAATCCCACCGCCCCGACTGGCCGCGTAAATCCGGCTTTTCGCGGTGGGTATGCGCGGGTCCTTTGCGATCCGACCCCCCCCCCTTTTTGGTTTCCTCGGCATGGAGGCATTACTATGCCAACCTTAACACATAACGGGTCATCCCGACCCTCGTCTGCACGCGGCGAGGACGCCGTCATCCAACGACTGACCGAATGCCGCGCCGAATTCATGCGGTACTTCCAACGGCGACTGAGCCGTTCCGAGGAAGCGGAGGATGCGTTTCAGGATTTCTGCGTCAAAGTCCTTCGGGCCGCCTGGGAACCGCAGGACAACGGGAAGGTGGACGCCTGGCTCCGACGCGTCCTGCGCAATTCGCTTATTGACCATTATCGGCGGCGCGCGGCGCGGCAGCGGGGCAGGGATGCCTATGAAGCCGAGCCCCGGGAAATGGCGGATACTCCCGAAACGGACTATGATGAAAATCCATGCACTTGCGTTCAGGACGCCTTGCCGGCGCTTCGCTCGGATTACGCCGAAATCATCCGGCGCGTCGATCTCGAAGAAGAACCGCGAGAAACTATTGCGGCTGATCTCGGGCTCACGCCCAACAATATCGGAGTACGCCTGCACAGGGCGCGTCGGGCGATGAAGGATCAGATCGAAAAGCGCTGTTCCACCTGCCATTTCAGGAGCTCTGGCGACTGCGATTGCAGTCCCGTAACGCACGAGGCGCAGCGGAACAGCGAACACGATGGTCTGAAAGGAGCTGCCATCGCGGCATCCTTCTTCTGAATTGCGCGCCACCTGTTGTTCATTGTGCGAGACAGGAGAGGATTGGCGGCATGGCACGCCCTGGCTGGGCCAGGAAGGAGTGGAGTGATCTTTTGAATATCAAACGCCCACGCATCGTCAGAAGAGCAGTCAATCACATTGGGATTCTAGCCAAGATCACTTCGCCCAATGGATCAGACTGCTCCTCTGGCAAGCGCCGGTTCTCCTGATGGAGGGGTGATCCCGGCAAGACGCGGTATCAGTGCGGGCGAAGGCGTTTTGGCAATGTCGAGGGCATTCCGGTCGTGCGGCTTGGATCGCGCGCCTGCTGTTCCTTGTGCACCGAAAGCGAGAATGCACTGCTTCTGCCACCAGCGAGCCCGAGGACGGTCCGATCGGTTGCGCCATGGCGCTGGGGCGAGACTTCGCAGCACCGATCGAATTTGCAGGTCCGCGGCTCAAGGGCCGCAGGGATGCGGCAGGTATATTCGTCGAAGCGCAGGTCCCTCAAAGGTCAGACAACGCAAGTTTTCGCTTTCGCTAAGGCGCACTTGCATCAAGCGAGGTCTGAAAAGCCTTTGTAGGCAGGCTTGGCTGTAACAACCGCTAAGCCACTGCGTCGATAATGGCTGGAGACCCACATTGACCCATGACGACCCATTGCCGGATGATGATCCCGACACCGCCGCCCGGGCAGCGGATGCTGCAGTTCGCCGCGCGCTCGTCGAAGGGCACCGGCAGATTCTAGGTTTTCTTCGCCGGCGACTGGGCAGCGGGGAGGAGGCCGAGGAGGTCCTGCAGATGTTCATGCTGCGCGCTGTCGAGCGGTCTGCTGACCTGCGCGATGTGCGCAGCGTTCGTGGCTGGCTCAGCCGTATTCTCGCCACGACAATCGTTGATCACCAGCGTCGAGCCGGCAAACGGCGTAAACGGGAGGAAATCGTGGATCCCGTCGATCTCGAGCAACTGTCGATCGAACCGGATGACGAGCTCGAAGAGGCGATCTGCAATTGTCTTTACAAGCTCTTGCCGACTCTCAAGCCGGAATATGCCGAGGTGATCTGGCGCATAGACTTGCTAGAAGAACCACGGGACCGGGTGGCGGCGAGCCTTGGTGTCAGTTTGAACAATATCACCGTCAGGCTGCATCGCGGTCGTCAGGCGCTCAAGAAGCGGCTGGAAGAAATGTGCATGACCTGTCCGGTTCATGGTTTCCTCGACTGTCGATGTGACGAGGCAGAGCGATGGCGCCGCCGCCGCGAGCAACTGGGCGGGCGCGCCGAGATATAGTGGCCGCACCGTCAAATCGACCTGGTCGGAGTTCGGGTGCCTTTCCGCTGACCTGACGGCCCGGCAGTTTAGAAGCCTTCGTTGAGGTCCTCAAGCGCAGGCAGGTTGGAGAGATGGACGACGCCAGCTTCGCGAAGCTCTATGAACCCGTCCTTTTTCAGTTGGGTGAAGGTACGGCTTACGGTTTCTACCGTGAGACCGAGATAGTCGGCGATATCGGTGCGGGTCATGGGCAGTATGACAGGATCAGCCGTTCCTCCGGACCGCGCGGCGCGGCGGGATAGCATGAGGAGGAATGTGGAGACCCGTTCGCGCGCGGTCTTGCGGCCGAGCAGCACCATATGGTCCTGTGCGGCCGCAAGTTCGTTGGATGCTATCCCGAGAAGCCGCCGCTCGATGCCCGGAAAGTCCGTCAGCATGGCAGCGAACTGCTTGCGGGGGAATCGGCAACATCGCACCCGCGTGACTGCCTCTGCACTGCAGCCGTATCTTTCCAGGAAAGAGAGCCCGAGGAAGTCACCGGCAAACAGAAAACCGGTAATCTGTTGCCGGCCATCGGGTAACAGCTTGTAGACTTTTACCGTACCGTCGGTGACATTGAAAAGGTGGTCTGCCGGGTCGCCTTCGGTCACGAAAATCTGATGCCGAGCAATGTCCTGCACGCTGGTAATCGCGGCAAGTCGGTCAAGATCGCAATCGTCGATCGCATCGCATACACTGAGGACGCGCGCGGCACATGCAGCGCAGGGTTCCGGCAAGAGCTCCTTTCCGGACGAGAGTGACTGTACTTGCTGTGCGCATGCGCTCTTCATGGACTTCCTTCGTCCACCAATTTGTAGCTTAACAATTGAGACACATCAAGGAACTCCGCGATCCCCGCATTATCAACTGCTGCGGTGATGGAGTTGTGAATGACGCACGAGATGAATTTCGGGAATCCGATCAGCGTCGCCCCGCTCCGGAGCACGCAAATCGGCCAGGCGTTTCCTCTTGTCCGAGAAGTCGCACCCATTTTGATGTTCGAGCAATGGATCCGGATTGCCAGTCCCCTGACATTGGAAGATAAATTCGACAGACGCGGAATTCTCGCAGCGACAGTCGCTTCTGGCCACCTTTATGGGCTGTGCCTGTACCGAGTCGAACCACTTAAGAGTCCCAAGCCCCTTGTAGCACATTATCTCGCCACGTTCGGCATCGGTCAGCAGGCGCCGGTCGCCCGGTCTCTGGTCGCTGCCATTGACAGCCTCGCGTTCCGACTTGGCTGCGAGATCATACAGACCAGCGTTGCCTCATCACAGCGGAGCGTTCGCGCCTGTCTCGAGGCGGCCGGTCATCGTATCCGTCAGGTGGAATTTTCCAAGTATATTGGAGACGCGGAGGATAACCAAATGCCGGCACGATACACCGATCTATCATGGCTCGAACAGTGGCACCGGGGCGACGATATTTCCTCCGCGGCAAAGCGAGGATAAGCGCGGTCCTCACTCGCCGCTCCTGACCTTTCGCTAAGGCGCCTCTGTAACAATGCCGGTGCTCGCGCGTCTCTCTCGAGGTCAGCCCGCCGGTTTTGATGGCGACCCGGCCAGGCGGTTTTTCCAGAGAGGAGGTTGGCATGAGGATGGAATGGCTGCGGCGCGTTGCACGCATGCATGCGATAGCTCTCGGTGGACGCGCGCGGCAAGGGGACGCGCGGCGTTTCCCTGCCGTACGAGTTCTTACAGCCCGGAAAGCGCGACTCGGCAATTGCGACCAGAGGCAATCCATTCTTGGTCCGCGCTCATCGCCCCGCGACTGCGACATCAGGCCTCGCATTGATCCTGTCGGAGGCACCGGATACCAGGGTCGACTCTACGAGACTGCCGCCGCCGGCAACCGTCCGTCCGCGCGATTTCCCAGGGGCCAGTGGCCGGCGCGCGGGCACTTCTCGAAAGCCGCGCTATGAGCGCGAGAGTCCGATTGCGGGCATCATGATCGGTCGGCTTCTCCACATTGGCGCACGGGCTATAGGTCTGCTCGGCCTCGCTGCGTATGAGCGATTGCGCCGCACACCGCCCGATCGCTCTTGCTTACCACGCCGCGCCCGCATTTCGCTTGAACGGCTCGGTCCGACATTCGTCAAGCTCGGGCAGACATTGAGCTTGCGCCGGGATTTGTTGTCCGAGCGGTGGCTCGATGAACTGGGGCGGCTGCAGGATAATGTCGAGCCTTTTCCAGGTGCTGAGGCGCAACAGGCGGTCGAGGAAGCCTTTGGCCAGTCGACCGAGCAACTCTTTGCGACTTTCGAGACCAAACCTTTGGCGGCCGCGTCCATTGCGCAGGTCCACCGCGCCCGTCTGCACAACGGGCGCGCGGTCATCGTCAAGATTCGCCGGCCCGCAATCCGCGCCCGCATCGACCGCGACATGCGTGCGCTGGTCGCTACCACCCGGTTACTCATAATCATTGCCCCCCGACTTGAACGCCTTCAACCGCTGCGTCTCGTCGACGAAATATGGGCTAATCTGCGCAAGGAAACCGATTTCCGGCAAGAGGCACGCAACATCCGCCGTTTCAACGAAGCCTTTCGCGACTGGCCGTCGCTCTTTATCCCCAATGTAATTGACGACCTTCAAACCGAGACCGTTCTGGTCCAGGAAATGAGCGGTGGGACGGGGATTGCCGACCCTTCGGTTGATGGCCCTCGCCTGGCGGAAGTACTTGTCGACGCCTATCTTAACCAGTTCTTCGTCATCGGGCTCTTCCACGGCGATCCACACCCCGGCAATTTATTCGTCACGCCTGATGGAAGACTGTGCTTCCACGACTTTGGTCTGACAGGATATCTCGATAACCGTACACGCCGCGCGCTCGCGTTTTTCCTTCAGGCCTTCGTAAGTGGCGACCCGCTGTGGATGCTGGATTCAGCGATCGACCTGGGGCTGCTCCATCAGGTCGATGACCGATCCGCGTTTATCAGGGGCATCGACGAAATACTCGCCGACTATGCGTCACTGCCATTGAAAGACTGGTCGCTTGCCGAGGCGGTCCTGCGGGTTGCGCATCTGGGTCCTGACGACAAGGTTATGTTGCCGCAAAACCTCGTGGTTCTGATGCGGACCCTATTCCTCATCGAGAGCGCTCTGCGTACGCTCGATCCGGACCTCAAAATCCTCGATACGCTGCTGGCGCGCGGTCGCGACGTGATGAAACGCCTCCTGAGTGATGAGACGGGCAATGGTGGCCGCGCTCGTTTGAAGGCAGAAGCCGCGCTGGCAGCCCATGACTTGCCCGGCGTGCTCGCGGCCTTTCTCCGGCGCCTGCAGAGCGATGGCTTCCACCCCGCCATAATTGTCCGGCACGAGGGACTGGAAACCATCGAAGCTCACCTCGACAGGACCGGCAACCGGCTCGCCTTGGCGCTCGTGACCCTGGGCCTCTACATCGCGGCGTCCCTTTTGATGCTGCACAGCGCCGGGCCACGGGTGCTGGGCAACGTCCCGCTGCTCGCGCTCCTCGGCTATTTATTGGCGTTGGGGTTATCATTCCGACTGGTCGGGGCGGTCGGGCGGTCAGGCCGGCTATAGAAGGATTGACCGATGGACAGCCAGCGAGAATCAATCAACCTGAGGAGAATGACGTGAATGGAAATCGAAAGATCCGCGTAGCCGTCAACGGTTATGGTGTCATCGGCAAACGGGTGGCCGACGCGGTTGCCCGGCAGGACGATATGGAACTCGCAGGGGTTTCCGACATCAACGCCGACTGGCGCTCACGCATGGTGACGCAAAAGGGCTATCGGCTATTTGGTGCGGCGAAAGAACAGGCCGACCTCATGCGTGAAGCCGGACTCGATGTGAGCGGAACGCTTGAGGATCTGCTCGCAGCAGCCGACCTGGTCGTCGATTGCACGCCGAAGCACGTAGCGGCCAAGAATGTCGAAATCTACCGGCAGGTGGGTATCAAATTCATCGTTCAGGGCGGCGAGAAGCATACGGTCACCGGGCATTCGTTCGTGGCCGAGTCGAGTTACGTGGGCGCGCTCGATCGGGAGAGCACCCGCGTTGTTTCCTGCAACACGACCTCGATTGTCCGGACGTTGAGCGCGCTGAAAAATGCCGGCCTGCTCCGCCGGGCCCGGGGTACGTTGCTGCGCCGCGCCACCGACCCGTGGGAGAGTCATCTCGGCGGAATCATGAATACGCTGGTTCCCGAACCCGAAATTCCTAGCCATCAGGGGCCTGATGCCAAGAGCGTCGATTCCGAGCTCGATGTCGTCACGATGGCGGTAAAGGTGCCCCAAACCCTGGCGCACCTGCACTACTGGGCGGTGCAACTGACCCGCCCGGCGGAAAAGGAAGAGGTACTCGAGGCTTTTCGTTCGTCAAGCCGCATCGCGCTCATCCGCATGGCAGATGGACTGACGGCCATCAACACCGTGAAGGAGCTGATGGCGGATCTCGGCCGGCCCCATGACAACCTCTACGAAGTAGCCCTGTGGTCGGACATGCTGAAGGTGGAAGGGGATGAACTCTTCTACGGCTACATGGTCGATAACCAGGCGATCGTCATTCCTGAAACGATCGACGCAATAAGGGCTCTGGTCGGGCAAATTCGTGATCCGAATGAGTCCATAGCCAGGACCAATACCGCGCTTGGTATCGGGACCATCGCTAAAGCTCTGGGAGATCAATGATGAAGATGAAACACATTATGACACCCTCGGTCATTTCGGTTACGCCTGAGACACCGATCCCGGAGGTTGCCCGGCTCCTTCTTGAGCGGCATATCAGTGCCGTGCCGGTGATCGATACGAACGGCGAGCTCAGGGGCATTGTTAGCGAAGGGGACCTACTGCGCAGGACCGAGGACGGTAGCCATCCGCACGGTTCCTGGTGGTTGAGACATTTCTCCAAAAGGGGGGCAAGCGCGGCGGATTATGTGAAGGCACGCGGGCGTTTCGCCGCAGACGTGATGACGCCCGGAGTAGTTACCGTCACGGAGGATTCCCTGAGCAGCGAAGTGGCACACCTGCTGGAAACCCAGAGGATCAAGCGTGTTCCGGTCATGCGCGAGGACAAAGTAGTCGGCATTGTCAGTCGCGCCGATCTTATACGCGGTCTGGCCGCGGGCAAAGACATGGCGTCTCCCTCCGTGTCAGTCGCAGACGAGACAATCCGCGAACAGCTTCTCAAGGAACTCGAGCAAGCGGACTGGGCCCCGTCCTACGGTATCAGCGTGATTGTCGCAGACGGGACCGTGCGTATCTGGGGCCTTGTGGATTCGCAGGATCAAGTGGACGCGCTCCGGGTCGCAGCCGAGAATGTCCCGGGCGTAAAGGGTCTGGAACTGAACGTCGAATCAATGCCTCCCTATGCCTGGGGGGCTTATGGCTGGGTCGCCTGAAGCCTCTGCCTGAACACTACGCGGGCAAGGGCAAAAATGGTGGATCGCTCCATTGGGGCAGCGGTTCATGCCGGATGCCCTTAACGCGCACCATCGCAGGGGGTTGATCAGGGATATCTGAGCCCGGTGCCGACACTAGCGTTATGCCGTGATGCTAGGTCCCGGAGCATGACCGAAGCGAGCAAAAGTTTGATGTTCCGACGGCGGTGTTCGCCGGCCCGAATCCATCCGGGCGCCGATCAGGGGCGCGGTAAGGGCCCGTAGCGGACTTGGCTGCTGGCTCTGTGCACTGGAGAAGGTCTGAACTTTACCGTTCCCCAACCAGATTACGCGGCTCGCCGCGCCCGAACGCCTCGATATTCTCCACGGTGGTTTCGATGATCCGCCGAACGGCGCTTTGCGTATTATAGGCATTATGGGGCGTCACAATCACGTTCGGGAACCGCAGCAAGACGTGATTGGCGACGAGCGCCTTGAGGTCGTAGCCATCGCTCGACGCTCCCCGAAAAATCTGCGCCTCCTCGCGCACGAGAGGCTCCTGTGGCAATACGTCAAGTCCCGCCGCCCGAACCTTGCCGTCCGCCAGAGCTCGTACCAGCGCAGGCACATCGACAACGTTGCCCCGCGCAGTGTTGATCAGGAGTGCGCCGGGCTTCATCAGGTCGAATTCACGGTCGGAAATTAGACTCGCGGTTCCCGGCGTTGCCGGTACGTGGAGCGTGATTACATCCGCATCTGCGAGAAATTCATCTAAATCGGCATAGCGAAACCCGAATTGTGTTGCCGCGTCTTCATCCGGATAGAGATCGTAGGCCACAACATCCATGCCGAATCCGCCAGCGATCTCGATCGCGCGGCGGCCTATTCGTCCGGTTCCGATGACGCCGAGCGTCTTGCCGCGCAGTTCGAAACCGCGCAGCCCGGCTTGCGAGAAGTCACCGCGGCGTGTGCGCTCCACCGCCTCGACCAGATTGCGGGCGACGGCCAGGAGCAGGGCGAAGGCATGCTCCGCCACGGTCGAATCGCCATAATCGGGTACGTTCGCCACCGCGACGCCGTGCGCCTTGCACCAGTCCAAATCGACATGATCGTATCCGGTAGACCGGGTTGCGATCAGCTTGAGACGGGGGAACTGGGTCAGTACGTCGGCGCCGAGCTGTGAGTTCACGAAGGTGCTTACGACTTCTGCCGACGTGAAGAGGGTGGCGGTTTGCGGGTCGAGGCGCTGGCGAGTGCATTCGACCTCGTGCTCGGGTTCAAGCCTCAGACACGCCTGGTGCTCCCACTCTTCCGTCTCGAACACGACGACCTTCATCGAGAAGCATCCGGCTCGGAGGTTGCTCGCGGCGCGGTCTTCAAACTCTGCTCGACTTGGGCAACGTTGCGAAGCGTAGAGACAAAGCTGTCGGGGTTGAGCGAGATCGAATCGATGCCTTCTTCAACCAGAAAAGCGGCGTATTCGGGATAGTTGCTGGGGGCCTGGCCGCAGATCCCGATCTTGATGCCGGCGGCGTGCGCCTGGACGATGGCTTCGCGAATCGCACGCTTTACCGCTTCATTGCGCTCATCGAACAGGGCGGCGAGATCGCCCGAGTCCCGATCGACTCCGAGCACGAGTTGCGTGAGGTCATTGGAACCAATCGAAAATCCGTCGAAGCGCTGCGCGAACTCTTCGGCAAGGAAGACGTTGGCGGGAATCTCGCACATCATGTAGATTTCGAGGCCGTCCCGGCCCCGCTCGAGTTCGTTCTCTTTCATCACGGCAAGCACGCGATCAGCCTCCTCGAGCGTGCGGCAGAATGGCACCATGACGACAACGTTCTCGAGACCGATCCTTTCGCGCACCGTCTTCAGCGCTCGGCATTCCAGGGCAAAACCCTCGCGATAGCGCTCGTCGTAGTAGCGCGAAGCACCGCGCCATCCGAGCATCGGATTCTCCTCTTCCGGTTCGAAAACGCTGCCGCCGAGGAGGTGGGCATATTCATTGGATTTGAAGTCGCTCAAGCGCACGATCACGGGGTGCGGGTGGTAGGGTGCTGCGAGCTTGGCGATTCCCAGCGCGAGCGTCTCGACGAAGAAGTCGACTGGGTCATCGTAGCCGCGCGTGCGCTGGCGGATCTCTCGCCGCGCCGCTGGATCGGCCACGCGGTCGGGATGGATCAGCGCCATCGGATGGATCTTGATCAGATTGTTGATGATGAACTCCATCCGCGCAAGGCCAACTCCTCGCGCAGGCAGGCGCCACCAGCGGAAGGCGGCGGCAGGGCTGGCGATGTTCACCATCATCGCGATTCGGGTTTCGGGCAGGTCGGAAACATCCACCTGCGATGACTCGAATTCCAGGGTGCCTTCGTATACAACGCCCCGATCACCTTCAGCGCAGGAAAGCGTGATTTCCTGCCCGTCAAGCAGCAGTTCGGTGCCATGGCCCGTGCCGACGATGGCGGGCACTCCCAGTTCGCGGCTGACGATGGCGGCGTGGCTGGTCGTGCCGCCATGATCGGTGATGATTCCGGCGGCCTTCTTCATGATCGGGACCCAGTCGGGGTCCGTCATGCCGGTCACGAGGATGGCTCCGTCGCGGAAGGTGTCGATGTCGGCGGCGCTGCGAATGGCACATACTTGACCCGAGGCAATCGCTTCGCCGATCGCCGAGCCGGTGATGATCGGCTTTCCCTTCGTCTTCAGGCGGTAGCTCTTGATTTGGCCGGTTTGCCGGGACGACTGCACCGTCTCGGGCCGCGCCTGGACCATGTAGAGTTCGCCGGTCTCTCCGTCCTTGGCCCATTCCATGTCCATCGGCCGGCCGTAGTGGTCCTCGATCGTTGCGGCCCAGCGGCCGAGCTCCAGAATTTCCGCTTCGCTGAGAACGAAGGCCTGGCGCTCCTTCTGGGTGGTTGCAACTGTCGTGGTGCGCTCGCTCCCGCCGGTCGCGTAGATCATCTTGGTCTCTTTGGCGCCGAGCGTCTTTTCGATGATCGGGGTGTAGCGCCGGTCGTCGAGTAAGGGCTTGAAGACGAGATATTTGTCGGGATCGACCGCGCCCTGCACGACGGTTTCGCCGAGACCCCATGCGGCGCTGATCACGGCGACGCCGGGAAATCCGGTTTCCGTATCGATCGAAAACATGACTCCCGAACCTGCCAGGTCGGAGCGTACCATCCGCTGGACGCCGATCGACAGCGCGACTTCCAGATGATCGAACCCCTGGGTTTCGCGGTAGCTGATCGCCCGGTCGGTAAACAGCGAGGCGTAGCACCGCCGGCAGGCGTCGAGCAGCGTGCGCTCACCGCGCACATTGAGAAAGGTTTCCTGCTGACCGGCAAAGCTCGCCTGGGGCAAGTCTTCGGCAGTCGCGCTGGAGCGCACAGCAACACTGATCTCATCCTGGCCGCTGCGGCGGGAAAGCTCGCGATAGGCGTCCCGGATTTCCGTGGCGATCGCCTCCGGGAATTCTCCGTCGAGAAACAGTCGGCGGATCGTTTCGCCTGTTTCATGCAACGAGGCGTTTTCACTCTTCAATGCCGCAATGCTGGCGCGTAGCTCCGGCTCGATTTCGTTGGCAGCCACATATTCGCGAAAGGCCGCGGCGGTCGTCGCGAAGCCGCCCGGCACACGCACGCCCTTCTCCTTGAGTGTGCGTACCATCTCACCAAGCGAGGCGTTCTTGCCGCCGACGATGGGAACGTCGCCCACGTTCAGGGACTCAAACCAGGCTATGCGTTTTTCCGTCATCGCTGCGCTCCTTGTGCACTCACGGCTGATATAAATCCTATTGCCGACTACCTGCCGCGAAGCGATTTCCGACAGCGAACCAGGGACCGCTCTTGCTGCCGCGCCGGCCAAGGACAGACTATCAGTATGTCCCGGAAGGGACGCAGGGCAGCACCCGATCTTACAGTACCGCGTGGTGCGGGTCCCCCGGGAAACCGGCAAGCGGATTTCCATGTTGCTGCCAGACTCGTCATTTCAGACGCGGAGATCGGCGAGCTTGCACGCGATTGGAGAGGGCGTTCTGGTAAGGATCGGCCCGCTGCGACGTCTCTTTGATGACGCGCCAATGCGCGTGCCTGCTGCAGATACGAGCAGTGACGAAAGACGTGACGAAGACGGTGTCGCAATTCGGACGCGGGTCGATCGGCGGACGACTTTCGGAATGTGCTGGGGCCGTGCCGCTGCCGTCGGTTGAAACATCGCAGGACAAAGCGTGAGTTGGCCGAGGCCGCGGTCATTGAATTTGTTTGCTGGAATAGGAAACTTCGAATGAAGCGAACCATTGCTGCTCTGTCGGCGCACGAGATTCTTGACTCGCGCGGTTGGCCCACGGTCAAGGTGACAGTCCGTCTGGAGGGCGGTATCACCGCAAGCGCGTCGGTGCCCTCGGGAGCATCGACTGGCCAGTTCGAGGCCCACGAACTTCGCGACGGCGATGCGGCGCGGTATGCCGGTCGCGGGGTCCTGAAGGCGGTCGCAAATGTTGAACGCGAAATCGCGGGCGCCCTCATCGGTCTGGATGTTGTCCTGCAGCCGGAAATTGATCGGTTGATGTGTGAACTCGACGGAACCGAGAACAAGGCGCGGCTCGGCGCAAACGCCGTTCTCGGTGTTTCGCTGGTGGTCGCTCGGGCCGCTGCTCAGGCGATGGAATTACCGCTCTACCAGTATCTCGGGGGTTCCACCGCCCGGCGTCTCCCGGTCCCCATGATGAACATTATCAATGGCGGCAAGCATGCCGCCAATGGGCTCCAGATGCAGGAGTTCATGATCGTACCGCATGGTGCCCCGACATACGGCGAAGCGCTGCGCTATGGTTCGGAAACCTATCATGTCCTGAGGGGGCTTCTGGAAGAGAAAGGCCTGGGTGCGGGGGTCGGTGATGAAGGCGGGTTCGCGCCCCATCTGAAAGACGAGCGTCAAGCGCTCGAGCTGATCGTCCGCGCAATTGAGGTGGCAGGCTATGAACCAGGCCGTCAAATTGCCATCGCGCTGGATCCCGCAGCGACCTCCTTCGTCAAGGACGGCGGTTATGTCCTGCCCGGGCTCGGCGGAGCGCATATGACCAGTGACGAACTTCTGGCTGTCTACACTGACTGGATTGCCGCATTTCCGATCGTGTCGATCGAGGATGGTTTCGGCGAACAGGACTGGCCCGCCTTTGTAAAGCAGACCCTGGCGATGGGAGACCGCATCCAGATCGTCGGCGATGACCTGTATGTTACCAATTCGCGTTTCATCCAGCGGGGCATTGATGACAAAGCCACGAACGCTGCTTTGATCAAGCCCAACCAGATCGGCACGGTTACCGAAACGGTGGCGGCGATCGAACTGTGTCGGCGAGCTGGACTGCGCTACAAATTCTCCCATCGATCCGGCGAGACAGAAGACGACTTTATCGCAGATTTTGCCGTCGCGATGACCGGTGGTCAGTTCAAGGGCGGAGCGCCGTGTCGAGGTGAACGTCTCGCCAAGTACAATCGCTTGCTGGAAATCGAGCACCAACTCGGCGGCGAAGCCATTTTCTCATCGCCATTTGTCGCATGAGAGCCGCCAGGCGTCTGGATTGCCATTACTGCGCCCTGATGATGGCCGCGAAGCTCGATCGCGCTGGGGCTCAGACACCATCCCGTTTAGGCAGCGGCGAGGACTTCGACCACGTCAGATGCTCGTAGACGTTTGCCCAATAAAGGCCAAATGCGCCGCCAAATAGCAACTCTTTAACTGGTATGCCGGCAGGCAGTATCCCTGACAAAGCGGGCAGATTCCAGACCTGTTCGATATAGGTAGGCGTCGTGATCCGAAGACCGACGATAAAGATTGCGTAGAACACAAGAAAGAGAATGCCGCCGATAAACGTCTTGGCGAGGAGATCCGGGCGGCACCAAACGGCGGCCCCAGTACCGGCCGCCATTGCAATGACCGCAGGATAGATTGGATTCCACCCAAGAGCCATGAGCGGAAAGAAAAATAGCACCGGCGTGGCCAGTGCAAGGCGGTGCAGACGGTGCCGGTGATGGGACTCGACGGGCATCGTCTCGTGCCGGCTCATCAGATTGTAGAGCACAACGCCAATGCCGCCGATGCTGAAAGAGAAAATGATACTCTCGAGGTCAAAACCGGTTTTTGGGCGAGATCGAATAGGCTGGGCGGATGCCAGTATTCAGGGACGAATAGCGGCTCGGTCAAGCCGAGTGGCGCCGTGCCAAGTGCGGCCCGCACCATTACCTTCCGGTGCACGGGGAACGCAAGGTAGATCAGGGCAAAGGCCAAGAGGAATGCCAGCGACCACATCAACCAGACGAAATCATTGGACAGGTTCATCCTCGTTCCCTGACATTCTCGGGCACGCAGGCAAATCCTTGTCGCTCAGAGGCGGTGATGCGGTCATGCGTTAGCGGTATCGCGTTCGGGCGATGTGCGCTGTGAACCGCAGCACCGTCAATCGGCCTTCGCAACACAGCCTTTCGCAGACGACAAGACCGAGTCTCGGATCGGACAAAAATGTTCGCCGATGATCTCGGAGACTTGCGCACACCGGTGCCGGAGTTGCCCATGCCAATGACACGGTGTTTTTGCGTAATGTGCCTTCAAGATTTTAGTTTCCGTGGTCCACGGGACTGACTTGCGGCGGTTTACGGCGCGATAAGACCCTGTTCGAGCGCAGCGCTGTCGTAGAGGAATACGGTGTTGGGATCCGGCAAGCCGAAATCGGTGTGCGGCGCTTCCCCGAATCGGCTCAACAGATCGCTGATGAGCGAAAGCCGGGTGTGGTGTTTGTCGTCGGCCCGCACCACCGTCCATGGTGCGGCAACGCTGTGTGTACGGGCAAGCATTTCGTTGCGAGCCGCGCTGTAGGCATCCCAGCGTTTAATTGCTTGGTCATCCACTGGACTGAGTTTCCACTGCTTCAGCGGATCTTTCCGGCGAGCAACCAGACGCCTTTTTGTTCCACCTTCGAAATATC
>TARA_R100000501_G_scaffold14680_3_pt1 | contig 33052 bp, 23 predicted proteins | sample TARA_R100000501 | Tara Oceans TARA_R100000501 (sample SAMEA2620120) | marine metagenome | biome: marine biome (ENVO:00000447); feature: mesopelagic zone (ENVO:00000213) & marine oxygen minimum zone (ENVO:01000065); material: "saline water (ENVO:00002010), including plankton... | reverse complement strand
AAAAAGGCTTACCAATTCTTCATAGCCGCGCTCTCCGTCGGGGGGAGCAGGGGCATCAGCCGTCGTTTGTGCAGATGCTGTGGCGGCAGCAACTGGAAGGATGCTTACGCAACCTGCCATCAAGGCAGCCATAGCTAAAACAGAAGTCTTACGCATCAGACCCTCCCTCCCGAACCTTGCCGTCCATCTGAACTGGCTCGACCAAATTAAAACCAAAAGCGCGTGATTTTTGTTATGATGTGGCGTGCCCATTGATGGGTCAAGAGTTCTTTTGTGCCGCTGATCGAGTTTTACGAGCATTCTGCGCGCGGACTTTCGCGCCTCTCATCCGGAAGTCCGATCCGCAGGCAATGGTGCGCTCTCTCTACGTCCGCCGAATCTAAAAAATCCCGCCGACCCTTCGTGGTTATTAATTTCAAAGGTATGGAGCCACCGAGGGTATCCAAAGACGATGAGTATCGCGCCACATTATTTTTTTCATAGAATTGACGCATGAATGATAATATGCTCAAAATCACACGACTGTTGACGGAATTGACGATGGGGAGCGTCGATTTCCGGGCAATCTCGGGCGGGTGTTCACACAGGGAGTTACAAAATGGCTATGCAGCGGGTGGTAAGTTTTCGGGCGGGGCTGAAAGGCGGCTCGGCACTGTTCATGTCGATGGCGATGATGGGGGCGGCGTTTGCGCAGGCTCCGGTCGCGCAAGGCGAGGGCACCGAGATCGTCGTCACTGGATCGCGGATTCCGCGCCCGGACGTGCAGGCTAACAGCCCTGTGAATGTGGTTGGCGAAGAGGAAATCAAGCTCGCGGTAACCAACGAGACAGAACAGCTTCTCAATGCCATTCCACAGGCGGTTTCGGGCGCTGGTGCGCAATCCAATTCGGGCAATGGTTCGGCCACCGTCAATCTGCGCAATTTGGGGGCAGTTCGCACTCTGGTACTGCAAAACGGCCGCAGGATCGTCGGCGCGTCGCAGGATGGCGTTGTCGACCTTAACATGATCCCGCCCTCACTGGTCTCACGTGTTGAAGTCGTAACCGGCGGCGCCTCGGCGGTTTATGGATCCGACGCAATGGCCGGCGTCGTCAACTTCGTGATGAAGGACGATTTCGAAGGATTGGAAATCGACGGTTCCTATGGGATTAGCGAAGAAGGGGATGCCGAACGGCTGAATCTTGGCCTCACGGTCGGTGGCAATTTTGCCGAGGGCCGCGGGAACATGGTTTTCCACGGCAGCTATTTTGACCGTGCCCAAGTTCGGGGCGCTGCACGAGACCATGCCGTCGAGTTTTTTAACGACGCCATCGTCGATGGGGAGCCCGTCCTGATTCCGGCGGGCAACGGCGTCACGCCACAGGGTACCATTTTCAGCCCACAGTTGGTCGGCCTGACCGACCCCTATGGCGACAACATCGGCACGGCCGGTATCTTCTTTGCGCCAGAGGGCTGGCGCGCCTATCGCCCGAGCGACGGCTTCAACGACCGTCCTTTCACCAATCTGCAAATGCCGATGCAGCGCTGGCAGGGAACGGTCATCGGTCATTACGATGTCACCGAAAATGTCAGTGCGTTTTGGGAAGGCTCCTACGTCCACAGCAAGATCAATTCTACGCTGGGCGCGGTGCCGATGAGCAGCTCTGGCTTCATTCCGGGCTTTCAGCTGGATATCCGTAATCCCTATCTTGATCCGACACTCCGCGATTTTCTCAGCGCCAATCTGGACGGGGACGGAGACAGTCTTGTTCCGGTGAATATCAACCGTCGGTTGCTGGATGGCGGGTCGCGCACCAGCGATCAGACGCGCGATTTCTATCGCTTCGTCGTTGGATTGGAAGGTGATCTCACGGATCGGCTGAATTGGGAGCTCTTCTACAATCAGGGCCAGACGAAAGTCACCGACGTCCAGGGTGGCGGCGTTCTGATCGATAATTTCGCGAATGGTTTTCTTACAGATCCGAACGATCCCTATTCCTGCGCCACGGACGATCCCGACTGTGTGGTCCTAAATCCTTTCGGCCTAAATTCGCTGACGCCAGAGATGATTGATTATATCAATACTGATCTGACCAATATCACGACGATTCGGCAAAAGCAGGTAGGCGCGAACATCACGGGTTCGCTCTTCACGCTGCCAGCCGGAGACGTAGGAGTGTCGCTGGGCGCCGAGTACCGCAAGGAAAGCTCAGCGTTTGACCCTGACCAGCTTTATGTCATGGGTAAGGCGCTCTCGCGCTCAGCCGGCCTCAGCCCGACCGCTGGCTCATTTGATGTTGCTGAGGTTTATACTGAACTTTATGTGCCGCTCTTGGCTGACATGCCCGGCGTCGAACTGCTGGCATTTGAAGGTGGTGCCCGCTTCTCCGACTATTCGACGGCTGGTTCGGTCTGGTCGTACAAGCTGGGCGGCGAATACTCGCCGGTTCGTTCGCTGAAATTCCGCGGCCTTTATCAACGCGCGGTGCGTGCCCCTAACGTGGTCGAGCTGTTCTCGGGGGCCACTAACACAGCGCCGCAGGCGGTCGACTTCTGCAACGCGACCCCGGAACGCACTGCCGCTGAGCGCGATTTCTGTGTCGACGCACTAGGTATACCGAGCGCAGTCATCGACGTGTTCCAGCAGGAAAATCAACAGATCCGGGCGATCACTGGTGGCAACCCGAACCTGCAAGAAGAAACATCCGACACGTGGTCCGTGGGTGCAGTTATTCGCCCCGATTTTGTACCGAACCTGCAGTTGACCGTCGATTATTATAATATCAAAATCGTGGACGCTATCGGCTCCTTTGGCGGCGGCCTCCAAGCGGTAATAACCGCATGTAACAGCGATTTGTCGCTAGATAACGTCTTCTGCGTGCCGCTGGGCAATCGAACGCCAGACGGCCAGCTTTACGATGTTCCGTTGCTGAATGCTAACATCGCAAGCCTGGAAACATCTGGTATCGATTATCGCCTCGACTATCGCCACAACCTCGGGTCCGCAGGCAGCCTCAACTACTACATAGCGGGAACCTACCTAATCGACTCCGTTACCCAGGGCAGCCCAATTGCGAACCCAGTCGATTGTGCGGGGTACATTGGGGGTGGCAGTTGCTCGACGGCCAACCCGACGTGGCGCCTCACCCAGCGTCTGACATGGGATATGGAAAGATTGCAGGTTTCACTTCGCCATCGCTTTATCGGCTCAGCGAAGGATGGTCGTATCGCGGGCGCGAGGGCGGCCGAGCTAGAGGCTCCTTTGCTGGCGGTGTCTGAAACAGGGGACGTCCATTATTTCGATCTCAGCGCCAACTTTAATGTCATGGAGAATGCGAGCTTTTATGCCGCTATCGACAATCTCTTTGATAGAGACCCTCCATTCTATTTGTATGAACGGGAAACATATGACGCGATTGGGCGCCGCTTCACTGTCGGGTTCCGGTCAAACTTCTGATTGAGAACGGTCGGTCGCGGCTGGCTAAGGCCATCGTGACCGAACCGTCATCTATTGGGCAGACGCAACCTCGGCTAGGTGGATAGAATGTTGATTTTCAGGTCGTTCATAGCCGCCACGGCGCTGTTTTTGTCGGTGGCTGCAATAGCGCAGGAGCGCCCGTCGCCGCATGCCCCGGTACATGGCGGATCGGAAGTGGCGGGAACTTCGCTGTCGATCGACGAACTTTATCAGCATAAAAGCCTTATCGGCATTAGCCCGGAAGGCTATAGCTGGTCACCCGACGGTACCCAATTCTTGTTTCTGTGGAACGACGAAGGCTACAGTTTTCGCGATATATGGTCCTATTCTGTCGAAACGGAGCAGAAAACCCGTCTGACCTTTATCGGGCGTGACAGCGAACCGGAAGCGGAGGAGAAGGGGATCGCTCAGGCGGTCTTTGCTGGCGAGGGCAGCGTCGCTTTTGCGCTCGGCGGCCAGCTTCATATTCGTGACGCTGATGGTGTGATCACCAAAATCGAAGATGACAAGCACGCCGTACGCAAGCTTGCTGTGTCGCCTGACGGTACGCGGCTCGCCTTCATTTCCGGAAGTGATGTAGAATCAGAAAACGGCGTTGCCACTGGTGGTGTGCTCTGGGTGCGCGATATCGCGGCGACCGGCACTAATGCGGCACGTCGTATTGCGGGCGAGGACGATCCCAAAATCTACGTCGAGAGCTTTGAGTGGGCAGAAGACAGCAGGACGATTGCATTCCAGCAATCCGACGATCGCGAGATGCCCGAACGCGACATTTTCTATTATACCAAAGATGGTCTGCAGAATAATCGCGTGATCCGGGCCTTTCCAGGCGATGAAACCACCAAATCCACTATCGGTGTCGTGGATCTTGGGTCGGGCGACCAGCGGTTCTACGCGCGGCCCGATGCAAAGCATCATATTTGGGGATATGGTCTATCGAGCGACGGTACGCGCCTGTTCGTTAGCGGATCGGATATGGAGGCGAAGCGGCATACCGTCTATGTCTACGACGTGGCGTCTGCTGCACGTGAGACCTTCTACGAACATTTCGAGCCGAAACATTTGCGTCCGGATTGGCAGGTCGCGTGGGCGCCGGATGACGATGGGCTGATCATTCTGACGGACCGCGACGGTTGGCTGCACCTCTATCATCAGCGGAGTGCGGGAGCGTCGCCGCAACAGATCACCAGTGGAAGCTGGGAGATAGCATCGTTCGAAGTCGACGCGCGCAGCGAGCAGCTATATTTTACCGCCAACGAGTCTTACCTGTCCGACCGACAGCTTTATCGTGTGCCGGTAGCCGGCGGTGCCATCGAGCGGGTCAGCGGTGACACCAGCGGCACCCATGAACCAGTTTATTCCCCGAATTTCGGTTATGTGGCTGATTGGTTCAGCAATGATACCTCGCCGCCAGAACTGTACCTTATCGATACGGCCAGCCCGCAGGTGGCGGCGCAAATAACCAAATCGCCTCAACCGGAATTCTATGAACAGACATGGGCAAATATTGGCTATGTGGAATTTCCGAGCCATGTCGATGGTACCAATCTCGTCGCACGGCTCAGCCTTCCTGCGAACTACGACCCGGCGCAGCAATATCCCGTGATTGTCGGATCGGTCTATTCGGATGCAGTTCGAAATCAGTGGGGCGGGCGACGTGCGCACCCGACGTGGGGCCTCGATCAATATTTCGTGGCCCAGGGCTATATCGTCCTGAACGTCAATATCCGTGGATCATGGGGTCAGGGCAGAGACCACAACCAAACCCAGTATGAGAGCTATGGCGAAACGGACATCAATGATCTTGAAAGCGGGGTCCGCTATCTCGTCGAAAAGGGCTACGCGGATCCGAAGCGAGTGGGAATCTGGGGGTCCAGCTATGGCGGACTGATGACACTAATGTCTCTCGCTAAGAAGCCTGGCGTTTATGCTGCGGGGATTGCCGGGGCGCCTGCAACCAACGTATGGCACGCTTATCCGTCACAGATGTGGATCATGGGTCCGCCCGAAGGGGCCGACATGCCCGGTCGCTATGAAGCGCAGTCCGCGCTCTATCAAGCACAAGGCATCGAAGATCCTTTGATGATCATCCATGGGACACGCGATCCCGTGGTGCTCTATTCCGACACGATGGCGTTGGTCAGCGACATGGTGCAGCGCGAGCAGATGTTCGAACTAGTCACGCTGCCCGGTGCCAACCATGCCTGGGCAAGCGATAATCTGCCCCAGGCGCGTTTCGCCTTTAAGAAAATGATCGAATTCTTCGACGATAAATTGAAGGGCAGTAAGTAAATGTTTCGGCGGACAGTTGCCGGAATGTTTGCCGTAGCTGTGCTGTTGACGGCGCAAGTTGCGTCGGCGCAGGATGCGGTACAAAATCTCGGTGCTGAATTCTGGGCGTGGCGTGCCGTCACGCAACCTGCAACGAGCGATGATATTCCGCGAATTGTTCGTCCCGAAAACTGGACGCCAGACTGGTCGGCTGCGGCTGTGGCTGCGCAGCAGGCCAAGCTCTCCGCGTTTGAGAAGCAGTGGGCGAGCTTGGCGAATGAGCCACAGACAATCAGTGAGAAGGTCGACTATCGCCTGGTTGGGTCTGCGATCGCTCGCGTACGCTGGGAACTCGACCACGTCGCCGCGTGGCGGCGGCAGCCAGCTTTTTATATAGCGCAGGCCCTTAATCCGATTTTTGAAATATTGTTACCACCACCCCCGCTTGAAAGCGCGCGTGTGGATGACGTCATCCGCCACCTTGAAAACGCACCTGCCATCCTTCTTGCAGGCCGCGCCAATTTGACCGACATGCGCGCGCCATTCGTCGAAGCGGCGCTGCAGGAGATTGCGGAAGTCCCAAATAGTCTGCGAGGCATGGTCGACGGGATGACTCCTCATGCGACGTCGGCACAGCGCGAACGTCTCGACGCCGCCTCGGGAAAAGCAATAGCCGCGTTTTCAAGCTTTGCAGTCCATCTAAAAACCAAGCGCGCTGGGCTTCCCGAAAGTACAGCGGTCGGGAAGAAAAGCTATCGCTACTTCCTGCGCAGCGTCGCGCTTTATCCCTATTCGCCTGACGAGCTGCTGATTATGGGCAGGCAGGAATGGGCTCGCTCGGTGTTGTTCGAAGAGCTGGAACGCAACCGCAATGCGGACATCGCTGAGCTGCCAATAGGCGAGTCAATCGGTGCGGTGACGGCGCGCCTTGACGCCGAAGAGCTGAAAATTCGTGATTTCCTGCGAGACCAAAGGTTGCTGACGGTTCCGGAATGGACTGGTCATTACAGGGCGCAGCCATTCCCCCCATATTTGGCGCCGATAAGCTGGCTGGGGCGAACGTTCGATCTGACGGATCGGACGCGTGTGGGGCAGAATGCGACTGTTTATCTTCCTGAACCTTCGCCCCAACTCGGATATTTCAATCTTTCGATCGCGCGCGACCCCAGGCCCATCATCGTTCATGAAGGCGTGCCAGGCCACTTCTTTCAGCTTACCCTCGGCTGGAAACATCCAAATCCGCTGCGCAGACATTATTACGATAGCGGCGCCAACGAGGGCACGGGCTTTTATGCGGAAGAAATGATGCTGCAGGCGGGGTTGTGGGCGGACGACCCAAAAACCCGCGAGATCATTTATAATTTCGGTCGTTTACGCGCGCTGCGCGTCGAGGTCGATGTGAAACTGGCGCTTGGCGAATTCAGTATCGAAGACGCGGCGACCTATCTTGAGACGATGGTGCCAATGGACCGCAGGACGGCAAAAGAGGAAGCTGTGTTCTTCGCTGCTTCGCCAGGTCAGGCTATTAGCTATCAAATCGGGAAGATGCAGACTGCAGAGTTTCTGGCGGAAGCACGGGTTCGCGAGGGTGATAGCTTCGATCTGCGCTGTTTTCACGATTATCTTTGGCAGAACGGCAACGTTCCCATTGCCCTTCTGAAAGAAGAATATTTGGCGATGGTGGGTGAGAAGGCGGAAGCGGTATGCGTGTTATCAGATTAGTTGAACCGAATTCGCGCCTATCTGCGCGCTGCCGCCTGCTGGACGATTTAGCGCCGAAATCGGCTGCCTTTCTTTGGGACCTTGCCGAACGCAAGGCCGGCTTCGCGGCAATGCATGCGATCTGGACTGGCCCGGAAATATCCGTTCCGATACCGGCCGGTACGCTCCCTTCGGGCATGGAGCAACCAATTATCCCTGCGGAGAACGCAACGTCGTTTCCCGAAGCCGGCGACATCGTTCTGGCCTATCTGAGGGAAGGCAGCACGAAGGGGCTCCCCCCGGGCGGCGACTTTTACGACATCGGTCTTTTTTATGGCGGAGGGGGCCGGCTCGCTATGCCGTTTGGCTGGATCCAAGCCAATGTCTGCGCCCGCATTCTCGAGGAAGACATGGCCGAGGCGCAGGCTGCATGTAGCACAATCCGGCGCAACGGCGCCTGCACGCTCTCGCTCGAAACTGCCTAAGAGGGCGCCATGACTTATAACGAGCTGATGTCCTTGCTGAGCAATTGGCTGTTGCCAGGCTCGCTGATCGCAATCATGGCATCAATGGGCCTTTCGTTGACCGCGAATGACTTTCGGCTGGTGTTTCGCAACAAGCGGGCGCTGATCTTTGGCGTATGTTCGATGCTGATAGTGCCGCCCCTAATTGGTCTATCACTTGCCCTTACGGTGGCGCCGACTGCGGCCCTGGCAGTTGGCTTCATCCTCCTTGCCACGGCGCCAGGGGGGATGCTGTCGAATCTTTTCACCGACATGGCCAAGGGCGATCTTGCGCTATCAATGTCGATGACACTGATCGTCAGTATGTTGTATATCGTCCTGGTCCCTTTCTACGCGCATTTCGCGCTCCTCCATTTCATGGCACTGCAAACGGACATTAACGTACCCATCGGTTCGTTTTTCTGGGACATTTTTTCGATCACCTTGCTGCCGGCTACGATTGGCTTCGCCGTTCGTGCCTGGAGGCCGGGCTTTGCAATTTCGGTAAAGCGCTATCTGAAGAATATTGCGACCGTCGTCCTGTTTGGATCGTTCGGTGTGATCCTTTACGATCAAGCGGCCATCTTGCGCGAAAATCTCAATACGTTGTTGTTGATAACGATTGCGCTTAATGTGATCATGGTAGGGGTGGTGATGACCATTGTGCGCTTCGCGGGATTTAATCGGCGCGAAAATATCGCCATTGGGATCGAGCATCTGATGCGGCAAGAAGGCACCGCAATCTTCATTGCCGTCTCTATAGTTGGCAATAACGAGATGTCGCTGCCAATGATCATGAACACCCCCGTTGCGCTCTGCTTCGTCCTGATTTTCGTCGCCCTTTCCAGGCGCACGGGAAACGCAACGCGGCGATCCAGCGTCCCCATTTAATGCGTGAAGAGATTTAGCGTTCGACCCCGGACGAGCAGAAAGTTCGCTATTATGACCCGGTCCGATCAATGGACGTCACAAGGAGGTTCCACCTTCTTGCGATACACCCTTCTTTCGACCCGCTGATGAAAAAGAAAGCGAACCTGCGCCAGCGTTCCGCGACAGCGCTGACGAGCTCCTTATGGACGGCGACGGCCGCGCGGGCGCCTGCGTTCACGTCATTGTCGGGCGATCAACAGGCAGATGTTCTTGTGGTCGGCGGCGGTATTGCCGGAATGTCCACGGCACTCTCCCTGGCCGAAAAAGGAATAGACGTCGCTCTGGTGGAGGCCGGACAGCCTGGCGACGGGGCCACCGGGCAGAGCGGCGGACTTGTGGCGCCCGACTATATTCGTCATTCTCCTGAAAGCATCCGCTCGGTGCTGGGGCACAAGGATGCCGAACGCCTGACTGGAATGATCGGTCGATCGGGGCAACATGTGTTCGACCTGATTACGCGTTATGGCATCGATTGTGGCGCGCGACAGGACGGTTTCTATACGCCGTCACACACACCCTCTCTGGCCGAAGATCAGCGCCGATACGCGAACCAGTGGCGCGTGCGTGGTCATAAGGTCAGCTTTGTCGAAGGCGAGGAGGTGCGGCGGCTGTTCGGCGCCGATCGCTATTGCGGCGCCCTCCGTTTTGAAGAAGGAGGCAGCCTAAACCCCCTCGGTTACGTTCGCGGCTTGGCCCGCTCGGCACAGTTGAATGGTGCGCGCGTCTTTACGAATAGCACGGTAAGGGCCCTGAACCGGGAAAAGGATGTTTGGGTCTGTCAGACGTCGTCGGGGACGATCCGAGCACCGCGTGTCGTGCTGGCGGCCAATGGGGGTAATGCGGCACTCCACCCGGCTATGCGCAGAACGTCGCTGCCGCTCCATGTCGTACAGTTCGCTACTACCCCGCTGGATCCAGCTCAGCGGCGTGCAATCCTGCCGAACGGAGGGGGCTTTACCGACAAGGTGCCCTATTTGTTTACGGCGCGGATCGACAATCATGGTCACCTTGTCTCTGCCTTCCCCATGTCGTTCCTCCTGAAGGGTGACGAGGGATATTACCGCGAGGCGAGGAGCCGCTTGAGGGAGCATTTCGAAACGATGCGCGATCCCGATATCGGCCACCTGTGGCGCGGTGTGGCATGGGTGAACACATCCTTCCTGCCAGAAGTATATGATTTGGGGGATGACGCGATCGCAATTCAGGCGTGTAATGGTCGCGGTATCGCCACCAACACGGTTCTCGGCGCAGAAGTCGCCGCCATGCTGGCCACCGGGGATTCGGAATCCTTGTCGGTGCGGATGCGCAAACCCAAGCCAATCCGCTTCTATTCTGCCGCGGCCATGTTGCCAAAGCTGCTCATGTCGATGGCGTATTTGTCGAGGATCAATTCGAAGTCAGCATAGTGGTTCTGGTCCGCGAGGGGATCTCTCCCCGCCTGACCTGTCGTAATGCGGCGTGGTGTGGCAGTCTGTGATGAAAGGAAGCCGGAATGGCACTTTGGACATCTAGCATAAAACGCCGCTGCGGCCGTGCGCTTTCGCTGTGCGGCACGAGTTTGCTATTATTGGGCGCCGGTGAGCCCGGCTTTTCCGAGCTTGCGGAACGCTACGAGCGTTTTGCCGATGATTATCCAATGGAAGCCGGACGATCAGACCCGTCCCGATCGCGCACCGGTTGGCCGAACGAAACGCCTTCGGGTATGGAAAGTCGAAAGATAATTCTGACCCAAATCGCAGCGCAACTCGATGCGCTCGACGATTCATCCCTTGTGGATGAGGATCGGGTCAATCGCGACTATCTGCGTGAACTGATCGGCTGGCGGATCGAAGGAATAAACTTCGATGAGCGGCGTTTCTCGTTCGTTGCGCATGAGGGGTTCTACAATACACCCTATGCATTGGCGCGAGGGCTGAACCTGCGGTCCGAAGCCGAAGCGCAAGAATGGGTGGCCCGGATGGGCGGCATACCCCGCTATTTTTCTGAGCAACGTGAAAACCTGGAGCGCGGAGTTGCGACCGGGTGGACGCACCCGGCAGTGGTGATCGACGTCGCCGTTGAAACGTTGCGCAATCAGGTTGCCCGGCCGGTCGCAGACGATCCGATGCTCGACCCTTTGAAGGCATATCCTGCAATTGCCGCCGATGCGCAGGAGTTGATCGAGAGGGAAATTCGTCCCGCGCAGCAAGCGGCATTGGCCTATATCGATGGTCCCTACCGTTCCAAGGCGCGCAAAGGGCTTGGCATTGCCGAAATACCGGGCGGTCGCGCCTATTATGACTTTCTTCTGCGTTATTATACGACGACAGATTTGACGGCCGAGGAAATTCACGAACTCGGCCTGTCAGAGGTTGAGCGCATTCGCGCCGCTATGGATGAGGTGATCGCCTCGACGGGTTTTGAAGGCACATTTGCTGACTGGTTAAGATTTTTGCGCACCGATCCCCGCTTTTACGCTGAGAGCCGGGAGGAATTGATTGAAAAATATGCCGCTGCCTCAAAACGCATCGATGGCGTCCTGCCCGGTTATTTTTCCATTCTGCCGCGCCAGCCGTTCACAATCGTTCCGGTGCCGCGCGACCTTGAAGAAGGCTATACGACTGCGCGGGGCGGCGGGGGCGGTGATTTTGCGAAAGGGTTTGCCGGAACCTTCGTTGTCAACACCTCGCACCTCAATCAACGCCCCTTGTACGAGGTGCCCGCGCTTAGCCTGCATGAGGCGGCGCCCGGTCATCATACGCATGGGGCTTTGAACAGAGAGAATGGTTCGCTGCCTTCGTTCCGGCGCGCACGCGATCTACTGGCCTTCCGCGAGGGCTGGGCGCTTTATGCCGAAAGGCTGGGACACGAAATGGGGGTCTATCGTGATGCATATGAAAAATTCGGGAGCCTTTCGAATGAAATGTGGAGGGCGTGCCGAATGGTCGTCGATACCGGCATCCACGTCATGGCGTGGGACTATGATAAAGCGCGCGAATGCTTTGCGGAAAACACGGCGCTTGCCGATATCAACATAGATACCGAACTAGCGCGTTATATCGGCGCGCCGGGCGGTGCGGTTGCGTATAAGGTTGGCGAATTGAAAATTGTCGAGCTGCGCCAGCGCGCCGAGGAGGCCCTCGGCACTCGCTTCGACGTTCGCGCCTTCCACGATCTCATCTTGGCACAAGGGCAATTGCCTATGACGATGCTGGAGGCAAAAGTGGATGCCTGGATTGCCGCAACGCCGCGCTAGAGAGTGCGCTTTGCTGGCGATCGCTGCGCCGCGCCGCCGGGTAATCTGCGCCTTCGGTCAGCGTGCCGGGATGATGTCGAAGGCGATCGTCGTACGGTGCCCATTTTCCGAAAAGGGGTAAGTGCCGTGGTACAAATAGGATGGAAACAGAACGAGCAGTCCGGTCTCCGGCTGAACAGTGCACAACAGCTCTTCCCGGTCACCTAGGTTCAGTCCTGACTCTCCGAATTTTAGCCAACCCTCCCTACCGGCAGGTGCCGCGTCAGGAAGCGCAACGTAATAGACCGCGCTCACCCAACCTTCTGGATGGATATGGTTTGTGTGATGACCACCGCCATATAAGCGTACAGACCAAGATCCCGAAAAAGCGAAATTGGACGTCTTGCGGCATAAAAAGGGATGGGCGGGATCATCGGGCAGTCCCGATATATAGTCGTGGACGGCATGCTCTATCATGGTTCGCACCGCTGCCACCTCCGGCAGAGCGCGAGTGAATAGATCGTCGGTGGTCTGGGTGCCGCCGCGAAGCGTTTGCTCGAGGGGGTGCTGTCGTCCGTGGTGCAGCCCCGTCAACACAGTGTCGAGGTGCTGATTGAATGTCGCGGCGTCGCCATCGCTCGGCTTCAGCGCAAATGTTCCGATTAAATCTGGATCGTGTAGGGCGGCTGCACGGGTGTCACCGGAGAGGCGCCAGGCAATTCCCTGCAGCGCCAGGGCCTGTTGATCTGCGGGGTCTGCAGCAAGCCGGCGTTTGATCCGATCGACTGCATCCTGGGTCCGGTCCATGATAATAAGAGAGCGGGCGGATTCTTTCAGCGTTGCTGCATGCTCAGGATCGTAAGAGAGAGCGCGATCAAAAGCGTTGCAAGCCTTGTCGGGTTGGCCAGCAGACCACAGTGCCTGCCCGAGCCGATATTGAAGATCGGCGCCACCTAAGCCACACTCTGCCGCCGGCGCGAGCAGGTTCACCGCTTCCTGCGCGTCTCCCCCTAGAGTCAGCTGATAGGCGAGGCCGGTAAGCAGACCAGAATCATCGCCATGCTCTACGAGGGCAGCGCGATAGCTTTTCAAATGATCGCCCCTTTGACCATGCTGCCAAAGCAAACGGCAGAGGGAATCATGCACAGCAACATCGGTGGGTGTTAGTTGCAGGGCGCGGCGATAAGCCGCCTCCGCTTCCTTGATGTGCCCCAGATCCTGTAGACAATTGCCCAGATTATAATGGATTCTTGCATCTGAGGGGGACCTGATCGCGCAACTGGAAAGGATGGGCAGGGCCTCCTCCGCACGTCCGACGCTTCGAAGCGCCAGTGCAAGATTGTGAAGCCAAGGGGCATGCCCGGGGCGTAATCGCAGCGCTGTCTGATAGGCGTCGACGGCAGGGCCGCCTGCGTTCATTGCACCAAGCGCCTGACCGAGAATTCCCCAGACCCGGGCGTCTTCTGGCCGGACGCGGGCAAGGGGTTTTACTGTTTCATACGCGGTTGAAGGATGGCCAAGCGCCATTTGCGCCAGGGCGAGGTTAAGTCGTGCGTCAATATAATCGGATTTCAGTTCCAACGCCTGCGTGTAAGCGCGGACCGCTTCCTTGGGACGACCGAGGTCAATGAGACAATTGCCCAGGTTGTTCAGGACATGATATTGGCGGGGACGGGTGGCCAAAGACTGGCGAAACAGTTTGGCGGCCGCAATTTGATCGCCACGTTTCCGCGCTACCATTCCTAGCAATTGCAGGGCGTCCGGGTCCGTAGGCGAGGCAGCGAGTATTCGGTTTAGACAGGCCTCTGCACGGCGGAAATCTCCGCCCTGGGCCAACGCCATTGCCTGCCTCAACTCCTCCTGCAGCTTCGTCTGCGATATCGACTCTCGCATAACGCACTCGTCCCATCGCGATCGCATGGAGTGGGTCCTTGGCAAACCACCCCCCCCCTTGTGTTGTCAACAAAATAACGACATAAATCATGTGTAAATTCACGCGAGGGGGCGATTATGCTGCAAGCTGGTTTATTCCGAAGGACTTGTGAACTTTTGAAGGGAACCGCTCTTTGCGTGGGCCTGCTGGTTGGCGCCGGTGTATCGCTCGCCCCAGCGCATGCTGCGCCGCGCGCCATTCCGGCGACCACGGATGACGTTCGCCGTTTGCCCATCCCTCCAGTGGACCGAAGCCAAGAACCTATCATGGTGCTGACGGGGGGCACCCTTATTGACGGACGCGGGGGCGAGGCGATCGAGGATGCTGTCATCGTCATCCAGGGCGATCGGATACTTGCCGCAGGCCCTGCCCGGTCCACGCCTCTCCCCGCAGGTTCGGCAAAAACCATCGATGCCACCGGCCTTTATATTCTGCCTGGCCTGATCGACCTGCACATTCATTTCACGCAGCAGCGCGGCGAAGATTTTGGTAGATATTCAGATAGCGCCGCAGGTGCTGCCATTCGTGGCGTCGCGCTCGCCGAGCAGTTGATCAGCGCGGGCATTACCGCGGTCAGGGATGTGGGCACCGTTGACGATGTAGCCTTGCGGATCAAGGAGGCTGTCGATCGCGAAATCATTACAGGTCCGCGGGTTCTATGGAGCGGAAGCATAATTTCCAGCACTGGAGGTCACGGTGATGAAGTAACCTCGACTGCGACTGGCCGACAGAAACCTGCGTTTGGGGGCCCTACAAAAGGTTTTAATGGCCCGTGGGAATGGCGCGCTGCGGTTCGGAACGAGGTGCGAAGCCTAGTCGATTGGATCAAGCTGGGCGCACCGGCCAATAAGGAAGAAATCGCCGCCGCCATCGAGGAGGCGCACTCATTGGGGGTGCCCGTCGCGATAGATAGTTATGGCAAGTACACCGATTGGGCGATTGAGGCAGGGGTTGATACGCTTGAACATCCGCTGGCATTGTCCGACGATGCCGTGCCGCTGATGAAGAGACATGGAACTGCCTTCGTGCCGACGATCGGTGCTTTCGACAATTTGCTGACCGGGGGCTACCCGACCGCAGGCATTCCGACCGGCGGCTTTTATCACACCCATTCTCGCCGTTTCGTGATAGATCAGCAGGATCATCTGGACCGCGTCGCGGAGGCGTATCGAAGCGGGGTTCAAATTGGCGTCGGCACCGACATTCCGTTTGAGAACGAGATTAGATATCCAGACGCCTATTTCCGCGAACTTGCCTATCTAAGCGAGGCGGGGATGACCAACGCGGATGTGCTGGCCTCGGCGACCCGTGTTGGAGCCGAAATCATGCGCATGGGCGATAAGCTGGGGACATTGGAACAGGGAAAAATCGCCGATATTCTGATCGTCGGCAAAAATCCATTGGATTCTCTAGGTAATCTTAGAGACGTTCGTTACGTCATCGCGGACGGCAAAATCGTAGTAGATGAACCGGCCCGCTGAGTGCAGGGGACTATTCGATCGGAAGCTTGCTAAGATTTGCGCTGATCTTTTTGAGCGTTCGCAATAGATGATCGATGTCTTCGTTACTAACGCCTTCCATTGCGCGGGCGAGTTGCCGGCCGACGATCGGTGTCAGCTTGCGTAGCGTTTGCTGGCCCATCGAAGTCAATCTGACCTCAGTTACACGGTTATCATCGGGATTGGGTTCGGTGGAAACGAGCCCCTGTTCGACCATCCGGTCGATGATGCGGCTGATAGTAGACCTCTTCGTCAGCGCCGCCTCAGCAATAGCCCCGATACTTGCAGGCTCTTGCTCACGCAACACCGTAAGCACGCGATAGATAGGTTTAGATACGCCATGCTTGTGCAGCACCTTGTCCATATCTTCATGATATTTGAAATCCGCGTGTGTCATCAAATAAAATGGAGAGTTTTCCAACCGAAATGCCGGGCTACTCGGATCATAATCACTACGATCTTCCATCATCTCCCCTGCTCTCATTATCGATTTACGCACTGATGTTTTATTCATATTTTCCTCGAATGCCTTGCTCGATCAAGCAGTTTTGGATGGGAGAGCGAGCGCCTTCACCGATTTAGCCATGAATCAAGCCTCTAATCCTCGTTATCTGCAATGTGCTTTAACGCCTTCAAGGGGTCGCCAAAGGTCGCCACCGCGTCCTGACGATGATCCGGTCAACCAGTCGGACAAAGGCGGCCCGTCTTGATGAGCTATATAGGTCCTCAATATTGAAGATTCACGAAAATTAGCTATTAATCGCGTGAATATTGATATGATCGAGTCAGACCCTGGGCGAGGCTAGGTGAGAGGAGGGGGTGGTATGCGCTGGGCTTTATATCGACTAGTTCTTGTCGGCGCTGTGTTGTTATCAGCAGCTCCGGGGTCGGCAATGACTCTAGAAGCGCAGCAGCGCTGGGAGCAGCTTTGCCAGATTAGCAAGGACAAGCTTGACCTGATCTTGCCGGCGGCAATGCGCGAAAACGGCATCGACATGTGGATCGTGGCGTCGCGCGAAGGTCATGCAGACCCGAACGCTGAAACACTCGGCGGCGGATATGTTGGTGACATTGGTTATTACGTGTTTACCGACCTTGGCGAAGATCGGATCGAACGCGCGGCGATGGGTATAGGGGGCGCATTGTTCGATCAATGCCCCCTATATGACATCAAAACTGCACCAGCCGGTCTGCGCAAATTCGTGGAAGAGCGCGATCCAGAACGCATCGGAATCAATATCGCGAGTGAAATTGGCACTGCCGATGGCCTCAGCTATTCCCAGCACGGGAAGTTGCGTGAAGCGCTGGGCGCGGACTTGTCGGCACGACTGGTATCGGCAGAGAAGCTGGTTTCTGATTTCCGATCCCGGCATACCGTCACAGAGATCGCGGCATTTGCGCGCGCCGGTGAATATTCGCGGACGATTGCCGAACGAGCGCTGTCGAATGAGGTAATCGAGCCTGGCCATACGACGACTGGCGATGTCGCGTGGTGGATGATGGAAGAACTGCAAAAGGAAGGGCTTGGTAGCAGCTTCGGAATACCCAGCATTTACGTCCTTGGGCCCGGTGAGCGGGGGCCGGTGTCCGGTGATCATATAATCCGGCCGGGCGATCTGATAACCATGGACTGGGGCGTCAATTACCTCCTTGCTTACACCGATATGAAGCGCATGGCCTATGTGATGAAACCAGGCGAAAACGCGCCGCCGGCCGGTGTGCAGCGGGCGTTCGAAAAAGCGATCGAAATTCGGCAGATGATCCTCGACGTCATCCGGCCCGGCGTTACCGCCGGGGATGCGCTGGCTGCCGTTAATCGAAGAATTTCAGAAACGCCGGGGCTTGTCCTGGGTCGCTATGACGATCCGAGCGAGGATGGTAATGTATCGGATGTCGTAATCGGCAGCCACTCGGTAGGGGATTTGGGGCATGGCTCGGGTCCATCAATGGCTGATTTTAATCCGTTGCGTATGACCTACTTGCTACGCCCCAGTAATTTTCTTTCTATCGAGCTTTTTCTTTATACGCCGGTACCTGAATGGGGGACGCAGAAGGTCAAGATTCCTCTGGAGGATAATGGGGTCGTGACGGAACGCGGGTTGGAATGGCTTTATCCAGTCAATAGCCGAATATTATTAGTAAAATAGCCTCCGCGCGCATCGTGACATGTCGCGTGTCTCATTACTGCGACGCGGTGGGTGTTCGCTGTGCTGCCTAGCTGCGCGCCATGCGAATTATACGTACGAAAACCCAGCTCGCCTGCATTGTGAACAGAGCCGCATCGATCCGCTGGTGGGCACGTGCGTTCGGAAAGCCGCCGCCCAAAAATTCTCCAAAAAAAAGAAGCAGCGACGAATACCATAAAATATCCTAGATCACGCAATTATTCACATGTAATGTGATGAAGGAGGTTATGATATGAAATGGCCGGCGCAGCGCCTTTCGGCGGCATCCAAAAAAAGTTTTGGCATGTTTGACGAAGCATCCAAGCTTGACGCGGACGGCGTCGATTTGATCCACTTGGAGTTTGGGAGGCCGCATGCCGACACACCCGCCCATATTAAGGAAGCGGCAAAGGCCGCGCTCGATGCCGGCATCGTCCACTATGGCGATTTTCGCGGGACCCTGTCCTTCCGTCAGGCTCTCGCTGAAAAGCTAAAAGACTTCAACCGGCTCGACTACGGGCCTGATGAGATCTTGGTCACCAATGGACTGACGCATGCATCATTCGCGGCCTTCATGGCGGCAATTGATCCGGGGGACGAGGTTATACTGCTCGACCCATATTATCCGCAGCACATCGCTAAGACGGAGCTCGCGGGCGGCAGGGTAGTAATCGCCGGTCTCGATAAGGAAAATAATTTTTCGATTTCTAAAGCGGCAATTGCAGCGAAGATAACTGAACGAACACGGATGATCGTCCTGGTCAATCCAGCAAATCCAACCGGCCGCGTGTACAGCGCACAAGAACTACAGCACATCGCAGATCTTGCGATCGAACACGATCTTCTCGTGCTGTCTGACGAGGTATATGAGTATATTACCTATGGGCATGCGCAGCATGTTAGCATTGCAAGCCTGCCCAGGATGCGGGAACGCACGATAACCTGTTTCGCCTTCACGAAAGCCTACTCCATGGACGGCTGGCGGATCGGCTATCTGACCGCCGATGCACGGCTAATGCCGGCAATTTTGCGTATCACCATGACCGATGTCACACACGTCAATGTATTTGTTCAAGAAGGCGCGCGTGCCGCTGTCGAAGGTCCACAAGATGCGATGCGGGCGATGGTGGAGGCCGATCGGCGCAAACGCGACATCGTTGTGCAGGCACTTAATCAAATGCCTGGGGTATTCTGTGCGGAACCGGAAGGTACGATTTATGCCTTTCCCGACATAAGCGGAACGGGCTGGGCGTCGGACGATCTCGCGATGGCAATTTTGACGGAGGCGCATGTCGTCGTTGAATCCGGCTCCTTTTATGGTGCTGGCGGGGAAGGGCATCTGCGGGTCTGCTTCGGATCAGAATCAGAGGCGCGCGTGACAGAAGCAATGGAGCGTCTGACCCGCTTCTTTAACACTGCGGAACAACCGCTTCGGAAAAAACCTATCTCGAATATAAAGGGAGATGCACAATGAAGCTGAAGCTGAAGCTGCGACTTGCCCTCGCTTTAATGACGGTGCCGTCTTTCTTCCTCATGGTCGCAGCACCTTCCTTTGCACAGACAAAAACAGCTTCTGCCGATTATGCAGATTTGGTTGCCCTCTACGAGGAATTCCGCGGCTCTGTAGCGCCGCCGGTCGTGAACGGGGTGCCAGACTATTCTCCTGCCGCGATGGCGCGCCAATTTGAGCAACTCAAAGAGCTTCAGAAGCGGATGAAGGCTATCGACGATAGCGATTGGCCCATAGCGCAGCGCGTCGACTATATGGTGGTATCAGCAGAGATGCGCGGGCTGGAGTTTCAGCATCGCGTAGTCGAACCATGGAAACGCGACCCTGCCTATTACAGCACGACCAATCTCGGTTTTGGCCCCAAGATGCATGGAGCGCTAGCAATTCCGAAATTACCACTCGCCCCTGATGAGTTAATTGAATTCAAGGCGAAACTTGACGCCGTGCCAGAGGCGCTAAAACAAGCGCGCGCAAATCTGACCGACCCGAGAGGCGATCTTGCGCGCCTCGCCATCGTACAGAAAGAGGTTGAGGAAAACGTCTATGGGGAGCTTGCCGCCAGCGCGGCGAAGTTGCAGCCCGCTCTCGAACCGTCGGCACAGCGCGCCAAAGCCGCGGCGGCCGACTACAAGGCTTGGTTGCAGCAGATCGAGGCGGGCCTTCCCGCACATGGAGGCGTCGGCGAAGACAATTACGCGTGGTACTTACGCCACGTCCTATTGCTGCCCTACACGCCCGAGGAGATCGCGGTCATTGGGGAGCGGGAATATCAGCGGCAGGTCGCCTTTCTGAAAATCGAAGAGCACCGCAATCGCAGTATCGCAATGCCGGACCCGGTAACAACACGTACCGAGTTCGATGAAAAGCGCATGAAAGAGGACGAGGACCTATTAGCATTTCTGCGCGACGGCGACTGGGTGACGATCCCGGATTATGTGAAGCATGACCCGGATGAAGGCCCCTATCAATTTCCGTTCGAGAAGGATCCATCGAAACCGGGACTGTTCGATCCACCCCTCGATTTGCATTTTTTCTTTCAGGCCGAGTTTCGCGATGGGCGGCCTCTGCGCGCGCACAATCTTCCAGGCCACGCTTTCGACAGCTTGCAGGCAGCGCGCGACGATCGGCCGGTACGTGGCGCCCCCCGACTTTTTTTCGTTAATGGCGTGCGTACCGAAGGCTGGGCGTTTTACTTGGAGGAGATGATTCTGCAGGCGGGTATGCTCGAAAATCTGCCGAAAACCCGAGAGATCGACTATATTCTCGGCGCCAAGCGTGCCGCTCGCGTTCTTCCCGAGCTAAAAATGCAAAAAAACGAGTGGACTTGGAAACAAGCTAACGAGTCGCTCATCGCCCGTACGCCGAAATGGATGGAGGAGAACGACGCCGTCGCGCAGTTCGACATCGAACTGTATCTGCGCCAGCCTGGCTATGGAATCGGATACTACATGGGCAAAGTGGAACTGGAAAAGCTGCTGTCAGAAGTTGCAATGCAGGAAGGTGCCGCGTTCGATATCAAGTCCTTCCATGATCGCTTTCGCGCTGCCGGTTCCATTCCCATTTCCCTAATTCGCTGGGAAATGACCGGCCGCGACGATGAGGTAAGAACGATGCGAGATTAACGACCGCGATAGCCAGAGGCAAACGATCCGCCGATGTAATAGGTTTCGTAAATTTCGCTTTACCGGGTTTCTGCATTTGCTCAGGTTGACGAACTACCAGCTACTCGCAATGGGCGTTGGGCGGGGGTGGAACGTTGGACCAGTCGCCGGATTTTTTGGCCCAATATTCGGCCTGGGTGCGGTTCACCTCCCAGGTTTCGCAGGCGGCCTCGGCGCGCTCGCGTTCGCGCTTTATGTATTTCTCGTTCTTTTCCTCGTCGCTCTCGGTGGCGAGGTCGACGGCCTTTGAACCGACCTTGTAGGGCACCTTCACGATGCCGACGGCCGTGTCGGCGACGGCCTTTGCCAGGCATCCGGGCAGGGTCAGGAAAAGGGCGAGGGCGATGAAGGGGCGCATGGAAGGCTCTTCTATCGGCCTGAAATGACCGGGAGATGAAGGAATGACGGGTATTCCGTCACGCGCACAGGCCGGCATAGCGCCAATGCAGGGTTTCGCCGGCGTGGAAGGGGACGACGCATGCGCCATCGGGGTCGATGGCGGCGGGCACGTCCATTTCACCGCGTTGGAGTACGATCCGTGCCTCATTGACGGGTAGCCCGTAGAAGGTGGGGCCGTGGACGCTGGCGAAGCCCTCCAGCTGGTCGAGGGCGCCCTCTTCCTCGAACGTGCGGGCATAGCTTTCGAGGGCGACGGGGGCGTTGAACAGGCCGGCGCAGCCACAGGCATTTTCCTTTGCCCCTTGCATATGCGGCGCGCTGTCGGTGCCCAGAAAGAATTTCGGCGATCCCGAGGTGGCGGCGGTGCGCAGGGCGAGGCGATGGGTTTCCCGCTTGGCGATGGGCAGGCAGTAATAATGTGGCCGGATGCCCCCCTGGAAAATGGCGTTGCGGCTGAATTCCAGATGGTGGGGCGTGATGGTTGCGGCGATGTTGGGGCCGCTGTCCGCCACGAACTGTGCTGCGTCGGACGTGGTGATATGTTCGAAGACGATCTTAAGATCGGGAAAGCGGTGGACGAGCGGCAACATGATGCGCTCGATGAACACAGCTTCCCGGTCGAAAATGTCGATTTCCGGATCGGTGACTTCGCCGTGAACGAGGAGCGGCATGCCGATCCGCTGCATCGTCGACAGGACCTGGTCGATATTGCGGATGTCCGTAACGCCGTGTGCGGAATTCGTCGTGGCGTTGGCGGGATATAGCTTGGCCGCGGTAAAGACGCCGCCGGAGAAGCCGCGTTCCACCTCCGCCGGGTCGATATCATCGCTGAGATAGCAGGTCATCAGCGGTGTGAAGTCCAGCGCCGGATCGACGGCCGCAATGATGCGGTTGCGGTAGGCGCGCGCGGCCTCGGCCGTCGTAACGGGCGGTGCAAGGTTCGGCATGACGATCGCACGGGCGAACTGCCGCGCCGTGTAAGAGGCCACCGCCCGCAACATGTCGCCGTCGCGAAGGTGCACATGCCAGTCGTCGGGGCGGCGCAGGATAAGGCGGTCGGTCATGGCGGCTTTCGAACGTTGGGGAGTCAGCCCCCTGATTTAGCGCGCGCGCAGGAAATATGAACCGTCAGGCGACGCGGGCGGTGACGTTTATCTTGCCCTGTTCGATGATGATTTCGTTGAAGCTGGGTTCGTGCTCTCGAATACGTTCGGACAGGGTGCCTGCGCCGATTAAACGTACATTTTCCCCCTGCACGCGGCGATTGAGGTCGAAGGGCGTGTGGACATGTCCGCTGAGCACCGCGTCGGCGCCTGCGGACGCAATGACGCGAAGGGCGTGGGGGCCGTTTCTTGTGCGACCCTTCGTGCCCGTTTCCGCGAGGTCAACAAGGGGGTGGTGGCAGGCAACCAGCTTCACATGGTCTGCCTGCGCCGCCGACAGACCGGCGCGCGTCTCACGGATGGCACCGGCGGCGACATGACCGAGGCTCCAGTTGAGACGGAGCTGGAATCGCGCGGTCGTTTTCAAGGGCACGACCGTGCAATCTTTGAGATCCAGCGGGACATTCACCATGTCCTGCACGGCGCGCAGACGGGCATAGGGTCGGGTGAATCGCTCCAGCAGGTTGAAATAGGGAAGGTCGTGATTGCCGGGCTCGACCGTGACCGGCACGGGCAGCGCTTCAAGCCACTCCGCCGCCGCAGCGAATTCGCGTTTCTTTGCGCGCTGGGTGATGTCGCCGGTGACGATGACCGCGTCCGGCGCCTCTGTCTGCACAAGGCCAGCGAACCAGGCCAGTGCTGCGCTGTCCTCCGCGCCGAAATGGAGGTCGGAAATGTGGAAAAGAACGCTCATTGGTCGGTCCCGCTGGTGTAGAATTGCGTCTTGGAAAGACCCGCCGACAGGTGAACGGGCGATTCAAGGATCCGCTCCTCCCCATCGAACAGCGCGTGGATCGGACGGGTGGAGCGGAGCTCGGCGGCGATCGTTTCGAGTTGCGCCACCGTGGTCGCGTCGCGCCAATTGCTGCCCCACCACGAACGAACAAGTGTCAGAAGATCGCCGAGATGACGGGCGCGAATACCCGCAACGCGCAGCTTGCCTTTTTCCGCCTGCTCCCCCGCCTCTGCCATCACGAGGCGAAAGCCGCCGTTGAGGCCGCTTACGTGAATCCTGCGCGACCAGCTGATCCGCCAGGCAAAGCCGAGCGCGCGCCACAGACGTCGCAGCCGGCCGGCGCGCAGCGCCTCTCGTGCATGAACGAAGGTGGCCGCGGGGCCGGCAAGAATGCTGACGAAGGAGCGGTGGGGGCCTGCCTGAACGAACGGTAGGGAGCGGATCGCCGGGGCCTCGCAGGCGGCGCGGATGATCTCGCAGGGACCGGCATCCCCGTGCAGGCGCCGGGGCAGCATGTTCATCGTGCCGCCGGGCAGCAGCAGCAAATTACCCGGCCAGTCCGCCACGTGGCAGGCCATCGCATCGATCGTGCCGTCGCCGCCGAACAGAATGACCGTGTCGACCGAATGCGCTTCCAGCGTCCTCTGGTCCGGCAGTTCCTCTTTCGGAAAGCGGGATTCGCCGCAGATCTTCAGCCCTTTTTTATCAGCGGTGTTGCGGATGTCGGAGAGCAGGGTGTCCGTAAAACTGTGCGACGAGGGGTTGATGACGAGCCAGGCACGGTGGGGAGGCTGTGCGGAAGAGGCGGTGGCAGTCACCTGCGGGAAACGCGTGGGAAGGGGGCTGGTGCCCTCGGCATAGGAAATCCCTCCGCAGGGAAAATCAGATGGTGCGTATGTCAGATTGACGCGGCGGGAAGCGGATGCCGAAAAAAAGGGGGGAGACCATTCGGCCTCCCCCCTTCTTCATTCTACGCCGGGGCGCAGGGTGCTCAGTCGTCGTCGCCCGAGATGAAGTCGGGCAGACCGGCATCCTCGCCGCCCTTGTCGGAGCTGTCGGAGCCTTCATTGTCGCGACCGCGTCCACGGCCACCGCCACGGCGATTGCCGCCACGACCACGTCCGCCGCCATCGCGATCCCGGCCGCCACGGTCGCCACGGTCGCCGCCGTCACGACGGGGGCCACGATCACCACGGGGCTTGTCTTCGCGCGGGGGACGCGTGTCCTCCAGCTCTGCGCCGGTTTCCTGATCGACGACGCGCATGGACAGGCGAACCTTGCCGCGGTCGTCGATGGCAAGCACCTTGACCTTGACCTCCTGGCCTTCGGAAAGTTCGTCTTCGACCTTTTCGACGCGTTCGTCCTTGATCTCGGAAATGTGGACCAGACCGTCCTTGCCGCCCATGAAGTTCACGAAGGCGCCGAACGCGACCAGCGAAACCACCTTGCCGGTGTAGATCGCGCCGACCTCGGGCTCTTCGATGATGCCCTTGATCCAGTTGATCGCGGCCTCGATCTCGCTGCCGACGGAGGAGGAAACCTTGACCACGCCGTCATCGTCAATGTCGACCTTCGCACCGGTTTCGGCGACGATTTCGCGGATGACCTTGCCGCCCGTGCCGATGATGTCGCGGATCTTGTCCTTTGGCACCGATAGCGTTTCGATGCGCGGCGCGTGTTCGGACATGGTCTCGCGCGTGCCGCCGAGGGCGTCGTTCATACGCTCCAGGATATGGGCACGGCCGCCCTTCGCCTGCTCCAGCGCGGACTTCATGATCTCTTCGGTGATGCCGGCGACCTTGATGTCCATCTGCAGGGACGTGATGCCCTCCGACGTGCCGGCAACCTTGAAGTCCATGTCGCCGAGGTGATCCTCGTCGCCCAGAATGTCGGACAGAACCGCGAATTCACCGGATTCTTCAAGGATGAGGCCCATGGCGATGCCGGAAACGGGGCGCTTCAGTGGAACGCCCGCATCCATCATGGCCAGCGAGCCGCCGCAAACGGACGCCATCGAGGAGGAGCCGTTCGATTCGGTGATGTCGCTGATCACGCGGATCGTATAGGGGAATTCCTCCTTCGTCGGCATGACGGGGTGCAGCGCGCGCCAGGCGAGCTTGCCATGGCCAACCTCGCGACGGCCGGTGCCGCCGAAACGGCCAACCTCGCCCACGCTGTACGGCGGGAAGTTGTAGTGAAGCAGGAAATGCTCCTTCGACAGGCCGTAGATCGCGTCGATCATCTGTTCTGAATCCGCCGTGCCGAGCGTGGTTGTCACGATGGCCTGCGTTTCGCCGCGCGTGAACAGCGCGGAGCCGTGCGTGCGGGGCAGAACGGCGACTTCCGCTTCGATAGGGCGAACCTGATCCAGCTTGCGGCCATCGATACGCGTCTTGTCCTTGATGATGCCGCCGCGGACGATTTCAGCTTCCAGCTTCTTGAAGCTCTTGTTCGCCTTCGAAACGCGGTTCGGATCGAGATCCTCACCCAGAGCAGCGAGGCCGAGTTCCTTTGCTTTCGCAAGCGCGTCCTGACGGTCCTGCTTCGCGGTCAGCTTGTAGGCGGCGGCGATGTGGTCGCCGACGGCAGCGCGGATGGTTTCCTTGTCGGCCTCCGCAGCTTCATCGCGCAGGGTCAGTTCCCACGGATCTTTCGCGGCCTTCTCGGCCAGGTCGATGATCGCGTCGATGACGCCCTTGCCATGTTCGTGCGCGAACATGACGGCGCCCAGCATAACGTCCTCGGGCAATTCCTTGGCTTCCGACTCCACCATCAGAACAGCGTCTTGCGTGCCGGCAGCCACGAGGTCGAGTTCGCTGTTTTCGATGTCGCGGGCCGGGTTCAGCACATATTCCCCGTCGACATAGCCGACGCGGCCACAGGCGATCGGACCCATGAAGGGCAGGCCGGAAATGGTGAGCGCGGCAGATGCGGCGACCATGGCCAGCACGTCGGGCTCATTTTCTCCATCATAGGAGAGGACCTGACAGATAACGTTGATTTCGTTATAGAACCCCTCTGGGAAGAGCGGGCGGATCGGACGGTCGATCAGACGGCTTGTCAGCGTTTCGTGGTCCGTCGGACGGCCTTCACGCTTGAAGAAGCCACCGGGGATGCGGCCTGCCGCAGAGAATTTTTCCTGATAGTGGACGGTCAGAGGGAAAAAGTCCTGTCCGGACTTCACCGACTTTGCGGCGGTGACCGCGCAGAGGACCACTGTTTCGCCGAGAGTCGCGAGAACCGCGCCATCGGCCTGACGGGCGATGCGCCCGGTTTCCAGGGTCAGCTTCTTGCCGCCCCATTTCGTTTCTACGATATGTTTGTCGAACATGATTGTTTCGTCTTTCCAAAAGCCGGAAACGAAACAAAAATGCCCGCCCGGCAACCTACTACCGAACCCGCGCCCATCGCGAATCCGGCTTCAAAATGCGTGATGTTTATATGAGAAGGGCGCCCTCACGCGGGGGGCGCCCCTCAAAAGATCCTTGCCCTTAGCGGCGCAGACCCAGTTTCGTGCGGATCGCTTCGTAGCGCTCCGGATTCTTCGCGTTCAGATAGTCGAGCAGCTTGCGGCGCTTGTTCACCAGCATCAGCAGCCCACGGCGCGAATGATTGTCCTTGTGGTGATCCTTGAAATGCTCGGTCAGATTGGCGATGCGCTCCGTCAGGATCGAAATCTGCACTTCGGGGGAACCCGTGTCGCCCTCTTCGCGGGCATTTTCCTTGATAAGCTCTTGCTTACGTTCGGCGGTAATCGACATCGTGCCTCCTTATTATTTCAAATGTTGAAGCCCCGTTCCACACGCACCACGCCATCCTTTACGGCGACGATCGCGACGGGCGTATTGCCAAGCATCGCGAATGCTGGTCCGTCCGGTTCGGGACGTCCGAATAGCTGTTGTCCGTGTTTCAGGACGCTGGCCTCCTCGGGGGAAACGGCGATAGCCGGGATGTCGTCCAGCCCTGCCGTCATGGGGAGCACCACGCCCTCCAGTGCGCGCACATCCGCGCTTTCCATCAGATTGTCAAGCGCGATCGCCTTTTCAAGGCTGAACGGGCCGCAGGCGGTACGGCGCAGCATGGCGACATGACCCACCGTACCAAGCGCCGCCGCGATGTCGCGCGCGAGGGAGCGTATATAGGTCCCCTTCGACACGGTGGCGGACAAGGTGATGCTGTCCAGGCGGAGGCTATCGTCATCAACGTCGGGGGCGGTGTCCATTTTCTTAACGCGCGACCGGCCTGAAACTTCAGAGAGGGATGACGAGAGAGTGAGGGTGTGAATGGTCGTCTCGCGTTCCGCCATCTGCATATCTTCACCTGCACGCGCACGTTTATAGGCGCGTTGGCCGTCCACCTTCAGTGCGGAAAAGGCGGGCGGGCGCTGCCGGATCGGCCCGGTGAAACGTGGCAGTACCGCCTGTAGCGCGGCGAGACTGGGGCGGACGTCGCTGGTCGCGACCGCCGCGCCCTCCCGATCGTCGGTGGCGGTCTGCGTGCCAAAGGAAATGGTGAAATCATAGCTTTTGTCGCCGTTCAGCATCCAGCCGGTCAGTTTGGTCGCCTCCCCCAATGCGATGGGGAGGACGCCGGTTGCCAGCGGATCGAGCGTGCCGCCATGGCCGACCTTTGGCTTCTTAAAACCAACATCGCGTAAGGCCCGCTTTACCCGCGCGACGCCGCCGGCGGAGGTGATGCCGATGGGTTTGTCGAGGATGATCCAGCCGTGGAGGGCGGACGCGGCCGTCACTCTTCCTCGTCTAGGTCCGGCGCGACCTTTTCGGAGCGCAGAAGCGCGTCGATCTTCGCAGCTTCGGCAAAGCTCTCGTCGAGGCGGAATTTCAGTTCCGGCGTATATTTCGTGCTGAGCGCGCGCGCGACCTGGCCACGCAGGAAGCGGACATTCTTCTTCAGCGCGGCGAGCATATCCTCGTCACGGCCGGCGAGTTCCTTCACGTAAACAGCGGCGTGGCGCAGGTCGGGCGATACCCGCACCTCCGACACCGACACGATCATGTCGGACAGATTGCGGTCGTTCACCTCGCCCCGCTGCAGCACCTGCGCAATGACGTGGCGAATCTGCTCGCCAATCTTGAGAAGGCGGACCGATTTGGATTCAGGGCTTTGGACGTGTTTCATATCTGCTTCTCTCTCCGCCCCCTGAGGGCCGGAGGTGGGGCGGTGTTGGAACGGCGACATTTCTCAATGCGCAGGCGGATCCCACCCCCGGTGTCACCAGGCGGCTCGCCCCTTCCCCTGATAGGGAAGGGGGAGTTTTATAGCACCCGCTCGCGTTCTTCGATCTCGAAGGTTTCCAGCATGTCGCCGGGTTTGATGTCCTTGAAGCTGTCGAAGACGACACCGCATTCCAGGCCGGCGCGGACTTCGTCGACATCGTCCTTGAAGCGGCGAAGGCTGGCGACCTTGCCGTTGTAGATGATGACATCGTCGCGCGTGACGCGGGTGCGGATGTTCTTCTTGATGATGCCGTCGGTGACGAGCAGGCCCGCCGCCTTGCCGGTTTTGCCCGCCGGGAAGGCTTCCTTTACTTCGGCACGGCCGACGACATTCTCGATCCGCTCCGGCCCCAATTGTCCCGCCATGGCGAGCTTGGTCTCGTCGATCAGATCATAGATGACATCATAGTAACGCAGCTCCGCACCTTCCTTCTGCGCGACCTCGCGGGCCTTTGCATTGGGACGGACGTTGAAGCCGTAGAGAGGCGCGTTCGACGCCGCCGCCAGCGTCACGTCGGATTCGGTGATGGCACCGACACCGGAGTGCAGCACGCGCACCTTGATCTCGTCGTTGGAAAGCGCCTGCAGCGAGGAGACGATTGCCTCCACGGAGCCCTGCACGTCGCCCTTGATGACAACGGGATATTCCTCGATCTTGTCGGCATGCGCGGCGAACAGCGCATCGACATTTGTCGGTGCGGTGACGAGACGCTTCTTCTTCTTTTCGCCAGCGCGGTAATCGGCGACCTCGCGTGCGCGACCCTCGTTTTCGACGACGGTGAGCAGATCGCCGGCCATGGGCGCACCGGTGAGGCCGAGGACCTCCACGGGCTTCGAGGGGCCAGCCTCCTTCACCTGCTTGCCATGTTCGTCGATCAGGGCGCGAACCTTGCCCGATTCCGAACCGACGACGAAGATGTCGCCGCGCTTCAGCGTACCGCGGTTGACGAGGACGGTCGCGACCGGGCCGCGGCCCTTGTCGAGCTTCGCCTCGATCACCGTCGCCTCTGCATCGCGCTTCGGATTGGCGCTGAGTTCCAGCAATTCGGCCTGCAGGTTGATGGCGTCGATCAGCTTATCGAGGCCTGTCCTCTTGAGGGCGGAGACCTCCACATCCTGAACGTCGCCGGACATTTCCTCGACGATGACCTCATGTTCCAGGAGGCGCGTGCGGACGTTTGTCGGATTGGCACCCTCCTTGTCCATCTTGTTGATGGCCACGATCATCGGGACGTTCGCCGCCTTCGTGTGCTTGATGGCCTCGATTGTCTGCGGCATCAGACCGTCATCGGCGGCAACCACCAGAACGACGATGTCGGTGACATTGGCACCGCGCATACGCATTTCGGTAAAAGCCTCATGGCCCGGCGTGTCCAGGAAGGTGATGGGGCCGGAATTTTCCGGAGTCACCTGATAGGCGCCGATATGCTGCGTGATGCCGCCTGCTTCGCCGGACGTTACGTCCGTACCGCGCAGCGCGTCGAGCAGCGATGTCTTGCCGTGATCTACATGGCCCATGATGGTCACCACCGGGGGACGCGGCTGCAGATCCTTTGCATCGTCATCGTCGGCGACGAGGCCAACCTCGATATCCGCCTCGGATACGCGCTTCACATTATGGCCGAATTCCTCGACCAGCAGCTCTGCCGTGTCCTGGTCGATGGTCTGATTGACCGTCACCATGGACCCCATGTTGAACAGGGATTTGACGAGGTCCGCGCCCTTTTCGGACATGCGGTTCGCCAGTTCCTGCACCGTGATCGCCTCTGGCACCACGACATCGCGAACCTGCTTTTTCGTCTTTGACGCATCGAAAGCGTGTTGATTGTGCGCCTTCTCCCGTTGGCGGCGCAGGCGCGCCATCGACATGGGGCGGCCATCGTCGGAACGCATGGCGTTCTTGACGGTCAGCTTGCCGGAACGGCGCTTGTCGCCGCGCAGCTGAGGCTTGACGGGCTCCTTGCGCTCTTCCTTCTTGCGGGGGGCGGGGCTTGCCTTGCGCTCTTCTTCGGTGACGACGGGTTCGGCGGCCGCATTGACTGCGGTCTCCTCAGCGACGGCCTCCTGCTTTTCAAGCGCGGCAGCCTCTGCGGCGGCACGGCTTTCTTCTTCGGCGCGGCGCGCATTTTCCTCGGCGCGGCGGCGCTCTTCTTCCTGCGCCGCGTTCTTCTTCTCTTCCTCGCGGCGGCGCGCATCCTCGGCCATTTTCAGGCGCGCTTCCTCTGCCTCGCGAAGCAGCTTTTCCTGCAATTCCTTGCGGGAAAGCGTCGCCTCCATTTCGGACGGCTTGCGCGGCGCGGGCGGCTTCGGCGCAGGACGCGCTGCAGGCGCAGGCGTGGGCTTCGGCGCAGGGGTCGGCTCCGGCGCCGGGGTCGGCTCGGGCGTCTGCGCCTCCTCGCCGGGCTTCTTGGGTACGAAGCGGCGCTTGCGCTCCACGACGACGGTGTTCTTGCGCCCATGACTGAACTGCTGCTGGACCTGACCGCCATCGACGGTCTTCTTCAGGCCAAGCGGCTTGCGGGTCAGGGTTTTCTTTTCGTCGCTCATACTATCCTTCAACACCTTTCGCCCGCCCGCTCACGGGCAACTCTTCGCTCGCGTCCGTTTCGGACACGCTGTTCGTACCATCAAGACCTGAAAAGGCCCTCCACCGGCGTGCGGCGGCCTCAATCCTGGATGCAGCCCCGGCATTCGTGACTGCGACATGTACCACATTTCCCTGCCCCAGCGCCATGGAAAGCGCAGCACGGTCCAGCGGCAACAAGAGGGACTTGGCCTCGGGAGCGCCATTTTGCAAGGCGCGGGTCAGTTTTGCGGTGCCGTCTTCGGCGCCGTCGCTGGCGTGGAGGAGCAATTTCGCGGCACCGGATTTCGCCGCCGACAGGACGCGTTCGAAGCCGAAAACAAGGTTGCCCGCCTTCATTTCCAAGCCGAGGCCATCTAGCGTACGGCGCTCCATTTCGCTGGAAATAATTTCCGCCAGATCATCGGGAACCGAGCGCGCCTCTCCCTTGAAGGCGCGGCCGAGCGCGCCCTTCAGCTTGCCCTTTTTCTGAGCGATGCGAAGCGCCGGCGCGTCCACGCCCAGCCATGCGCCGCGACCGGGCGCCTTCGCACCCAGGTCGGGCATGACCTGACCATCGGGACCGAGCGCGAGCCGGACCAGAAGGTCCCGCTCGCCCGTCTCACGCGTTAATATGCACGTCCTTACAGGCTCATTGTGGGACTGCCGCATCTTCGGCCTCCCCTGATGAGGTGTCGGCGGCGGGGGCCGCGGAATCCGCGTCCTCGTCATCGAACCAATGTGCACGCGCGGCCATGATGATGCGGTTGCCCTCATCCTCGCCGAGGTCGTAGCCCTTCAATATGCCGTCGCGCTTCGACACCAGCTCGTCTGTGGCGAGATCACCGAGATCGTCGAGCGTCTTGATACCGGCCTCGCCCAGCGTGACGAGCATCTTTTCCGTCAGCCCCTCAATGGCGGCCAGATCGTCGGAAACGCCCAGGCTCTTGCGGGCCTCGCGCGCTTTCTGCTCGCGGACGTCGAGCGCTTCCTTGGCGCGGTTCTGCAGCTCTTCGGCGAGATCCTCGTCAAAGCCTTCAATGGCGGCGATTTCCTCTGCATCGACATAGGCGACCTCCTCCATTTCGGAGAAGCCCTCTGCCACGATCAGCTGTGCCAGCGTTTCATCGACGTCGAGTTCCTCCATGAACATGGTGGAGCGGGAGGTGAATTCCTCCTGACGGCGCGCGGATTCCTCGTCCTCCGTCAGAATGTCGATCTGGTGACCGGAAATCTGGCTGGCGAGGCGAACATTCTGGCCACGGCGACCGATGGCGAGCGATAGCTGCTCGTCTGGAACGACGACCTCGATGCGGTTCTCGTCCTCGTCGATGACCACCTTGGCGACCTCGGCCGGTTGCAGTGCGTTGACGGTGAAGGTGGCGATATCTTCCGACCAGGGAATGATGTCGATCTTCTCGCCCTGCAATTCCTGTACGACGGCCTGCACGCGGCTGCCCTTCATGCCGACGCAGGCGCCGACCGGGTCGATGGAGCTGTCATAGGAAATGACGCCGATCTTTGCCCGGCTGCCGGGATCGCGGGCGACGGCCTTGATCTCGATGATGCCGTCGTAGATTTCGGGGACTTCCTGCGCGAACAGCAGCTTCATGAATTCGCCGGCGGAGCGGGACAGGAAGATCTGCGGACCGCGCAGTTCGCGGCGCACCTCCTTTATATAGGTGCGGACGCGGTCGCCGACGCGCAGCAATTCGCGCGGAATCTGCTCGTCGCGGCGAATGACGCCCTCGGCGCGGCCCAGGTCGACGACGACATGGCCGAATTCGACGCGCTTGACGATGCCGGTGATGATCTCTCCGGCGCGGTCCTTATATTCGCTATATTGCCGCTCGCGCTCCGCATCGCGGACCTTTTGCACGATGGTCTGCTTCGCGGCCTGTGCGGCGATACGCCCGAATTCGATGGGCGGCAGCGGGTCGACGATGAAATCGCCAATGGCAGCGCCGGGCTCGCGTTCCTGCGCCTTTTCCACCGACATTTCCGTGAAATTATTCTCCGGCGCCTCGACCACCTCGACAACGCGCCACAAGCGGACTTCGCCGCTGTTCGGGTCCATCTTTGCGCGAATGTCGTTTTCCTGGCCATATTT
>TARA_R100000501_G_scaffold9425_1_pt1 | contig 33287 bp, 32 predicted proteins | sample TARA_R100000501 | Tara Oceans TARA_R100000501 (sample SAMEA2620120) | marine metagenome | biome: marine biome (ENVO:00000447); feature: mesopelagic zone (ENVO:00000213) & marine oxygen minimum zone (ENVO:01000065); material: "saline water (ENVO:00002010), including plankton... | reverse complement strand
CCCAATTGGGAGTTCGGTGTGCTGGTGCAGATTCGTGACTACTCACGATCGCTACGTAACGATATTAGTCGCTCACAATCGCAATCTGCAGAAGATAAAGACCTGATCATTGCCGAACCGCAATTTAATTTCAATTCGGATTCATGGCTGTTTCCTCCCACAGAAAGTGAGTATCGAGACGGTATCAAGGCATTGGAAAGCTATCTGGCCCGTCTGGCGGATCCGCAGCGGGACGAAGCACAGTTTTATGCACGTGCCGATAATCTGGCCGCGTGGCTGGGTATGGCTGAAAAACGCCTGGGTAGTCTCTCACAACGGCTCAGCGCCAGTGTAGGACAAGTTCAGATTAATACCGCATTGGCAGGTGATCCTGAGGCCCATCAATCAACCTTGACTTCACCTGAACGAGTCACCAAAACACCATGGTTGGAAATAGATGATGTATTTTATGAAGCCCGCGGTTCAATCTGGGCAATGATTCATCTGCTTAAAGCGGCAGAACATGATTTTGCCGATGTTTTGCAAAAGAAAAACGCGCTAATCAGTCTGCGCCAAATCATTCGTGAACTCGAAGCCACTCAGGCTACTGTCTGGAGCCCGATCATTCTTAATGGTAGTGGTTTTGGCCTGTTTGCCAATCATTCATTGGTTATGGCGTCGTATGTTTCCAGAGCCAATGCCGCAATGATTGATCTACGGCGCTTACTTGAACAAGGTTAACCAGTAACTGTGGGGGGGCTCTTGCAAACAGGTTCCCCCCCATGGCACGGTATTCTGAAAACTCAATAGAGGTGTGTTTGCAGACAGAGGTAAAAAAAGCGCTTTGACAGGCAAAAGCCGCTTTACTCAATGCCTTTATTCACTATAGTCTTATTTAACTGCAGTTCTGCCATGGGCCTGCCCTTACCCCGGATAGAATTCATTAAACGATGATGATCGCTCTGCCAAAAGGGTTAATGTGGCCAGACGTAATGATTCAAAATCAGGAAGCTGGCAAAGAGGCTCATCAAAATCGACAACCTGACAATATGTCCACAATCCATAGACTAATAAATAAAAAAACTTCTCACCCACACAGCCTTTAGCCACTCCTTGATACCATTTGGAAAAACACGTTTACTCCCATCGATATATATGATGGAATATATTGATTTTTTTCTGTCGAGATATTTCATGATGAAACGGTTATTTATTCTGTTATTTCTCAGCTTACTGCTGAGCACTACGGTTCATGCCGAACAATTGCTCAAACTCTCTACAACAACGAGCACCGATAACACTGGCTTGTTAGCTTTATTAAATAAAGCTTTTACCGAATCTACTGATATTAATGTTGCGGTAATTGCGGTAGGCACCGGCCAGGCATTGAAGCTTGGTGCTAATGGCGATGTCGATGTGGCATTAGTGCACGCCCCAAAAGCTGAGCTTGAATATGTCGAGGAGGGTTATTTCATTGATCGTCGCTACGTCATGTATAACGACTTTGTATTAGTTGGTCCAGTGAATGATCCTGCGGGGATTACTTCCGCTAAAACCATCACTGAAGCCATGCAAAAAATTGCTCAATCAGGTAGTCGCTTTGTTTCCAGAGGAGATGATTCGGGTACCCATAAAAAAGAACTCCAACTCTGGAAAACTGCCGATATCAATCCCTCTGGCGACTGGTATGTGCAAGCCGGTCAAGGTATGGGGGCGGTACTGAAAATCGCCGATGAAATGTCGGGTTATGCCTTAACAGATCGGGGTACACAGATAGCCTATCAGGAAAAAATGCAGTTAAAACTGCTGTTTGAAGGCGATGCAAAGTTATCCAATCCATACCACATTATGGCGGTTAATCCCGAAAAACACCCTAATGTTCAAACAGACATGGCAAAGCAGTACATTGATTTTGTGACCGGTGAATCTGGTAAGCAGATTATCGATAGCTTCATGATGAATAATCAGCAATTGTTTTTCACCGCACTACCCGAAACCGAATAATCCTTACCAGATAAACAAAAAAGCCGCTGTTAGCTCAAGTTAACAGCGGCTTTTCTATACAGTTTTTAACTGAATATCTGAATTAGAATGCCCACTGACTGCGAACCTGGAATACATCAGGTTCCTGGCCATCAAACGTTCCGCCATCGACATCCAGGACATGCACATAATTGGCTGAGAAACGTAACATCGGCACTGGATACCAGTTCAGCCCCAAGGTCATTGAATCTGCTTCACCACCTTCAATCGCACCATCATTCAAATCCAGCGAGCTATAACGCATCGCGACTTCCCATGCACCAATACCACCGTCACCAACTCTGCGATCGGGTTTTATTCCTCCAAACACGCCGTTTTTATATGGACGCGATTCACCGGTAAGGAAATAGCTGCTTTGAAGATACCAGCCATCAAAGTCAGCATCGCTGATATTGTCACGTTCCACGGATGTACGGATATATTCTGCCTGAGCGGTAAACGGTCCCATGACAGTGGCAAATTCCAGACCGGTTTTCAGCATCGTGTCGGCATTGGTTAATGTAGAAGTATCCACAATGCGCACACCAGAGACACCCGATTCGGGAGCTTGACTGAAACGTACCTCATTACTAGGTTGCAAATCGCGATAATTCAAACCCAGACCAATATGTACGACTTTACCAGGTTCATTGACCGGAGACAGGGTTCCACGCGAACTCCAGCCCCAGCCTTCATCCTCAGCACCACCAGTATTTCCGACAGTATCGCCAAATAAACCGGCCGCCAAAGTCCAATACTGACTGTTACGAGCTCCCATCAATCCCATATGTCGTCCAGCATTAAACGCAGTGGGTAATGCCCGCTCCATAAACATGGTGTTGTTGGCGCTGATCATATAATCAAGACTGAATGGATCTTTGAAATGACCCGCCATAATTTGGTAGTTTTCAAAACCATCATATGAAATAAAGGCATCGGTAATACTGTCGTTATCAAACTCGTATTCCAGCTTATAACCCCAATCGCGATACAGCTCACCGGAGATATACAAACGGGCACGACGAATATCAGTTCCATCTCCCATATCAGGTGAACCACCGTAAGCGGCGGCATCAACCTGTAGCCGTCCACCAACTTTTGTAGAAAACTGACCATCTCGGGTTTTTAGTGATAAACCGCCATTAGTAGATATTTCAATATCTGAGGGTTTGGTTGCTTCAGCCAGCTTTTCATTTATCTCTGCTTTTTCCTGCTCTTTAGTGGCTTTGTTTTCAGCAAGCTCACCCATCAGCCGGCCGTACTGTTCATCAGTAACCATGCCATTTTCATGCAGCATATTAATCAATGTTTCCAGTTCCGATGCCTGAACCGAAAAGCTGAGAGACAGGCCGATGGCAGCTGTCAGCAGGTGTTTTTTGAATAGCATAAGTTTGTTCCTTTTTTATGGTCGAAAATTTTCTGTAATATTATCGACATATTTGGAACCAGCATTAATATTTCTTATCCAAGAAAATAGTAATCTTTTGCTATTGTGATGAAGTTCTAATTTATCAAAAACCCTGCACAAAAATTAGCGATTAACCCCGTCTTTAAACATTTTTTCCAACTCTTAGTTAGCTGTTTTGTTAATGGTGAAACGCTGGGCATTACAGATTTTATTAATTTAATCTCCAGATAATTATGTAACTTCGAAAATCACTTATCGTAATTGTAATATTTCAGCTAAAACGCCCATTGGCTGCGTACCAGAAAAATACGCGGTTCTTGTCCTGCATTTGGTCCACCATCAACATTCAGAACATTAATGTAATTGGCAGAAAATCGTAGCATTGGCACCGGATACCAGTTCAGCCCAAAAGTGAGACTGTCTATTTCGCCACCAATAATATCTTCATCGGTTAAATCCAGTGTGCTGTATCTCGCAACCAGTTCCCAAGCTCCGAAACCGCCCTCGCCCACAAGATGATTTGGATACGGACTACCGAAATCACCATTTTCATAATTCAACGAATCATCGGTCAGGAAAAAACCGCTTTGAATATGCCCCCCAGAAAATCCAACATCCTGCCACACTGTTCGACGTACATCGGTCACCATGTACTCAGCTTGAGCAGACCAGCGATTTCGTACTGCTGCCCATTCCACTCCGCTTCGGGTATAGGTTCGAGCTCCAGGAATAATGCCGGTATCAACAATATCAAAACCGGCCACCCGGGCTTCGGGCTGCTCATCAAATCTCAATGTCGCCTGATCATTTAAATGCCGGTAAAAAGATGCCAATCCAAAATGTAAAACCTTATTGTTATGATTGATGGGTGAAATCGTGAGGCGTGCACCCCTCCCCCAACCCTCATCATTTCGTTCGCGCTGTTCATTGGCATCATCACCAAAAACCCCAGCGGCGGCACTCCAATGCTGACGCTTAGTATCGGCCATCAAACCGATATAACGATCCCCACCAAATGCTCCAAGTAGGCTGCGTTCAATCAACTGAGAATTGGCCGAACTGCTGCGATATTGCAGGCCTAAAGGAATTTCCATAAGCCCCATTCTTAAACGAGCTTGAGGAAAACCAGTGTAACCAATATACGAATCTTTTAATTCACCGCCATCCGTGAAATCGTAATCTACCTTGTATATCCAATCACTGAATATCCGGCCAGACCAGGCGAGGCGAGCACGACGAATATTGGTTCCATCGGCAATTTGAGGCGCACCATCATAATCGGCGGCATCGATCATTAAACGCCCCCGCAGGCGGGTTTCAAATTGACCATCAGTCGTTCTAACGCGAAGCCCACCTTTAGTGGTGACTTCCACTTCAGGCGGCTGAGTGGCTAACTCAAGTTTTTCGGTTATTTCCTGTTTTTCTTTTGCCGTTTTCTGTTGGTTCTGCTCCAGCTCAGCCAACAAACGACCATACTGTTCTTCGCTGACCATGCCATTCTCATGCAGCATATCAATCAATAAACGCAATTCAGATGCGTGGCTCGCCATGGGTAATACGAGAAATAAAACAAACAGCAGTTTTGAAACAAAATTGGACATTGAATAACTCAGCGTTAGGTTGCGGGCTTCGAGAAAATCATTACCCGAGCACATAGGAAAAAATCCTATTTCTCAGTTTAGGCAACGGTTGCTGAATTCAAACTTAATTTTGTGAATAAAGAACTGGATTGAAGAATTTTTTCTTTATATAGAACGTTGCCAGTGACCTGATTTTCCACCAGCTTTTTCCTGCAGACAGACGTCGGAGATCACCATGCCGCGATCGACCGCTTTACACATATCGTAGATAGTCAGCAACGCAACCTGTACCGCGGTAAGAGCTTCCATTTCCACACCGGTTTGGCCCGATGTAGCGACTTCAGCCTGACAATTCACAGCATTATTGGCTGCATCAATTTCAAATTCGACTGTGACTTTGCTTAATGCCAGCGGATGACATAGCGGAATTAAATCCGAGGTACGTTTGGCCGCCATAATGCCGGCGATGCGGGCAATGCCCAACACATCCCCTTTTTTATGATTGCCCTGCTCAATCAGTTTCAGCGTTTCCGGCAACATGATAATCCTTCCGCTGGCGACGGCCTTGCGCTGCGTCACTGCCTTATCACCGACATCGACCATGTGTGCTTCGCCGGCCTGATTAAAATGCGTTAATTCTGCCATTTTGGGTGTTATCCTTATGTTTTGATCCAGGAAACAATCAACCAGATGTCTATTCAAGTCAAATTTTTTGCCAGCCTGCGAGAAAGTCTGGGACAGAGTGAGACCACAGTAGAACAGGCTTCCACTGTGACCGAGGTTTGGGATTTGGCGACGCAATCAGCCACGCCACCAAACAACCTACTGGTCGCCGTCAATCTTGACTATGCCAATATGCAAAGTCAGGTGAATGATGGTGATGAAGTCGCTTTCTTTCCCCCCGTCACCGGAGGTTAATCATGGCCACGCATATTCTCGATGAAGACTTTCAGCCTTATCAATGGCTCAGTGAGTTTTCCCAGCAGATGCCTGCAGGCAGAGATGGTGCAGCTGCCAGCTTTATCGGAACCATGCGTGATTATAACGATGATGCCACCGTCAGAACCATGACGCTGGAACATTATCCCGCCATGACTCAGCGTTATCTCGAACAATTAGAAAAACAGGCTAAAACCGACTGGCCATTAAATGATTGCCTGATCGTGCATCGCGTCGGCGAAGTATTTCCCGGTGAAGCAATTGTATTAATCGGTTGCTGGTCGGCCCATCGCCGTGCGGCTTTGGATGCATGCAACTGGCTAATCGAAGAGCTGAAATATAAAGCGCCGTTTTGGAAAAAAGAACAGAACCAGAGTGGCGAACGCTGGGTAGAGTCCAATACTGATGGTTTATAGGTACTGACAATGATTACCGGAATGTATGCCGCTTTGGCCGCTCTGATGATTGTCGCACTAGCACGAAAAGTCATTAGTCTGCGGCGGCAACATAAAGTAGCTTTAGGCGATGGTGGCCATCAGGATTTACTTGCTGCAATTCGTGCTCATGCCAATGCTGTGGAATATCTACCGATTGGTTTGCTGTTGTTATTACTATTAGAACTCAGCCAGGGCCCCGCCTGGCTAATTCATTTACTGGGCAGCCTGTTTATTATTGGTCGACTGATTCATGCCAATGGCGTCAGCAAAGCCATCATTACTCGCCGGATTATTGGTATGCAATTCACCATCTGGCTGCTGATAATTATGGCAGTGTTGAATCTGTTGGCTTTTGTCGGTATTCAATTACCGGGCTGAGTCGTCGTCATCCAATCCCAACTCTGACCAAATCGCATCAACCCGAGCGACAATCGCCGGATCTTTCTCAATCGGTCTACCCCACTCGCGGTTAGTTTCGCCAGGCAATTTATTGGTAGCATCCATGCCCATTTTTGAGCCAAGACCTGATACCGGTGAAGCAAAATCCAGATAATCAATCGGCGTATTTTCAATTAAAACCGTATCGCGCGCCGGATCCATTCGCGTGGTAATGGCCCAGATCACATCCTGCCAATCACGTACGTTCACATCATCATCGACAACGATCACGAATTTTGTATACATAAACTGCCTTAAAAACGACCAAACCCCCATCATCACTCGCTTGGCATGACCGGCATATTGTTTTTTCATGCTGACCACGGCCATCCGATACGAGCAGCCCTCAGGTGGCAGGTAAAAATCGACAATTTCCGGAAACTGCTTCTGCAGAATCGGCACAAATACTTCGTTTAACGCCACGCCCAGAATCGCCGGTTCATCGGGTGGGCGACCGGTATACGTGCTGTGATAAATCGGATTTTTACGCTGAGTAATTCGCTCAATGGTAAATACCGGAAAGCTGTCGATTTCATTGTAATAACCGGTGTGATCACCGTATGGTCCTTCCGGTGCCATATCATCGGGATAGATAAAACCTTCCAGCACAATCTCGGCTTGAGCAGGCACCTGCAGATCACTGCCGATACATTTCACTAATTCGGTTTTACTACCGCGTAGCAATCCAGCAAACGCATATTCGGACAGTGTGTCCGGCACCGGTGTTACAGCACCTAAAATAGTGGCTGGATCACAGCCCAACACCACAGCGATCGGAAATGGTTCACCCGGATGCGTTTGCTGCCACTCCTTAAAATCCAGTGCCCCACCACGATGCGATAACCAACGCATAATCACCCGATTTTTACCGATGACTTGTTGGCGATAAATGCCTAAATTCTGTCGGGTTTTATGTGGACCTTTAGTGACGACCAAGCCCCAGGTAATTAACGGTGCAGCATCTTCCGGCCAGCAGAGTTGAATCGGATATTCACTCAGATCAATGGCATGTCCTTCAATCACCTGCTCCTGACAAGGGGCTTTTTTCACCACCTTCGGGCCCATATTCAACACCTGACGAAAGATCGGCAACTTATCCCAAGCGTCTTTCATACCTTTCGGCGGCTCAGGCTCTTTCAGAAATGCCAACAACTTGCCAACTTCCCGAAGCGCTTCAACCGAATCCTCACCCATCCCCAAGGCAACGCGTTTCGGCGTACCAAACAAATTGGCCAACACAGGAATCTTGCTGCCCTTCGGGTTCTCAAACAGAATCGCCGGACCACCGGCACGCAACACCCGATCACAAATCTCCGTCATCTCCAGATGGGGATCTACTTCGGTGGTAATGCGTTTTAGTTCGCCCTGTTTTTCCAGGTTGGTGATGAAGTCTCTTAGGTCGGTGTATTTCATGAGATATGATTTGTGAAAAGTAATGTTGTAGCTTACCAGCTTAGGACATGATTTGGCTTAGCAGCTATCTCTATTGAATTATTTTGGATTAATTCGCCATTGAGAGACTGAAACTTATCGACTATTCCAGTAATAATTTTCTAAAGTTTTCATCGTACATTTTATCCCCTCCTCTCCATGAGAATGGTGAGCACAATGAGCACCTTAGTACTGTGAGCACCAAACCTTGAGCATAAGCAATTGTTATCAATGTAATTTTACGAAAACTTGATTTTTAATTATGGACTAAAGCCCACTGTTCATTTTTTGCGTGGTCAAAAAACGAACCAAAAAAGGCCAGCCCATACTCGCCCTGCGGGTTCCCTGCGCTTCTCGATCTGGTCGGGCATGACGGAAATTGATTCGTGGCATCCCTGCCACTCACCCTTCGGGCATCTTCGGCGTCCAAATTTGTTCCAGACAAATTTGTCCCTTCGGTCAAACAGCCGTCATGCTGATCCGACCAGCTCTGCGATGCTCGGCTTCGTATAAGGGCATTTAGGGAAGGTCCCAAAACGTGAGGCTAGTGGATCCCCCTTTTGTGTTGCCGATAAAAATGGTTATCTCAGGATTAGAAATCGGAATGTCTGAGCACAGCGAGTTTTTTCGATTTCCCTGGGATAACCATTTTTATCGGGGAGCCGCAGGCCAACACATGGGGTGCCTTTTTCTTTGGTTCGTTTCTTTTGGGCAAACAAAAGAAATGAACGCCCCGCGGCAGCGTTCCAAGTCATTAACTCAATGAAGTTTTTGAATTTACGAAACACACATTTCGCTTTTTATAGAACTATTTTGTTTCGACTTCCTGTCGAGTAAGGGGAATGCGTGCCCATTCCCCTAACAACCCCAGGGCACCCCTTGTATTGGCCTGCGGCTTCACTGTGTTGATCGCTTGGTCTGGCGTACGGCCAAAACTCGCTGCGCTCACAAATTTGTCTGGAACAAATTTGGACACCGGAGGTGCCCGAAGGGTGAGTGGCATGGATGCCACGAATCAAAAACTGGCGTCCGCCATCCAGACCAAGCTGCGCTACTCGTCAACACAAAAGGGGATAGTTGGTGCTCATCTCAACAATTAGGTTCCTGCTTTAAAATTGAGATTGTTTGGTTTCGCCAGCTCAACCCAACCGACCCTTGAAATACAATCCATATTTATCATCTTGCGTTTTATCGCATCCACCCCAATATAGGTTTAATATGCTTAAATAAAGCTGTTAACTCAGTCAGTTGGAGGTTGTTATGGCTGGAGGATGGTCTAAAGATGGTGCGGTGCAGGATCAGATTGATGCCAGTGTTGAAGATGGTATTCAACAGGCTCGTTCTCGTTTACCAAAGGGTGAAAGTCTGACGCATTGCGAAGAGTGTGAGAAGGAAATTCCCCAAGCAAGACGTGAGGCGGTTCCCGGTGTTCGACTGTGTGTGAAATGTCAGGAAATTATTGATAAGGAAAACAAGGCGTTCAATCTGTTTAATCGGCGAGGCAGTAAGGATAGTCAGCTACGCTAAATCTCGTATTTTATAAGCGGTCAAAAGAGCACTTAAGTGCTCTTTTGCTTTTCAGTATTCAACTATGTAAAGCTGTACTGTGGATTCACTCCAGCAATTCACAACAATTTGATACCGGCCACTTTAAAGTCATTCATAGAAAGTCTGATGTTTATCTGGCTACCAATTTGAGAAATATAAAATGAAAAAATTATTACTGGCGTTACCTTTTATTTTCGCTGCACAGCAAGCTCTGGCAATTGATGATCAGGATAAAGAAAACTATAAAACAAACTACACCAAGCAATTGAAACCGTTAGTTGTACAAAAGTTGAGTGCTGATAGACCTGAAATGTCAGCCCGTGCAATCGATGATGAGGCAAATGCCTATGTGACTAAAATGGCCAGTTGCCAACTGGATGCGTTGCTCCAGTTCTCTGAGGAATATAGTGAAAAAGCCATTATGCCGGTAGCTCAGGGAGCAGATATCGCACAGACCACGCATGATTTGAATCAACAGATGTTGCAGGATATCGAAGCAGGCAACCTATCTAAAGATAAGGCGGCGATGATGATTCAAATTGCACAAGAATCCGCGCAAATTTGTATGAATTCATAAAATCAGAATACTTACTTATAAAAAAGGGCCTTTCGGCCCTTTTTTGTTTACGCGGCAATACCGGTATGTCTTAATAACGCATCAATCTGCGGTTCACGGCCACGGAATTCGATGAACAGTTCCATTGGCTCACGGGAACCACCCTGCTCCAGAATCGCTTCCAGAAATTCCAGACCAGTCTGCCGATCAAAGATCCCTTTCTCTTCAAACTTGGAGAACGCATCGGCTGACAGCACTTCTGCCCATTTATAGCTGTAATAACCGGCGGCATAACCGCCAGCAAAGATATGAGCGAAGCTGTGCGCAAAACGGTTGAATTTGGGCGGTTTCACCACGGTGACTTCATTACGCACCTGTTCCAGAATCTTATCGACTTGATTCGGTTCATTCGGGTTAAATTCCAGATGTAACCGGAAATCAAATAACGAGAATTCCAGCTGACGTAACATCATCATTGCCGATTGGAAGTTACGTGCGGCAAGCATTTTGTCGAACAAATCATCAGGCAATTTTTCACCCGTTTGGTAATGGCCGGAAATCAAATCCAAAGCTTCACGCTCCCAGCACCAGTTTTCCATAAACTGACTTGGCAGCTCGACTGCATCCCAGGCCACACCATTAATACCAGACACACCGGCATATTCAATTTTGGTCAACATATGATGCAGACCATGACCAAATTCATGGAATAAAGTGGTCACTTCATCATGGGTGAACAGAGCCGGTTTATCGCCGACGGGTTCAGAAAAGTTGCAGGTCAGAAACGCCACTGGAATTTCGATTCCTTCGGCAGTACGACGGCGTGCTTTACATTCATCCATCCATGCGCCACCACGTTTATGCTGACGGGCATATAAATCCAGATAGAACTGAGCACGTACGCTGCCATCCTCGGCGACAATTTCGAAAAAGCGCACGTCTTTGTGCCAGACGTCAACATCCTTGCGTTCCCGAATATCCAGTCCGTATAAACGATTGACCACGGCAAACAGCCCATTCACTACTTTGTCTTCCGGAAAGTACGGCTTTAATTCTTCCTGTGAAATTGAATAACGCTGCTGACGTAGTTTTTCAGCAAAATAGGTGACATCCCAGGCTTCGAGTTGATCCTGGTCGGCAGTGGATTTGGCAAAGGCGCGTAATTCTGCATATTCCTGCTCGGCAATCGGTTTTGAGCGCTTGGCCAGATCCTGCAGAAAGTCCAGAACCTGTTGCGGTGATTGCGCCATTTTGGTGGCCAAAGAACGTTCGGCATGATTGGCAAACCCCAGCAGATTTGCCAGTTGATGACGCAGATTCAGAATATCCAGCATCACTTCAGTGTTATCCCATTTGCCCGCATTCGGACCTTGGTCTGAGGCTTTAGTGGCAAACGCGGTATACATTTCTTCACGCAATTCACGATTATCAGCGTAGGACATCACCGGCATATACGATGGGAAATCCAGGGTAAACAACCAACCTTCCTCGCCTTCTCGCTTGGCCATTTGCTCGGCCATTTCAATAGTGGATGGTGGTAAACCCGATAATAATGACTCGTCGGTAATCAACTTACGCCAGGCGTGAGTGGCATCCAGCAAATTTTCTTCAAACTTGGCGGTGCGTTCAGTCATTTGCTGTGACAGCTTTTTGAATTCATCACGTTGTTGCTGATCCAGCTCAACGCCCGACAGACGAAAATCACGGACCGCATTATCAATGACTTTTTTCTGTGCCGTATCCAATTTCTGATACTCAGCGCCTTCGGCAATGGCTTTATAGGCCTGATACAGCATTTCATTCTGGCCCAACTCAGTCGAAAACTCGCTGAGTTTAGGCAAACAAGCGTTATAGGCCTGACGCAGCTCTTCCGAGTTGACCACCGAATTCATATGACTTACTGGCGACCAGACACTGTCAATCAGGGCATCCATATCTTCCATTGGCTGTACCAATGTGTCCCATGTTGGCTCTGAAAGTGTGCTCAAAATAGTGTCAATTTTATTGCGTGCTGTGCTCAACGCATGATCAATTGCGGGCTCAACATGTTCGGCTTTTATTGCGGAAAATGGCGGTAAACGGTGATTTTCCAATAATGGGTTGCTCATAATAGTGTCCTGATTAGGTTCGGTATCGCCAGCAGTGTAGCGCGTGAAGTTATTGTCATGGTAACGCAACAAAACGGTCATCACACTGCAATATCTAATAGATAAGGTTTGCTCAGAATTTTAAGTGAATGAGTGCCTTATGCAAACACAACTAAGTCACAAGCAAAAGCTGAAAGTTCGCACCGTGTTCATTTCGGATATCCATCTTGGCTTCCGAGGCTGCAGTGCCGAGCTCCTCCTTAACTTTTTACATAATGTGGAATGCGAATATCTTTATCTGGTCGGCGATATTATCGACGTCTGGGAAATGAAAAAACGCATGTACTGGCCTCAAGAACATAATAACGTAGTCCGAACCCTGCTCGGTAAAGCCAAGCACAATACCAAGGTCATCTTTGTTCCCGGTAATCACGATGAGATTCTGCGGGATTATGATGGTGCGGTGTTCGGTAATGTGCAGATCCATAACGAAATCATTCATACCACAGCCGATAAACGTAAGTTGTTAATCATTCACGGCGATCAATTCGATAGCGTAGTGAAAATTTCGCCGATGCTGGCCAAAATCGGCAGCCGTTTGTATGAATTTTTACTTAGAGCTAATCGCTGGGTGAATTATTTCCGCCGTAAGATGGGCTTCTCTTACTGGTCACTGGCAGCGTTTTTGAAACACAAAGTGAAAAATGCGGTCCAGTACATCAGTAATTTTGAAGAAGCTGTGGCGCATGAAGCTTCTAAACAAGGGGTGGATGGTGTGGTCTGCGGCCATATTCACCGTGCGGAAATAACGCGCATACATGATATCGATTACTATAATTGTGGCGACTGGGTAGAGAGCTGCACAGCATTGGTTGAACATCCAGATGGTCAGATGGAAATCATCCCTTGGGCTGAAGTATTTAATCAGCACGTTTTGATTGCCAAAGCCGCTTGATGAAACTGGCGATTATTACCGATGCCTGGGAGCCTCAGGTCAACGGGGTTGTGCGCACTCTGGGGAAAACCCGTGACCATCTGCAGGAAATGGGCTATGACGTTACCATGCTCACGCCGCTGAATTTTAAAACGATTCCCTGTCCCAGCTATCCCTCAATTCGTCTGGCATTAATGCCATACCGAAAACTGGCAAATATGCTCGACAATCTGCAAGCCGATGCAGTGCATATTGCCACTGAGGGTCCATTAGGCATGGCCGCCAGACGTTGGTGTCTGCGTCATAATATCCATTTCACCACGTCATTTCATACTCAGTTTCCAGAATATCTGCGTTTGCGTTTACCGATTCCGCTTAGTTGGAGCTATGCATGGTTAAGGCGTTTTCATCGCCCGGCGGTGAGAACACTGGTACCTACCATTTCACAACAGCGACGCTTGCAAGAATATGGATTTCAAGATGTTTATGTATGGGGACGAGGTGTCGATACCGATATATTCACGAAAGATAATGCCAAAAATTATGACTTACCCCGCCCGGTTTTTATCAATATGGGCCGGGTTGCAGTCGAAAAAAACATTGAAGCATTTTTGGATTTGGATTTACCAGGCAGTAAAGTAGTGATTGGCGATGGTCCTGATCTGGAGATGTTGAAAAAACGCTATCCTGATGTGATCTTTACCGGTGCCAAATTTGCTGAAGAACTCGCTGCCTATCTGGCCGGAGGAGATGTTTTTGTTTTTCCGAGTCAAACCGATACCTTCGGCTTGGTAATTCTGGAAGCGATGGCTTGCGGTCTGCCTGTAGCCGCTTATCCGGTCACCGGGCCTAAAGATATTATTATTCAGGGCAAAACCGGCGAGCTGGATTGGGATTTGCATAAGGCGGCGTTAAATGCGCTGAATCTGCAAAAAACCGATTGTATTGCTTATGCACATGAAAATAGCTGGCACAAATGCAGCGAAGTATTTTCCGGTTATATGTATAACAACCATCCAGAATCACAGGTTAAAACTGCGCAAATGCTGGGCCAGAAAAGCGGATGAAACATTCTTTTGATGTTGCAAAGTGACAACACCATCATACTTTCTTGGTATTGGTACAACAGATCACTTGATTAGCCTGGAACTGCCGTGAGATTATTCTCGTTAAATTTGTTTCAGGGAATGCCACAATGTTCGATCTAAAAGTTTTTTCCAGGCTCAGCCTGCTCGGTTTATTGGTTCTGTTCACAGGTTGTGCCACCGTACAATCACCTGATGAACGTGATCCATATGAAAGCTATAACCGTGCAATGTATCAATTTAACGATACTGTAGATCGGGCAGTGTTAAAGCCTGTTGCCAAGGGTTACGATGTTGTTGTTCCTGATGCGATCAGCTGGGGCGTCAGCAATTTCTTCAGTAATCTGAATGATATTACAGTCGCCATCAACAGCCTGTTGCAAGGTAAATTCAGCCAGGCAGCTGATGATACAGGTCGTTTTCTGTTAAACAGCACCGTTGGTGTGGCAGGTATCTTTGATGTTGCCGGTCATGCTGGCAACAAGAAACGTAACGAAGATTTCGGCCAGACACTGGGAGCCTGGGGTGCTGAACCCGGCGCATACATCGTATTACCGTTTTTTGGTCCCCGCACTGTGCGTGACTCATTTGGTTTAGTGGGCGATATGTTTACTGACCCGGTGATGTATGTTGAGGGTCCGGGCGCACGTAATGCCTTTGCAGGTACACGTTTAGTGGATACCCGTGCCAATTTGCTTAAGTCAGAACGGGTTTTGGATGAAGCTACTGATGACGAATATGCATACGTAAGAAATGCCTATCTGCAGCGTCGTCAATATTTGGTTTACGATGGTAACCCGCCAGATGATGATGATTTTGATTTGTTCGATGACCAGTAATACATCGCGACATAACAATTCTCCACCGTTATAATAAAAAGAGCCGGATTTAGTCCGGCTCTTTTTATTTTTAAGGTTCCATCATCGGTTATTAAATGACTTCTTTTCTATTTATAAGCGCCATTATCAGTGGGTTGGTCCTATTGATCTGGGGAGCGGATAAATTTATTGATGGTGCGGCAGGCATTGCATCGAACTTGGGGGTTGCTCCCTTAATTGTCGGCTTAACTATCGTTGGTTTTGGTACCTCTGCTCCAGAAATGATAGTTTCAGCATTCGCCGCATTTGATGGTGCTCCTGCCCTGGGTATTGGCAATGCCATTGGCTCCAATATCACCAATATTGGACTGGTTTTGGGCGTCACGATTCTGGTCACTCCTCTGGCGATTCACTCCATTACCCTGAGAAGAGAATTTCCGGTATTAGTCTTTATCATGTTCCTCTCCCTGTTGTTATTGCTCTGGGATATGCAACTGGATCGGATTGATGGCCTGGTTCTGTTTACAGGCTTTATATTGACGCTAGGAGGCATGGCATGGCTGGCTGTTAAAAGTGCTCAGGACGATCCGCTGAAAATTGAATTTACTCAGGAATATCAGCAGCCAAAACGCTCACTGAAAAAATCCATCGTACTGTTTTTGACAGGATTAATTGCCTTACTGGGGGGAGCCAAACTCTTAGTCTGGGGAGCAACTGGTGTCGCGCAATTGTTGGGCATAAGTGATTTAGTGATTGGCTTAACCGTCGTTGCCATTGGCACCAGTCTGCCAGAGTTAGCCGCCTGTATTTCATCTGCTCTGAAAAATGAACATGACATTGCCGTTGGCAATATTCTTGGTTCAAATATCTTTAATCTGCTTGCTGTTCTTGCCATGCCGGGTCTGATTCACCCAACGAAAGTAGATTCGCTACTGCTAACCCGCGATTTTAGCTTTATGATTGGCCTGACAATCGTGCTTTATCTGTTTGCAAGATTTTGTTTAAAAGGCCGATTGGGACGCCCGGTTGGTTTATTATTACTACTGGTTTATGCAGGCTATATAAGTTTGCTGGCGTATCAAGGTGTGCATAACGGTATATGAAAATAGATTCGGATAAATTAAAACAATTGGCGCTGGCAGTCATCGATACCGAGCTGGAGTCTGTAATGTTGCTCCGCGATAGAGTGGATGATGATTTTGTTCGAGCGTGTGAGTATCTGCTGCAATGTCAGGGTCGTATTGTGGTGATTGGCATGGGTAAATCAGGCCATATCGGCAGTAAAATCGCTGCTACGTTGGCCAGCACCGGCAGTCCGGCATTTTTTGTTCATCCGGGAGAAGCCAGTCATGGTGATTTAGGTATGATCACCGACAAAGATGTGGTTCTGGCATTATCCAACTCCGGTGAAACTGCCGAGATTCTGACCATATTGCCATTGATTAAACGACTGGGCGTACCATTAATCACTATGAGTGGTCGTATGGACTCAACACTTTCGTTATGTGCTGATGCAACTATCAACGTCAGTGTTAAAAAAGAAGCCTGCCCATTGGGACTGGCCCCAACATCCAGTACTACCGTCGCATTAGTGATGGGGGATGCACTGGCCATTGCGTTATTGGAAGCTCGTGGCTTTACCGCTGAAGATTTTGCCCTTTCTCACCCGGGTGGCAATCTTGGTAGACGATTGTTATTACGTGTCAGCGACATCATGCATATCGGCGCAGCCATCCCTAAAGTAAATGAAAAGGCATTGCTGCGCGAAGCGCTGATTGAAATGTCCGACAAAAGTTTGGGCATGACCGCCGTGGTCGATAATGATGACAAATTGGTGGGGATTTTCACCGATGGTGATTTACGTCGAGTCCTGGCACAGGAAGTAAATATTTTAACCGCCCCGCTGCAGGAACATATGACACAACATTGTAAAACGGGGCATGCAGAGATGCTTGCCGCAGAAGCATTACAGATGATGCAGCAATATAAAATCAACGGCCTGTTGATTACCGATAAAAACCATAACTTAACAGGCGCACTGAATATGCACGATTTATTACGTGCCGGTGTGGTCTAATTTTCAGGACAGATCAATGCAAGATATAACGGCTCGCGCCAAACAAATTAAACTGGTTATTTTTGATGTCGATGGTGTACTGACTGATGGCAGTATCATTATTGGTGATGATGGTGAGGAACATAAGGCATTTAATTCGCGTGATGGCCACGGCATGAAACTGCTGCAATACACCGGTGTCGATATTGCTATTATCACTGGACGCACCTCCAGAGTGGTTGAACATCGTATGCAAAGTCTTGGAATTAATCTGGTTTACCAGGGACAAAAAGTAAAGCTGCCAGCCTTTGAGGAACTGTTAAAAACCCTTAAGCTGAAACCGGAACAATGTGCTTATGTCGGTGATGACTGGGTGGACTTGTCCATCATGAGCAGAGTCGGTTTAGCGATAGCCGTTCAGGATGCTGATGCTGTGGTGAAAAAACATGCGCACTGGATCACTCCGTCCATGGGTGGTAGAGGTGCTGCCCGTGATGTATGTGAATTAATAATGGAAGGACAGGGAACCCTGCAGGACCAAATTGAACGCCATTTTTAATATTCCAATTTATATCAAAATTGCTTTACTGCTAGTCGCGGGGATCAGTCTGTGGATGTTGCTTAGCAAACCTGAAGCACCAAAAACTGAACGCGCCGTGCACTACAGTATCGATTTTGGAATGACCGATTTCAAGATGACGGTAATGGATATCAATGGCAAACCATCGCGGGTAATTACCGGAGAAACGCTGTATCACTATCCGGAGAATGACCGTACTGAAATTTTCAGTCCAAACACCCTGTTTATTGCGCCGGAAAACAATGATTGGATCATTGAGTCAGATCATGCTGAAACTCAGGGTGAAGGCGAGAACATTCTTCTCACCGGCAATGTTATTATTACCAACAAAGATCAACCGGAAATACAGTTATTAACTGAAGTTCTGAATCTGGATACTGTCAACAACACGGCGTATACCGATCAGCCGGTGACCATGAAATCGCCTCATGGCGATACCCATTCAGTGGGTTTTCATGCCGCTTTACAAGAAGAAACTATTAATCTGCACTCTAGGGTGAGAGGACAATATAATGCGCCACCTGTTAATTAATCTGCTTTGGGGAATGACCATCATCCCATCCATTGCCCTCGCCTTACCAAGTGATCGCGAGCAACCGATAAATATTGAAGCAGATCACGCGCAGCTTGATGATGAAACCGGTGTCACGCAATATAAAGGCGATGCCATACTGACACAGGGCACTTTACGTATCGAAGGTGATGTCATTACTTTTTTCTATGACGAAAACCGCGAACTGGAAAAAGCTATTGCTGAAGGTAACCTTGCCACTTATGAACAAGTACATAAGGAAGGGGATAAACCGGTTAAAGCAAAAGCCCTGCAGATGGAATACCATGCCAGCAAACAACGTATCTTTCTGGTCGGCCAGGGTTATGTTTGGCAGTCAGGCGATGAATTCCGTGGCAATCATATCGAATACGATATCGACAGAAATATTGTTATTGCCAACTCAAGACCGGTCGAAGTCGATGGACAGCAACAGTCCAGTGGTCGCGTTCACATCACCATCCAGCCGCCTGGTCAACGCGAAAAAAATAAAAGTAAACCGGCAGAACCTGCTGTTGAAGCGCCTCAACCGTTAACTGAGGCTCCTGAACAGCAATCGGACATGAGCTACCCTACTGCGGTGACTCAGACCACTTTGAATGTCAGAACCGGTCCCGGGACTCAATATGAACGACTTGGGGCGTTTGTCGAAAACACTGAAGTGATCGTGCTGACCCGTCAGCCTGAATGGGTACAAGTCAGAGGTATGAGTGGGGATAAAGCCATTATTGGTTGGGTCAGTGCACGCTACCTGCAAATGAATCCTGAATAATCACGGAATTTAAATGAGTCAGCTTTCTGCAAGGTCGCTCGCCAAGCAATTTGGCGATCGGTTGGTTGTTAAAAATATTTCCCTTGAAGTAAACAGTGGTGAGATTGTGGGCTTGCTTGGTCCCAATGGGGCGGGTAAAACGACCAGTTTTTACATGATTGTCGGATTGATTCCAGTTGATCACGGCAGTATTTTTCTCAATCAACGCGAACTTACCCACGAACCTATCCATACCCGGGCACAATTGGGGATAGGATATCTGCCACAGGAAGCCTCGGTATTCCGTAAATTGTCCGTTGAAGACAATCTTTACGCTATTATCGAAACCCGGAAAAACCTCAGTATCATTGCCAAAAAACAGTTGCTGGAAAAATTACTCGAAGAATTCCATATTGGTCACATCCGCAAATCATTAGGCATGGCATTGTCCGGTGGTGAAAGACGTCGTGTGGAAATAGCCCGCGCCTTAGCCATGGATCCACAATTTATCCTGCTGGATGAACCCTTCGCCGGTGTTGATCCGATTTCTGTTCTGGATATACAGGGTATTATCAAGGCACTGGCTGCGAGAGGTATCGGCATATTAATCACCGATCATAATGTACGTGAAACACTGAGCGTTTGTGAGCGTGCCTATATATTCAACGAGGGTGAGGTGATCGCAAAAGGCAGTCCAGATGAAATCCTTCAGGATAAGCATGTTTTAAGTGTTTATCTGGGACGGGACTTTCGCCTATAAATTACTAGCAGGCAATTTCCACAATACGCTTCTGTTGGAGTAAGATGAATTGAACTCTGTTTGAGTACTTTTTATGTGTCGATTGATTGCGCTTGCCCTGTTGTTAATTACCAGCTCATCCCTAGCTGAAGAGGCAAGTCAAAAACTCACCCCTGTCTCAATCAAACTTCACTGGCAGCATCAATTTCAATTTGCGGGTATCTACGCTGCAAAAGAACAAGGCTATTATCAGGATGCCGGGCTGGCAGTAACCATACTTACCGGGCAAAAAGCACCTTTCAACGATGTGGAAGCCGGCAATGTTGAATTTGGAATTTCCGGTGCTGGATTGGTGGTAGAAAGACTTAAAGGGCGCCCTTTTGTAGCGCTCGCGGCGATTTTTCAAAGCAGTCCCTATACCTGGTTGGTCAGAGCAGACTCATCGATAACACAACCCACTGATTTTGTCGGTAAAACAGTCACTCGTCAGTCTTATGCTGATGATTTATCTGCCATGTTGCTACGATTTGGGATAGATCCTTCACAGCTCAATATTGTCGATCCCTCGCCCGAGGATATTGATAATTTAATTGACGGAAAAGTAGATGCGCTGACCGCATATATTTCCAATGAACCCTTCCAGATGTTAAGTCGCGGCGTGGATTATCGGACATTGTCACCCCATGAATACAACATCAACTTTTACAGCGATATCATCTTTACCTCTGAACGTTATTTAAAACGTCAGCCAGGAGATGTAGAAGCCTTTCACAGTGCAACCTTGCGTGGTTGGCAATATGCTCTGGAACACCCTTATGAAATGGTTGATCTGATTTTAAAAAACTACAACACGCAAAATAAAACGCGTGCACATCTGGAATTTGAAGCTGAAAAGCTTAGTGAGCTCAGTTTGTACCCTACAGTTTCACTGGGCCATATGACGATTGAGCGTTGGCAAAAAATTGCTGAACATTATCAGCATTTAGGCTTGGTTAATGATGACCAGGCGCTTAACGGCTTTATCTATGACACAACGCCAGGTGTGTCCATCTGGTTTAAATGGCTGGTGGTTTCACTTGGCATATTAGCCTTGTTAACAATGATTGGCTATTTCATCAAACGCCATCATGCCAAAATACTCAGTAACCAGATTGCGATACAAACAGCAGCGCTGGAAGCAGAACTGAAAAAAGGTAAGGCACTTGAGCAGAGAGCTAAACGTGAAAGTGATCGTTTACAAACCTTGCTTAACCATACCCTTGAAGGCGTTATTACCATTGATGAAACGGGCATTATCCAGAATTTTAATGTCGCTTCAGTTCGCCTGTTCGGTTATCAGCCAGAAGAAATTATCGGGCAGAATATTACCCAGCTGATGCCAGCCCAGCATCGTAAAAATCACGAACATGGGATGTCGCGATTCCTCATTAGTGAGCAATCCACCATAATTGGCCAGCCAGTTGAGTTGGAAGCATTACACAAAAGTGGGCAAATCATTCCCATCGAACTGACGCTGAGCGCATTTCAATGGGAAGGCCATTATTTTTTTACGGGTATCGTCCGAGATATTTCTCTTCAAAAAGCTGAACATCTGGCATTAATCGCTGCCAAGGAAGAAGCTGAAAAAGCCAACCAGGCAAAATCGGAATTCCTGTCGGCAATGAGCCATGAATTACGCACGCCTTTAAATGCGATTCTGGGGTTTGCCCAGTTACTGCAAAGTGACAATGATGCGCCACTCACAGAAACCCAGCAAGATAGTTTAAAGCTCATCATTCACAGTGGTGAGCACTTGCTCAAGTTAATTAATGATGTGCTGGAGCTGGCTAAAATTGAGACGGGTTCAGTGGACGTATCGATTGAGCCGGTGAATGTCAGTGTCGCAATTAATCATTGTTTGCCCATGCTGAAAAACCTGGCGGCTCGCTATCGTGTGATCATTCATACTGATGACATTCCTGAACAGCTGGTACTCGCTGATTTAACAAAACTCAAACAGGTGCTGATAAATCTGGTCAGTAATGCCATCAAATATAATCGCCCTGATGGCAAAGTTATTATTAGCGGTGAGGTAATTGATTCCACTAAGCGCTTGCGTATCACTATTCAGGATACAGGCATGGGAATTCCACGGGATAAGCAGGCCTATCTGTTTACGGCATTTGATCGTCTGGGTCAGGAAAACTCGGACATTGAAGGAACCGGAGTCGGATTGATTGTGACCAAGAGACTGATAAAAGCCATGGACGGGCATATTGGTTTTGAAAGCACAGAAAATCAAGGCACTCGATTCTGGGTAGAGTTACCCATAACAGACAACAATAACCAGAATGATGAAGTGCATCAGCAGGCTGAATCAATTAAAGCCGAAAATCCATTTAACTCCTCTGCTTCGACTCTCATTCTGCATATAGAAGATAATCCGGCCAATATCAAATTGATGGAAGCATTTTTTGATCGTCTGCCCCAATACACGTTGCATATTTGCAAAACAGCTGAGGCAGGACTGGACTGGCTGGAAAGTAATATGCCAGCCGTGATATTGATGGATATCAATCTCCCCGGAATCAGCGGCTTACAGGCTACCGAGCAGATCATGGCTAATCCGAAACTCCGGCACATTCCGGTGATCGCGGTTACCGCTGCCGCCATGCCTTATGATTTGCAGCAGGCAGAAGGCCTGTTTACTGCCTATCTCACCAAACCGGTTAATTTTATTCTGCTGACGGAATTATTAAATAAATACAGTAAGCCAGAGGTTTATTGAACTGAAGGATAACCTTCCCGCTCTGGAAAAAATAACAAGGGCTCAACACGGGCATTATTCAAACTCACACCAAGGTGCAGGTGTGGACCGGTAACACGGCCAGTGGCGCCAACCGTGCCGATAATCTCGCCCTGTTGAATTTTTTGTCCTGCTTTGACATCAATCCGATCCAGATGACAAAACATGGTCACGAGACCCTGACCATGGTCAATCATTACTGTATTGCCATTGAAAAAGTAATCGCCGGTATCCGTCACTATTCCGTTGGCCGGTGCCATAATTTCAGTACCTGTTGCCGCTGCAATATCAATACCGCTGTGTGGATTACGCTCTTCGCCATTAAACACACGACGACGGCCAAATAAACCACTGACCCTTCCTTCAATGGGCCAGACAAAATTAAACGGCACATTGTCGCTGGCACGCCAATGACGTAAGGCTTTATTTATTTTGGCTGTTTCGGCTTCGATGCGCTCCATATCTTCCGCATAGGGATTGACCTTACGATCGTCAGGAACATTTATCCGTTGAGTGGGATAAGCTTTATCTTTGACCTCAAACATAATGCTGCTTAACGCACCCTGACTTTCCACCAGAATTTTGTGATTCCCCGACTCGGCTGCTAGCGGAATGCCAACTACAGCCTGCCATTGCGAATCTTGTTTTACCACTAGCACCTGTTGTTTTTGATAGGTCACCTCAGGTGCTACATTTCCCTCGATTTCCAAAGGCAAAATGACGACACCACCTGGCACTGGTAATTGTTGTGGTAAAGCCCAGGCAGGTGAACAGACTAATAGAACCAGCCAATAGCACAATCTATACATCATTTCTTACGACGAACTTCACAGTCCAATTGACCTTCAAATAAACGAATTTGCAGGGATTGTCCGATTGCTACTTCATCAGATCGGTAAATAACATTACCAGTCTGTGAATCACTGGTGATGCTGTAACCGCGCTCCAGTGTGTTGAGAGGGCTAACCACCGATAAGGTACGCATCAACTGGGCCAGCTGCTTTTTTTGATTGGTAATTTGTTGACCGGTCAAACGGTTTAATTGTGAAGAGAGTGCCTCTACATGCTGCTGCTGTTGCTTCAAACGGGAGATCGGTAACAATCGCTTTAAGCGGTCATGCAGATTCTGGCTTTGTAACCTGAATTGCTGCTGCTGTACCGAAAAGGCTTTTTCAAACCGCTGTGTTAAATCCTGCAGTCGGGTTTGCCGCCAGCTGATTCGCAACTTTGGATGAGGAAATCTTACTGAAAGATAATCCAGTTGTTGCTGCTTGCCTTGTAACCGCCGCTGGATACTGTAATCAAGTTGCGTTTGCAGACGTTTTAACTGTTGCTGCTGGAGTTTAATTTGCTGCTGCGGGCGGGGCAGACGTTGAGACAGATGCCGAATATGCCGTTGTTCATTGGCAAGTTTTTGCTGAATACGACTGCCCAGATTCTGCAACAAACCGCGAAGATTTAAGGCTAATTGGCGCGCTTCAGGTACCGCCAGTTCAGCTGCCGCCGAAGGCGTTGGAGCCCTGACATCTGCAACAAAATCGGCAATGGTAAAATCAATTTCATGGCCTACCGCGCTGATGGTCGGTATCTGACAGGCAAACAAAGCTCTGGCAACCAACTCATCATTGAAGCTCCACAGATCTTCCAGTGAGCCACCTCCACGCCCTACTATCAGCAAATCACATTCCTGTCGCTGATCGGCAGTTTGAATAGCATTTGCAATCTGCCGTGGCGCTGTTTCACCTTGTACGGCAACGGGATACAGAATCACTTTGATTGCCGGAAAACGCCGTTTCAAAACATGCAAAATATCGTGAACCGCTGCGCCATCCGGTGAAGACACAATGCCGATGGTTTGCGGCAACGACGGTAACGGTTTTTTATGAGCGGTATCGAATAAACCTTCCTGACCCAGTCGGGCTTTTAATGCTTCATAAGCGCGTTGCAATGCGCCGCTACCCGCTTCTTCCATATGCTCAACAACCAGCTGAAATTCGCCACGACCTTCATAAAGGGTGACTTTGACGCGCAGTAATACCTGCATGCCATTTTCCGGTGTAAAGCGTAATTGTTGATTGCGTCCACGAAACATTGCACAGCGTACTTGCGCAGCTGAGTCTTTTAACGTGAAATAAATGTGCCCTGACGCCGGCATTGCCAAATTGGAGATTTCCCCTTCCACCCACAAAAGCGGAAACGAACCATCCAGCATCAGCCGGACTTCTCTGACCAATCGCGAAACCGGATATACATCCTTGACAGCACGGGCAGCGAGTTTTACTTGCGAATCCGATGTCATAAGTGATGCCATAAACCACTAAGTTCCTGATATAATTTATCGATCATATTACAGTAAATTCGGGAACCCGCCTCATGAGAATTGCGCAAGAAGCCCTGACATTTGATGACGTTTTATTACTCCCCGCCTATTCAAATGTTCTGCCGCGTGATGTCAGTTTGTCAACTCAATTGACACGTGATATCACCATTAATATTCCACTGCTTTCTTCTGCCATGGACACCGTCACTGAAAGCCGGTTGGCGATCACTATGGCACAGGAAGGTGGTCTGGGTATTTTGCATAAAAATATGACCATCGAACAACAGGCAGATGAAGTTCGCAAAGTGAAAAAATTTGAAAGCGGTGTGGTACGGGATCCCATTACCGTTAGTCCTAATACCTCTATTGGTGCTGTCGTTGAACTTACTCGTGCTCATAATATCTCCGGCGTCCCGGTTGTCGATGGCGATGATTTGGTGGGCATCGTGACCAGCCGTGATTTACGATTTGAAAAACATTTTGATAGTCCAGTCTCATCGATCATGACCGGCAAAGATAAATTGGTCACTGTAGGCGAAAATGCCACCCGTGAAGAGGTGCTGCATTTATTGCATACCAACCGCATTGAAAAAGTCCTGGTTGTCGATGATAACTTCCACTTGCAGGGCATGATCACAGTAAAAGATATTCAAAAACAAACGGATAACCCACTGGCATCAAAAGATGCACAGGAGCGTTTACGGGTTGGTGCTGCGGTAGGAATTGGTTCCGAGAGTGAAGCGCGCGTGGATGCTCTGGTAGCTGCTGGAGTGGATGTGATTGTTGTTGATACGGCACACGGCCACTCTCAAGGCGTTTTGGATCAGGTGCGTTGGGTCAAAAAACACTATCCTCAAGTTCAAGTCATCGGCGGTAATATCGCGACTGCTGCTGCAGCCAAAGCTTTAGTTGAAGCCGGTGCAGATGCGGTAAAAGTCGGTATCGGTCCCGGCTCTATCTGTACCACACGTATCGTCGCCGGTGTAGGTGTACCACAAATCAGCGCTATCAGTAATGTCGCGGCAGCACTGGCTGGAACCGGTATACCCTTAATTGCTGATGGTGGCGTACGCTATTCGGGTGATATTGCCAAAGCCATTGTAGCCGGCGCCCATGCCATTATGATTGGTGGAATGTTTGCCGGTACAGAAGAAGCTCCTGGCGAAGTGGAATTATTCCAAGGTCGTGCTTATAAATCGTATCGCGGTATGGGATCCATGGGTGCCATGCAACAGAAGCAAGGATCCAGTGATCGTTACTTCCAAGAGTCTAGTGAACCTGACAAACTTGTTCCGGAAGGCATTGAAGGTCGAGTGCCCTTCAAAGGGAATCTGAGTCCGGTTATCCATCAGTTGATGGGCGGTGTTCGGGCTTCCATGGGCTATACCGGTAGCCGTACTATTGAAGAAATGCGGACCAAACCTGAGTTTGTTCGTGTGACTTCTGCTGGTATGAATGAAAGCCATGTCCATGACGTAACTATTACCAAAGAAGCACCGAATTACCGGGTTAATTAATTTTTGAATAATGCCGGCTTCTCCCCGGAAGCCGGTATTTTTTATCTGACTGTAAGAGAGATTCATGAGCAGCCATATTCACGACCACCGCATTCTAATCCTTGATTTCGGGTCACAATATACCCAACTTATTGCCCGCCGAGTACGCGAAGCCGGTGTGTATTGTGAGTTACGCAACCCGGATATCAGCGAAGCGGAAATTCGTGAATTTGCTCCAAAAGGTATCATTCTTTCCGGTGGCCCTGATTCAACGATTGGTGAGTCTGCACCAGCTGCACCACACTGTGTATTTGAAATGAATGTGCCCGTGCTGGGTATCTGCTACGGCATGCAAACCATGGCCACACAACTTGGGGGCAAGGTCGAATCGTCATCTCACCGGGAATTTGGCTACGCTAAAATTCGTGCTCATGGCCATTCTGCGTTTTTAAAAGATATTGAAGACCATACAACCCCAGAAGGCTTTGGCATGTTGGATGTATGGATGAGTCATGGTGATCGGGTCAGCCAGTTGCCTGATGGATTTAAAGTTATTGCCAGCACGGACAGTGCACCCATTGCAGGTATGGCAGATGAAGAACGACAGTTCTACGGTGTCCAGTTCCATCCTGAAGTCACCCACACAACTCAGGGGCAACGGATGATTTCGCGTTTTATCAGCGAAATCTGTGGCTGTGAAACTTTATGGACCTCCGCCAATATTATTGAAGACAGCATTGAAACCATCCGCCAGCAAGTGGGCAAAGATGAAGTATTGCTGGGTTTATCTGGTGGTGTTGATTCCTCGGTAGTGGCAGCTTTACTGCACCGTGCAATTGGCGATCAGCTGATTTGTGTGTTTGTAAATAATGGCCTGTTGCGTGAAAACGAAGGCGACCAGGTGATGGCGATGTTTGCCAAACACATGGGTATTCGCGTGATTCGTGTTGATGCAGAAGATCGTTTCTTGTCTGCTCTGGCAGGTGAAAATGATCCGGAAGCCAAACGTAAAATCATTGGCCGTGAGTTTGTTGAAGTATTTGATGAAGAAGCTTCCAAACTGACAAATGTGCAATGGCTTGCTCAAGGCACTATATATCCTGATGTAATCGAATCTGCTGCCTCTAAAACCGGTAAAGCCCATGTGATTAAAACACATCACAATGTCGGCGGCTTACCGGAGCACATGAAACTCAAATTAATTGAGCCTTTACGCGAATTGTTTAAAGATGAAGTGCGTAAACTGGGCGTTGAATTAGGCTTGCCAAGCGATATGGTCTATCGCCACCCATTCCCTGGCCCAGGCCTTGGCGTACGTATTCTGGGTGAAGTCAGAAAAGAATATGCCGACTTATTGCGTAAAGCCGATAACATCTTTATCGAAGAACTACGCGCGCATGATTTGTATGATAAAACCAGCCAGGCGTTTGCAGTATTTTTACCCGTTAAATCAGTTGGTGTAATGGGTGATGGTCGTCGCTATGACTATGTAGTTGCATTGCGTGCAGTCGAAACCATTGATTTTATGACCGCTCGCTGGGCACACCTGCCTTATGAGTTTCTGGATCTGGTGTCACGTCGGATTATTAATGAAATCAATGGTATATCACGAGTAGTCTACGATATCTCTGGTAAACCACCTGCTACTATAGAATGGGAATAAAGCGGTATCACTTTGTAATTGAAGGTCGCGTGCAAGGTGTCAGCTATCGTATGTCAGCGCAAATTTCAGCGCAGAAAATAGGCGTAACAGGCTGGGTGCGAAATCTGCGCGGTGGGCAGGTTGAGATGGTCGCAGAAGGTGAACCCGCTCAACTGGAACAATTACTCGAATGGGCCTGGCAAGGACCGAATTTTGCACAGGTCACTGATATCAGCCTGGAAAAACTAACCGCTACTGGCGAATTTAGCCAGTTTGAGATTCGTTAGTCCAATAAATATTTAAGGAGACGGTCATGGCACAACGTTTTAATAGTAAAGGCTTTTTATTACGTTTGTTGTTTGCCGTTTTGCTGGTATTTATCAGTTATAACCCGAGTGGTTATAGCTATTATCATTGGGCCAATGACGCTCTGTTTGGTAACGCTGGTATGAATATTACCCCACCATTTGCCATGGCCACCGTTATTATCCTGATTGGCTGGACGGTTTATCTCAGAGCAACATTCCGCTCATTAGGTGGATTTGGTCTTATCCTCGCGTTTGCCTTTTTTGCCATTATTATCTGGTGGTTATTTGATTTAGGTATTCTGGAATTCCGTCATCATGCCGCTTTTACCTATATCATTTTATTTCTTATCGCTACTGTGCTCGCAGTGGGAATGTCATGGTCGCACATACGGCGTCGCTTATCAGGTCAAGCCGATATGGATGATGTCGATGAGTAAGCCATAAAAATTTTTCTGATCCAACACTAATTTTCAGTTTGAATTAAGCCTCGAGGATTATCGTTCTTCTTTAAGTCATATCAATGTCTGGCATTGGTAGAGTAACCAAGTTGAAGGATAAACGCATGGCTCTTTTCTCGGATAAAACCCGATCGAGATTACTACTTATTGTATTACTGCTCAGCACGATTTTAAGTGGCTGCCTCTGGTTCAGCACCGTGAGTTCTGCCACAACTAAAACCAGTGAAGTCTGGGATCTTAATCACTATCTGCTCAGTAAAACGCTGATGATTGATGGTATAGAAGATAACTTATCCGGCATAACCTATCATCCTGATTCTGGAAATCTTTATGGCATTATTAATAATCCTGAGCAGATCGTTGTCATCAGTAAAAATGGTCAATTGCTGAGAAAAATTGATTTAATAGGTTTTTCTGATACTGAAAGTATTGATTATGTAGAAGGCAATCGATTTATTATCAGCGAAGAGCGGCAGCAGACCATTAGCTTTGTTGACATACTCGAGACAACGAAAGAAGTTCACTATTCTGATGTCAAAACCCTTGCCCTGCTTCCCCCTGAAAAAAATAATAAAGGCATTGAGGGGATTGCCTTTTCACCGCGACACGGCGTGTTTTTTGTGCAAGAGATCCCGGCCCGGATAATGCATTTTGCATTGGAAAATGATGAGCAGACCAAGCAGTTTGATGTAATGAAAAACCTGCGTCTGGAGGTCGATGACTTCTCGGGTCTTACCTTGTTGCAGGGCCCGGAAGAAAGATTACTGGTTTTAAGTGATGACTCACACAGCCTGCACGTAATTGATTTGTCGGGAGAGGAAATATCACGAATCAGATTAGGCAGTGGTCCTTATCGTCTTTGGCCTAAAATGAGCCAGCCTGAAGGGGTTACAACCGATGCTGAGGGTAATATCTATGTTGTTGGCGAACCTAACCAGTTTATGGTGCTGAGAAGAACGACACCATTGTAAATTTTGGACATTAAAAAGGGCGGTTTCCCGCCCTCTTCAGTGTTTCATTTACCTTGATTTACGCTTCATAGGTTGATGCTGAAACATTACCGCCTCTGCCGGTCCAGTTGGTATGGAAATATTCACCGCGAGGCTTATCCAGCCGTTCATAGGTGTGGGCACCAAAATAATCCCGCTGGGCCTGCAATAAATTGGCAGGTAAGCGTTCACTGCGATAACCATCATAGAAAGATAATGCACTGCTGAATGCAGGTACCGGAACCCCAAGACTGATGGCACAGCCTACGGCTTTACGCCAACCCGGTAAGGCCTCAGTAATAGCATCAATGAAGAAATCATCCAGTAACAGATTTCCCAGTTGGGGATTCCGCTCAAAAGCATCGCGAATATTGCCCAGGAAGCGACTGCGAATAATACAGCCGCCTCTCCACATCAACGCAATACCACCATAATTGAGCTCCCAGCCATAGGTTTTGGCTGCTTCACGCATTAGCATGTAACCTTGGGCGTAGGAAATAATTTTTGAAGCATATAAGGCATCACGAATTGCGTTAACCATTTCAGCTTTATCGCCGGAAAATTCACCTGCTTCTGCAGGCAAAACACTAGAGGCCGTCACCCGTTCATCTTTCAGAGCAGATAAACAGCGGGAAAATACGGCCTCTCCAATCAGCGTTAATGGAATGCCTAACTCCAGTGCATTGATACCAGTCCATTTACCCGTTCCTTTTTGACCGGCAGTATCCAGAATATGATCAATCAGCAAACTGCCATCAGGTTCTTTCACCGCCAGGATATCGCGGGTAATCTCGATCAGATAGGAGTCCAAAACCCCTTCGTTCCATTCAGCAAATACCTGCTGAATTTCATCACCGGACATGCCCAGGCCTTCGCGCATCATTTGATACGCTTCACAAATCAGTTGCATATCACCGTACTCAATGCCGTTATGCACCATTTTTACATAATGGCCAGCGCCGTCATTACCGACCCAGTCACAGCAGGCTTCCCCATCAACCTGTGCAGCAATGGCCTGAAAAATGGGTTTAATCGCAGGCCATGCGGCATTATTACCACCAGGCATTAGAGAAGGTCCGAAACGTGCGCCTTCCTCACCACCTGAAACACCGCTGCCGACAAACAGAATGCCTTTTTTATGCAGTTCATGGGTACGTCTGTCACTGTCATTAAACAGTGAGTTACCGCCATCAATAATGATGTCACCTTTATCCAGATAGGTAACCAGTTGCTCAATAAAAGAATCAACCACGGGACCCGCTTTCACCATCAACATGACCCGACGAGGCATTTGAAGGCTTTCGACAAATTTTTTCAGATCATGGCAACCGATAATATTGGTATCTTTTGCTGGCCCCTCCAGAAACTCATCGACTTTGGAGGTGGTCCGGTTATAAACCGCTACCTTAAAGCCTTTGTCATTCATGTTGAGCACCAGGTTCTGTCCCATCACGGCTAAACCTACTACGCCTATATCTGCTTTTGTATTTTGAATAAGTTCACTCATTTTTGTTCAATCACCTTTATATATTCGCCTCGGGCTTCTCGTGTAGAACCGACCACAATTCGGCAGGTTCCGGAAGCATCACATTCCAATGCACCGCAAACCTCAATGAATTCTCCTTTTTCCACTTGTCCAACATAGGTATGGGTAAAGGAAATAATTTCAGGAGTCAGTGCATTATCCACTCGGTATCGTGCAGGGAAATCAAATGCACGACTGTCATCGGTCACCCGACATTGGATGGTTTTAATGCCTTGTTTGAGGAAATGCCGATGTTCGATATCAAGCTCATCTGATAGACAGACCATTCCTATATCGAATTTACTGCCATCAATCATCGCTTTATTGCATTTCCGGTATTCATGCCAGCTAAACGTATCAAAATCCAGCTCACTATCCCGCCGCTGATAGTTTTCCTGCATTTGAGTTATATCCAGCTTCTGCAGCAGATTATCTGCAATTGCTTTTTTAACGGCAGAGCGACATTGATGAAATGCCTCACGTCCGTATATGACCAGATCAATATCGGATGTCGCTTTTTGCTGATTAATCAGCATTGATCCAGTGAGCCCCATGGCATCAATATCCACTGAATATTGCTGCAAAATGGCTATCAATTTATGTAGTTTATGCTGCAGCGGATCTTCAGCTGGTTGTTTAAGTAATTGCTGCAATCGTTGCTCGGGACGGTGATGATGAATAATGCTGTTCACCGGAACCGCATGAAAGGCTGCATCAAACTGGCTGGAATAAAATAAAAACTCTGGATGATGGCGTTCCAATAAACGGTTAGCCTGTTCAGTATCCACTTTATGCCAACCATGTTGATCCTGCACATAACGTAAAAAGCAGCCCACTTTCTGATCATGTGAGTGATAGCTGACGACGGCAAATATCAATCCATCTTCAGTTTCAATGAAGTCTTTGGGCAGAAACGGAAACCCTGTCTGTCTCAAAAACCTACCTCCCGAAATAAATTTTATAGTGGCATAACCGCGCCATTATGACTTGTCTGTTAATCCAAACATGCCGCGTAATGCAAGAACCATTATCAACAGTAATAATGCATCAATCAGCCAACGCCCCTGTTCACCAAAAAAACGCCCGTTACAGATTCCTTCAAGTAGTGTTGTCAGCTTGATGTTATGAGCTTCAAGTTGCTGTCTAAGTTCATTTTTAGTGGATTCCGGGATAGGGATGGATTCGCTCCATGAAACTCCCTGCAACGATATCAATTGCCAATCATCCAGAATCGAATTCCCTTGCCACATCCCACTTCGGGTTTGCAGCACCGGAAGACCGTGATGTAAACCAATATTCTGGATCTCAGCCGGTATAAGTTCTGCAGCGCCAAGTGTGCCGATATACCCGCCTTCGGTATCAAACAGAATCAGATTGTCATCTGTTGCCAGAACAATAAGATCCTCCAGTAAAATTCCACCTAACAATGGACGGTTATGAAGCAGTTTAGGTTCGGCATTCACATAAAGTTGTGAATCGATTTCCATAAACAGCTGTTCAGCCAGACGCCATCCATGTTCTACCGGCACATCCGTCCGTTGATAATGTTCAAGCAACCAGGGATTGGTCAGTTTGTATTGGTCCAGCTTGAGATCTCGTGCATGGTTCAGCAGCAAAGTACAGGTCAGCCAAATAAGCATCAGCACAGAAATGATCACAATCGCTGTGACTTTTATCCCTTTCAGCATTTACCTAGTCCCAAATAATTTTTTCAGTGCAGCTACAAGCATAGCTGAAAACAGCAGCAGAATTTTATCTTGCCATAAATTTCAGACAAAAAAAGGGAGCAGAGCTCCCTTTTTTCACTGACCACCAGCATTTTAACG